>Ga0310695_10013926_pt1 | contig 10961 bp, 6 predicted proteins | sample RumenRJG_04DNA_FD_203882 | JGI IMG/M metagenome (GOLD analysis project Ga0310695, IMG submission 203882) | Bovine rumen microbial communities from Lethbridge, Alberta, Canada - RJG_04 (v2) (version 2) | ecosystem: Host-associated > Mammals > Digestive system > Stomach > Rumen | place: Canada... | reverse complement strand
TCGGTGATCTCCCGGTATAATTCCGAGATGGATTTTTCCGTGACCGCCAGCATCTCCACCAGCAGCGATGCGGCATAGATTCCGTCCTTGCCCGAGATGTGCCCGCGTACCGCGAGGCCGCCGGAGCTCTCGCCGCCGATGATGGCGTCGGTCTCCGACATTTTGGCCGAGATCCACTTGAAGCCTACCGGCACTTCGTAGCAGGTCTGGCCGAACTTTTCTGCCACACGGTCCAGAAGATGGGTGGTGGAGTTGTTCCGTACGCAGGGTCCCTGCCAGCCCCGGTACTTGACCAGATAGTAATAGAGCAGCACCAGCAGTGTATTCGGATGGACAAAGCTGCCCGTCTCGTCAATGACCCCCAGGCGGTCCGCGTCACCGTCCGTGGCAATGCCCAGATTGCAGCAGCGGTCGAGCACATAGTTGCTGAGTGTCGTGAGGGTCCTCGCGTTGGGAGCAGGAAGCTTTCCGCCGAAGAGCGTGTCGTGGCGGTCATGGATAACTTCCAGGTCACAGCGGCAGGTCATCAGAATGGTCCGCAGACTGGTCTGGCTCACGCCGTACATCGGATCGAGCGCGACTTTGAGTCGGGCTCTCTTGATGGCGTCGGTGTCGATCAGGGCAAGGATGCTGTCGATATAGTCGTTGGAGGGGTTGTCCTCCCGGACCAGTCCCTGCTGCAGTGCCTCGTCATAGTCCATGCTGCGGATCTGTGTCTCATTGATCCTGGCGATTTCCGCCTCGATCCGATCCGTCACGCTGCGGTCCGCGTCCCGGCCGCCCGCCGTAAAGACCTTGACCCCGTTGTAGATCGCTGGGTTATGGCTGGCTGTTACCATCATGCCGTAGGGCATATTCTGTGTCTTAACCACATACATGACCAGCGGCGTGGGGGACGAGCGGTTTATCATCAGCGTCCGGAAACCGTAGCCCGCCAGAACTTCTGCGATCCAGTGGGCCGATTCCTTTGCCAGAAACCGCCGGTCATAGCCGACGCAGAGCTCTTTTCCCGCATGGCCTTCTTTTGTCATCAGGCTGCAGAGTCCCGCCGTCAGAAGACGGAGATTGGCTTTCGTGAATCCGTCCGCGATCACCGCTCTCCAGCCGCCTGTTCCAAAATGAATCATCTGTCCGCTCCTCCCTCTTCTGTGCCGAGCACCACTTCTGCCCGGCATTTGCTCCCGACCGGCAGGATCGGAAGTCTTTCAACCCGGATACCGTCCGCAGTCATGCTCCTGACGCCCTTTTCCACGCCGTCCGGGTTGCTCACATGGATCCTGTAGGTGCTGCCGCGCCATCTGCGCACCACCGTGAATTCCTTCCACTCAGCCGGGATGCAGGGATCCACGATCATGCCGTCAAAGTCCGGCCGGATGCCGAGGAGATACTGTGTCGCGGCAAAATACGACCAGCCCGCCGATCCCGTCATGAAGGGGTGCCGTGCCCGTCCAAAGGCGCTGTGATCGCGCCCGACGACAAACTGACAGTAGCTGTACGGCTCCGCCTGCCGGATCTCGATCCGGTCGTTCTGCAGGGCAGGGCAGAGCGCGTTATAAAACTTCATCGCCCGGGAGCCTCTGCCCAGCTTTGCCTCGGCGACCCAGGCCCAGGGGTTCGGATGGCTGAAAATTGCGCCGTTTTCCTTGAGGCCGGGGTAGACCCGCGTGACAAAGCCGATCCCGTCGTCCGCTTTCGTGTAACAGGGCGCATTCAGCATCAGGCCGTACTCTGTGAAAAGATACTCGTCCACGCTGTCCATGGCCCGGATTCCCTGTTCCGGCGTTGCTGCGCCGGAAATGACGGCCCAGGTGTTCGACTCCATGTGAACCTTTCCTTCCGCATCGGTCTCTGTTCCGATCTTTCGGTTGTCTGCCGTGATGCCGCGGAGGAACCAGGCTCCGTCCCAGAGAACTTCCCGGCAGCGCGTCCGGACCTGCTCCGCGAGTTCCCGGTACCGGGACGCGTCCTCTCTTCTGCCCAGGTGTTCGGCCAGTGCGCAGAAGTTCTCCAGTGCCCAGAGATGCAGGAAGCTCACCATTGCGCTCTCTCCGCCGCCCAGGTTCAGACAGTCGTTCCAGTCAGCCCGCAGCCCCTTGCAGATTCCGTTCTGTCCCACCTGCCGTGCGGAGAAGTCGAGAATGCGCTTCAGGTGCTCATAGACGCTTCCCTCGCCGCCCTCGGCATAGCAGAGCACTTCGTCGATGAATCCGTCCTCTCCGGTCTCCCGGATGTACTGAACCACCGCGCTTACCAGCCATAGCGCATCGTCGGCGCAGGCGTCCCGGATGCCGTGGACGATCTGGCTTCTGGGCGGTGTTGGAACGACCGTCGGGGACTTAAAGGACTGCTCCCTTCCCTCGGGCTCAAACCATCTCGGCTCAAACAGGTGCAGGCCGTAGCCCTCCTGTGTCAGCGCCCGCAGCAGCTGAACCAGGCGTTCCCGGCACTTCTTGGGATTGGAGTGCGGGATCGTCATGGCATCCTGCGCTGTGTCGCGGTAGCCGAGTCCGACGCGCCCGCCCACTTCGATGAAGGACGTGAACCGGGAGAACATCACGTTGATCTCGCTTTGGTAGAGGTTCCAGAGGTTCAGCTCGGTGTTCATGCCTTCGTTCGGCGTCTGCACCTGGAGGCAGCCCAGCTTCTCATCCCAGAACGCCGCCAGACGCCGGAATTCTTCATCCACTCTCGCCGGGCTGTAGGTGTCTCTGGCACGCAGGCCTGCCGCTGCGTCTCCCTCGCCCAGGAAGAACAGCAGCCTCGCCTCTTCCCCGGGTGCAAGCGTCAGGCTTTGCTTCAGTGCGGCACAGTGGTTCCCGCCCTTCTCGAAGCTTCCGCTCATTTCTCCGCTTTCCACGGCGATCGGATTTCGCTCGGTTCGATACGGCCCGATAAAACTGTCCCGCAGGCAGTCAAAGCCATCCGGCTCGCGGTCCGCCGTAAAAAATTGAAAGCTGTCTTCTTCATAGTGCAGCTCGTACTCGATGACGCCCTTTTCGAAGCGGCTTCCCGCCGCATAGAGGCTCATCTGGAAATTCCGGTTGTCCATATCCACCTGATGAAAACTGAACTCCGCATACGGGAACACCGACAGGCTTCTCATCTGTCCGCTGTCGTTGCGCAGGCGCAGGTCCCAGATCTCCACCGGCTCGTCCATGGCGACAAACAGGGTCTGTTCAGCGCTGATTCCGCCGTAGTCGCAAAGATATTTCACATAGCCCAGTCCGTGTCGGCAGGAGAAATGCTCCTTCGGTTTTCCCACCGGCTGCCAGGACACCGACCAGAAGTCTCCGCTCTGATTGTCCCGGAGATAGACATAGTGGCCCGGGCCGTCCATAGGGACGCCGTTCGGACGGAAACGCGTGACCCGATGGTATTCCGAACTCCCGCAGATCAGATAACCGCCTGCAGTATGGTTGAAGACGCCCATCATCTCGCCTGTCCCGATATAATTGGTCCAGGACACGGGGACATCGATCCGGTCGATCACATACTCTCTGTGTTTATTGTCAAAATGTCCGTACTGCATGTTTTCTTCCTCCTGTCCCATGCTGTTTCCATTATACGCCGCGCCGGAGAGAAAAGAAAACCGTCAAACCTGCCTCTTCTTGTCTATTTTTGCGGATCTGTCCGCCGCCTCGCTGTCTGTTTTTTGAAAACACGGCCATGCCGGGGCACAGCCGTGTGTACGCTTCTCGATTTATCCCTGTTCCGTTCCCTTGGTAACGGTCTCCCGGAAAAACAACTGCAGGCTGTTGTACAGGCCCACCAGGTAACTGTGATCCTCATGTCCCCAGCCCTGCACCAGGGTAAACTTCACGTTTTCTTCGTCGAAGGGGCCTGCGAATGTCAGCATATTATGATAAGAGATCTCCGGCCCGTAACGGTCGTCGAACTCTCCCTCGCAGATGTAAAGCATTCGCAGCGGAAGCTCCGAAAAGCCCTTTTCTGTCCAGACTTCCGTCAGGTGCCAGGGCTCGATCTCGCCTCCTCCGCAGAAGCTGTACCAGGCAAGAAGATCAAAGTTCTCGCTGATCACGCAGAAATACTCCGCGTAGGCGCCGAAGCTCGCCCCGAGCACGCCGAAGTGCTCTCTTGCCGCCCGCAGCGCTTCTCTGCTGCCGTCTGAGGCATAGGTTGCATAGTTTTCGACAATCCAGGGAAGAAGGTCTGTCCCGATCTCCTGCTCGAACTGTTCATAGTCATATCCGTTTCCGGCATTGCTCGGCTGGCGGTCATAAAGATAAAGGCAGGGACTCACCACGATCAGCGGTCTGCAGCAGCCTTCCTCAATCATCCGGTCCAGCAGATTCGGCACAGAGACCGGCCTTGGCGCCTCTTCGCTGCCGTAGTTGCGTTCCTGCTCCAGCCAGAAGCGGTGGTCCGCCCAGGCACAGTGCAGCAGAATCAGCACGTCATACTGTCCCTGCGGGTCATAGCCGTAGGGCAGATAAACCATCACGTCCTTGTTGATCCGGTCCGGGGTATCCGAGACCATGTCCCGCGTGGGATAATCTTCCTCCAGTACCGTTCCTTTCTGTTCCGCAGGGCGCAGAAGCTCCTCCGGCAGATCCGTTTCCGTCAGGCTGATCGGCCGCAACGGCTTTGGGGGTGGGGAAGGTGTCGGTGTTGGTTCTGGTGTTGCCGGAGGAGGCGGCACCGATTCTTCCGGGGTTCCGGTTATGCTTTCCCCGGCTTTCCCATCTTCCTGTTCCCCTCCGTCATTCCGGCTCTGTTTCTCCGCCGCAAGGCTGCTCTCCCGGTCTGTTCCCGGCAGACCCTTTGTCCGCACCAGCAGAATCCCCGCCAGCGCCAGGATCAGCACCAGCAGAACCGCGCATCCTTTCCATCCTTTCATCCGGGCACCGTCGTCAGAGGAAGATATCGTAGTAGTCTTCCAGTCCGTCCTGAATCGTCGTCTTCAGCTCCTCGCTCCGCCGTCTGGCTTCGCTTTCCACTCCGGTATACCAGCCGGAGAGTCCGCTCCCCATTTCTTTCATCCAGTCTGCCATGCCCTGCTTCATCGGCCGGAACACCGCATCCGTCACGCTGGAATCAAACGGATGCAGCCACTCCTTCTTCGGATGTCCGCCCTCCAGGATGCCGGTCAGGGTATCGCGGATCTCCTTCCGCCGCAGCTCACTGGTACCTATCAGGTTCATCAGATCTCCGATGCCTTCGTACATCTCATCCTGCGGCCTCTCATGTTTGGGATATCGACCCGCTTTGTAGTTTTCTATCACTGTGCCGTAGCGCTCCACCGCGCCTTTGACGGCGCTGTCCCAGGAGATATAGACATCTCGCTGTGCTCCCTCACCGATCTCCTTCATCTTTTCCGGATCCCGGCATACCTTCTCCAGGCCGGCCGCCATGGAGTCCGCGTTCTCCTCGATCTGGATGCAGTTCACGGCATCGGTCGTATCTTCCGCGGCGCAGCTGCCCGAGACCAGAACGCTGCCGAGTCCGCAGGCTGCCGCCTCCCGTACGACCAGGCCGTTGGTGTCAAAGGTGGACGGGAAGAGGAAGAGATTCGCCCTGCAGTACCAGGCCCGGATCCGGGTCCGGTCATGGATCGGATCGGCAAAGAACACCTTTCCGGTTAAGCCGAGCCTCTGACTGTACGCGACGATCTCCTTTTTGTCGGTTCCGCCGCCGATAAACACCATGCGGAAGTTGAAGCCTTTCTCCGCCAGTTTTTTCAGCGCGTCCAGGGTGATGCGGATGCCCTTGTACCACATCATCCGTCCGACGAACAGGAAGACCGGCACGTCCCGCGGCAGGTCATAGTCTTTTGTAACTTCGTTGATCAGGTTCTCCGATACCCGTCCCTGCGGGAAGTCGACGCCGTTTGGCATGACGATATAATCGCCCTTGTAGCCGAGTTTTTTCAGGTTCTCCCCCGCTCCGTTGGAGACAGTCCAGACCTCGTCGCAGGCCGAGATGTTCTCCACCAGGATCTTCGCCGCGCCTTCCTGCAGGCGTTTGGAGCGGATCGCGTTGGCGATGTCGATGTCGAACTTGGTGTGATAGGTGAACACCAGCGGCACATCCAGGCGGGTCCGTACCGAGCGCGCCAGCATGGTGGACGTGATCGGGCAATGGCTGTGGATGATGTCGAAGTGCGCCTGCTCCAGCTTTGCGGTGATCTCCGGTGAAAACGGCATGCCCGCCCGATAGCCGACAAGCTTGGTCATATCCACGCTCGGATAGCGCACCACCGGGAAGGGATAGACCGAGTCGTCCGCATCCGGGTAGTACGGCGTCACCACCGTGGGGGAACCATAGTCCCGCGCAATGATCTTCGCGTAGTTGGTCACCGCGTTGGCTACTCCGTCGATGGCCGGCGGGAAAGAATCATTGATCAGACAGACGTTGAGCTTTTCCATGATTGACCGTTCGTCCTTCCGGTGTATTTATTCCGCGCTGTTTTGTCTGCGGATCAGCGCGTCGGCTTTCAGAATCGCCGCCTGAGTCTTGCCGTCGATGATTTTTCCGGAGAGAATCTCCCCGACAAGCTCCTCCATCGGGACAAACGCAACATTCAGGAACTCATCTTCATCCAGATGCTGCTGGCCCATATGAAGATCCTGCACCAGGTACATGGTGATTTTCTCGTCCGAGTAGGCCGGAGCGCCGTAATAGAGGCCCATATCCGTCCAGGTGTCCCCCGTGATTCCGGTCTCTTCCATCAGCTCGCGTTTTGCCGCGTGCAGGCGGTCTTCTTCCCTGCTGTCGAGTTTTCCGGCGGGGATCTCGGTGATGACCCGGTCGATGGGATAGCGGTACTGCCGCTCCACAACCACTTTTCCGTCCGCCGTCACCGGAACCACGCAAACGGCCCCGACATGCCGGATGACCTCACGGACGCTCTGATGTCCGTTCGGCAGCCGGACCTGATCCCGCTTGACGTTCAGAATCACCCCGTCAAAGATATCTTCTGTCCCGACCTGTATTTCTCTCAGTTTTCTTTCTTCCATGTGGAAAACCTCTCTGTTGATGAATTTTGGATTAGGCTATTTTACCATACACCCTGTCTTCCCGCAAGGTCGGAATCTTGCCCTTTGTCTTACAGTGTCCAGTGTCAAAGTCCAGTGTCAAATCGAAGGCCGGTCTGTACCGTTTTGATCTGTCAGGCATTTTCTGAAAAGATAATAAGAAAGTGTTTGCCTTTTTCTCTTCTCCCGCATATAATAACAAGCGTTATTAACGGTTAACGGAAGGACGGTGGTCTGCAGCATGACCATTGCGGAACTGAAGCCCGGCCAGAGCGCCCGTGTCTCCCGGGTCGGCGGGGAGGGCGCGCTGCGTCAGCATTTTCTGGATATGGGTATGATCCCCGGCGCGGTGCTGACCGTGGTGAAACTGGCGCCCATGGGAGATCCGATGGAGCTGCGCATTCACGGATATGAGCTGACCCTGAGGCTGGCCGATGCAGCCCGGATCGATGTTGAGCTCCTCGACGCGTTCCCCGCAGACGAGGACCGTGAAGTCCGCACGCGGGAATCCGAACACCCCGGTCTCGGAGAGGAGGGGCGTTTTCATCCCAAAGGAACCGGTGATCCGCTTCCGGACGGCACGCTGCTCACCTTTGCTCTGGTCGGGAACCAGAACAGCGGCAAAACGACCCTGTTCAACCAGCTGACCGGCGCCAACCAGCACGTCGGGAACTTCCCCGGCGTCACGGTAGACCGCAAGGACGGCGTAATCCGCGGCCAGCCCGACACCCGGATTACCGATCTTCCAGGAATCTATTCCATGTCTCCCTATTCCAGTGAAGAACTGGTCTCGCGGGATTTTGTCCTGAACGAGAAGCCCAAAGCCATTATCAACATTGTCGATGCCACCAACATCGAGCGCAATCTCTACCTCACCATGCAGCTGCTGGAGATGGAAACCCCGATGGTCGTCGCCCTGAACATGATGGATGAAGTCACCGGCAACGGCGGCTCCTTCAAGGTCAACGAGATGGAAGCGATGCTTGGGGTACCCGTGGTTCCGATCTCCGCCGCCAAGAACCAGGGCGTGGACGAACTGGTCCGTCACGCGGTCCACATCGCCCGGTATCAGGAAAAGCCGCTCCGGCAGGACTTCTGCGGTCCGGAGGATCAGGGCGGTGCTGTTCACCGCTGTCTGCACGCGGTTGTCCACCTGATTGAGGATCATGCAAAGCGGGCCGGCATCCCAGTCCGCTTTGCCGCCGGCAAGCTCATCGAGGGTGACCGTCGTATTCTTGAGCAGCTGGAGCTGGACGCAAATGAAACCGAGATGCTGGAGCACATCGCGCTGCAGATGGAAAACGAGCGCGGTCTCGACCGCTGCGCGGCCATGGCGGATATGCGTTTTGCGTTCATCAACAAGGTCTGCGCCTCTTGCGTGGTGAAGCCCCGTGAAAGCCGCGAGCACCTGAGAAGTCAGCGGATTGACCGTCTGCTCACCGGCAAATACACCGCCATTCCGTTTTTCATCGCCATCATGGCTCTTGTCTTCTTCCTCACCTTCGGCGTGATCGGCGTCTGGCTGCAGGATCTTCTGGCCGCGGGAATCGGCTGGCTCACCGACATAAGCGATGCGGCGCTGACCGCGGCGCACGTCAACCCCGCCCTGCACAGTCTGGTCATCGGCGGCATCTTTGAAGGGGTCGGAAGCGTGCTGAGCTTCCTGCCCATCATTGTGACGCTTTTCTTCTTCCTCTCTATTCTGGAAGACAGCGGCTATATCGCACGCGTCGCTTTTTTCATGGACAAGCTTCTGCGGAAAATCGGCCTCTCCGGCCGCAGCATTGTCCCGATGCTGATCGGCTTCGGCTGTACCGTTCCGGCGGTCATGTCCACCCGTACCCTGCCGAGCGAGCGCGACCGTAAAATGACGATCCTGCTGACGCCCTTCATGAGCTGCACCGCGAAACTCCCGATCTATGCGTTTTTTGTCAGCGCCTTCTTTCCGGCTTACGGCTGGCAGGTGATGACCGGTCTTTACCTTCTGGGGATTATGATCGGGATTCTGGTTGCGCTTCTGTTCAAGAATACGCTTTTCCGCGGAGAGGCGGTCCCCTTTGTGATGGAACTGCCGAACTACCGTCTCCCGAGTGCACGCAATGTTCTGCAGCTGCTCTGGGAGAAGGCAAAGGACTTTCTGCAGCGCGCCTTCTCTGTCATTCTGATCGCCACCATTGCGGTCTGGTTCCTGAAGAGCTTTGATCTTCACTTTAATTTCATCGAAGACTCCCAGCAGAGCATTCTTGCCGTGGTGGCCGGATGGATCGCTCCGCTGCTGCGTCCCATCGGTCTGGGAGACTGGCGGATCTGCACCTCGCTCATCAGCGGTTTTATGGCCAAGGAGAGCGTTGTGAGCGTCATGAAGGTGCTCTTTGCTTCCACCGGTGTCAGCGCTGTCCTGCCGCCGCTGGCTGCCGCGTCCATGCTCGTGTTCAGTCTGCTTTATACGCCCTGTGTTGCCGCCATCGCCGCCATCCGGCGGGAACTCGGCCGCGGCTGGGCGGTCGGCGTTGTCCTCTGGCAGTGCGCCGTGGCCTGGGTTGCCGCGCTGCTGGTGCGTCTGATCGGCCTTCTGCTCGGCCTCGGCTGAGCCGTTAATAGTAAAAAAGAACGATAAAAGGATGTGACTTATGAGTCAGAGAACATTTCGTAATGAATCCAGAGACGACTATCTGGAAGCCATTCTGATCATCCGTCAGAAAAAAGGCTTCTGCCGCTCGACGGATATCGCCTCCTGGCTTGGGATTTCCAGGCCTTCGGTCAGCGTAGAGCTCGGCAAGCTCGCCGAGCTGGGACTGATCCGCATGGACGAGGATAAAATGCTTCATCTCACGGATGAAGGCTCCGCTCTTGCCGAATCAACCTATGCCAAGCATAACTATCTCAAGCGTTTTCTCATGTCCGTCGGTGTGGACGAAGCGGTCGCCGAAAAGGAAGCGTGCTCCATGGAGCACGCCCTCAGCAATGACTCTTTCGAGAAGATTCTCTCCCGCTATCCATCCGGAGCGTCTGAGGGCTGATTGAATCCGAATCACACCCGATAAAAAAGCTTCCTGCAGCCCCGAAAGGCCTGCAGGAAGTTTTTCTGTTTTTTCTATAGGAGAGACTCTCCTCATGCTGCTGTAACGGGAGCCGGTCCGGGCACCGCGCCTGTCATGGCGCCCTCTGCTTTCTGAGGAAGGCCAGCGTCTGTGCCAGCGCTTCCTTCTTTTGAACGCCGGCAAGTCTCATTTTATGGGAATATGCCAGCGCTTCGCTGAAATCGGCTCCGGGTTTTATGCCCGCTTCCACCAGATCCCGCCCCTGTACATAGGGCCGCGACATGAGTTCCCTGAAGTACGAAAGACGTTCCTGAAGGAAGGCTTCCGTTTCGCTGTAGTCCTCTGCGCTGCCTTTGCCGAAATGATCCGCTTTCGCCAGAAGGAGAAGATCCTCGGGGCAGACGGACTGATCAAACAGTTTCGAAGTGCTCTTTCGTCCGGCTCTGTCGCCTGCCAGCATGTTCGGCTTCATGTGGAGCTCCACCATATTGAGAACATAGCGTTCCATTTTATGTTCATTGCTGACTCGTCGCAGGAACTGTCGCGCCAGTGCAATTCCGGTTTTCTCATGTCCGATGGCGCTCACCTTATGCTCTTCCACAACCGTTGATACCGCTTTTCCGAAGTCATGCGTGAGGGCCGACATCATGAACCCCTCGGGATACGATGCGTCAGATCGCAGCTCTGCCGCGGCATCAAGCACCATCATCGTATGCGTCCAGACGTCTCCCTCCGGGTGATGCACGGGATTCTGCAGGACTCCAATCAGCGCCTGAAGCTCCGGAAACCAGGCGGACAAATGCCCCATCCTCCGCATCTCCTCGAAGAATATACTGGGCTTCTTTGCTTTCAGCAGCGCCTTGTTCAGTTCTCCGAGAATTCTTTCCGGGGCAAGTTCCGTCAGGCTCATCGTCCGCGACAGCGC
>Ga0310695_10013924_pt1 | contig 10962 bp, 7 predicted proteins | sample RumenRJG_04DNA_FD_203882 | JGI IMG/M metagenome (GOLD analysis project Ga0310695, IMG submission 203882) | Bovine rumen microbial communities from Lethbridge, Alberta, Canada - RJG_04 (v2) (version 2) | ecosystem: Host-associated > Mammals > Digestive system > Stomach > Rumen | place: Canada... | reverse complement strand
TGAGATTGACGGCATGAACGGGAAAGGACAGATGCCTTTTAGTATGGCTTTTTGGTCCTTATAACCGATATACACATTGCTGATGTTGTAATGATTATAGACATTATAGATGCCCAAGCCTATCACGCTCTCGCCAAGGCGGGACTTGATTGAAAGGTTGACATTGATGTCAAGGTGGTGGGAATCAGGGAGTTTGAAGTCATTGATGTTGCGGAATGTGTGGAACGGTTGGGCAACACCGATAAGACCTTCACTGAAAGCGACTTTATAGATGTCAATCCCTAGTGGGGAAGTGATGGCTGATATATAGAAAAGAATCTCTCCGTAAGCAACAGCCGGAATATGGTAATTATACTCTCTCAGGCTTTGACCATAGGTGATAGAATACGGAACTGTGCCGCGCCGTCCTGACTGGTAACTCCATGATGCGTTGAGGTCAAGGGATACTTTCTGGGAAAAAGTGAAATGATGGGACACATTCACCGAGAAGTTATGCCTGCGGTCGGTAGAGGCATAGAACTCCTTGCCGCCGTTGATTTCGTTATCGGGCCTGTCAAAAGTGCGAAGTGCCTTGGACCATGTGTAACTCAGCCAGCCCGTGGTGTTCCCTAATTTCCTTTCCACGAGCACTTCGAATCCGTAGCTCCGTCCTTTTCCTTGCGCCACAATCTCTTGCCAGTCCTGGTTAGCGATGAAATAGGTGGCGCCATTGCGGTACTCCAGCACATTGTCCATTGTCTTGTAGTAGGCCTCAGCAGCAAAATTAAAGCCCTGCCAGTCATAGTTGACCCCCACGCCATAGAGATCGCTCTTCATCAACGGGATGTCTTTGGTAATCGGCACCCAGATGTCGCTGGGCATGATCAGGCTGTTGGTCACCAGGCGGTGGATGCCCTGCGTCATGTGGGAATAGGAGGCTTTAACGGACAGGTTGTCGCCTATCAGATATCGCAACGACAGGCGAGGCTCAAAGGCAAGGTAGGATTTGTCAGTGACAAAATAGGAACTCAATCTCAAGCCGTAGTTCAGTTTAAGGTGGTGGAAGACTGTGAAATCATCTTCGGCATACAGTGCAAGGTTATTGATGAACATCTCGTCGCCATTCGTGTAGTCTATGTACTCCTTGTACTCGTCATATCTCGACTCCTCATCGGAAATTACACCTTTAAAGTTTAATCCGCCTTGAAACCGCTTGATGGTTGCATCCTTGAAGATCTTGGTACTTGGATCCAGCCATTGTCTGGATAGCTTCAGGCCGTAGCGCAGCCAGTGGGCGTTCCCTGCCTTCAGCGATGCGTCAACAGTGAGCGCCAGGTCTTTGATGCCTGAATGGGCGGTTATGCTTGCCGTCTCGTCATGGGAATAGAACAGACGGTAGAGGTCGGTGATTTTGTTGTCAATCCTGCTGGTGACAGCCATGTCATACATGTACTGGCTGTAATTCAGGTTGACATTCAACCGATGGTTAGGGGTAATGAAAGAGGTGAAATAGAGGCTTGAGAGCAGATTGTTCCACTGGCTCTCGTTGCTGCTGGCACGGTAATCATCCTCCTTGTATTGTTTCTCGGTCAAGATATCAACCCTGCCGATGGTACTTTCACTGCGACGGCTTTCGGTGGGTGATTCATTATCGGTGTCCATGCCGTAATAGAACACGGCCGATAGGCGGTTACGCTCGTTGAACTTATGCACCAACTTGGCGGTGATGTCATAGTAGCGCATGTTGCTATAAGGCTGCAACGCTTCGGGTCTGTCATAGAAGTGCTTCAACACTGGCTTGGCAATCAAATCGAAATAGGACAGACGTGCTGCTACATTGAATGATGTGTGCCCTTTCCAGATGGGGCCTTCGGCCTGGATGCGGCTGGACAATGTTCCCAAACTTAACAGACCATGATAATGTTTGTAGTCCCCTTCCTTGATGCCCACGTCAATCACGCTCGACAGGCGCGAGCCATAGCGGGCAGGAAATGCACCGCGATAGAAGTTGATGCTGCTCACCATGTCGGGGTTGATAGCGCTGACATATCCTCTCAGATGCTCTGCATTGTAAATGGCGGAACCGTCGAGCGTGATGTAGTTCTGGTCATAATCGCCGCCACGCACAAAGATGCCGGCGCTGCCCTCTGTGCCCGACTGCACACCAGGGAGTTTCTGTATGGACTTGAGCACATCAGGTTCGCCCAAGAACACGGGAACTGATAGAATCTGTTCCTTACTGAGCGTTACGGCACTCATCTGTGAAGAGGTAACGCCAAAGTTGTTGCGGCTGCCATAGACCACAACATTCTCAAGGTGCACACCACGTGACAAGGCATTGCTGTCATTAGGAGCAACTTTAGTCGTATCGACAGGTGTTGCCCCTAAAGACAACGCGCAAAGTGCAATTATTAGCAATATGACCGCTTTTGTCATGAATCAATCATTTTTGCATTCCAAACCATGCGGACACTTATAGAATTAGGATCATAGTTTTTATATTCATAGCCTTTTAAGTTTGTATCCATTATCATCCTTCCACCGTTTTCATTGATGTCAAGGGCGACAATCACAAAATCACGAGGCAATTCATAATCACTTGAAAAGACATCCTCTATTAATGACATCGTGAGGATTTTCCCTTTTATGGTATACTCGCGTTGCCTCAAAGGATATTCGTCTGTAATATCAATTGTTCCGTTGGTGTGAATGGTAATAGGCATGTAACGTAATTCAGAAATTCGAGAAGATACATTACGGTTGTCATAGAAGAAACAATATTCCCTTTCCCAATCGTACTGTTGTAAAGCTTGCTCCAATTCCGCTTGAGTATAATCCAAGTTGGCATCCACCAGTGTTCCATTCTCAAGAAACACCTTGCCATTACCATCTTGAACACGGGTGATCTCGTTGGGATCAACGGGCTCATCGTCATGGCCGCAGGAAACAGCCATCAGCCCTGCTGCAAGCAGCATCAGTATTAAAGTTAACTTCTTCATAATTTTGATATAGTTTAGTTGTTGTTTTCAGCAAAGATATTTATTGTGCAAGTATTCAGGCATATCTAATGAGTGAAACGTGCTAGCCTTCCGTCTCACGCAAATACCCCTTTTTATATATAGACACACAAAGTCTCATTTACTAAACACCAAAAGTGAATTATATGTATTCCACGAGAAAGAATCAGAACTTCATGCCGAAGGCAAGCTGGATGTTGCCGTTCTTGCGGTAGTTGGGGATAATCACGCAGCCCTTTGAGTCATCAAATACCTTGGTCAGTCCCAAGGTGTAGCGCAGCTGAATAAAGACATTCTTATCAAGGTCATAGGTGCACCCTAACCCTAAGCCGAAGTCTATAGGTTTTGTCATGTCTTTATAATTTGTGGCTTCGTGTTTGCCCTTCGTGTACTTGCTATACACGTTGAAACCCACTTGCGGGCCGAAGTCGATGCTGAAGTCTTGGGTCGGATAATACTTGAGCATCACGGGCACGTTGATGTAGTTGGTATGATAGTGTTTATCACTCCTGATGAAACCACCCATTTCACTTCCATCATCAGCCTTTTCCTGTCCGCCCTGGGCCGCAAACACGACTTCAGGACTAATGCCGAAGTGGGGATGGAACTTGTACTCCATCAGCAAGCCTGCCTGATAATTAAGCACCATATGGTGTCCGCATTCCTTCCCCCAAAAGTTGGTCAAGTCAAGACCCACCTTGGCACCGAATTTCACTTGCGCGCTGGCACTCATGCAAGCCAGCATCGCAAGCAACACTGCCATCAGTTTCTTTGTCGCGTTCATCGTGATCATTACATGTGTTGTTAGAATTAATGTAAATGTATTGGCATATACATACTGGCCTCGGCCCATGTCACATCATCACGCCTGTAGATTTTGTCTGCCAGGTTCATTACCTGTTCCGACGTCTTAAGAGAGCAATCAAATCGATAGAGGTAGTCTCCATTCCAAGTGACATGACCTTGTTCTGAATTAGTTGATTCAGTTAGTTTCCCACGGTAGGCTTTCAGGATTTTATCTTTGGTCTTGGGGTCTGGAACGCTAACTGTGATTCCAGGGCCTATCATAAGAAATTCTGGCTCGTTTTCATAATAACCTACAAAATAACGGTCACTGACATAGTCATTGTCGGTAATGAGGTCACGGTCGCCGGTAACAAGAAAGTAATACCCGATTTGCTGTATTTGATATCCCTCTTGTTGAGACAGTTGTGCCAATTGCTGGGTTCTTGCCTCGGTCCTGGGGAAGATGCAATACTGCCCCGCCGCGCGGTAGGCAAATTCAAAACGTGTGAGGTCAACACCTTTATCGCCATAATAGTAACCGACATTGGTCTCGAGTTTCTCGAGCGCAGGATCGTTCTCGGCGGTATAGACTTGGGGCTCCGGCTCGTCAAAAAACGTGTCATGCCCACATCCGGCAAGTGCCAGAGCACACACTACCATTCCAAATAATATCTTTTTCATATCTGTAATTGATTAATCGGTTTTAGTATTTTTCTAATTTGCAAAGTTAGCAAAGATTATCGTTAAATTGACTAAAAATCGGACTAATTCCGACTTAATTTTCGGAATTACAAAACACTGAATATCAATTACATAAAAAATAAAATTCTAATTTTGACTTAATTGGCACAAATGATGGGGCTGAAAGTGTTAAATTTGCATGTGGATTTCACCGTTTTCTCGTGAGGATCGGATGAAAATCCAGCCTAAACATATTTGACAAATGATACACTCCAGACCCATCATCATTGTAATTTTGGCCGTCTTTGCTCTCATGTCAGTAGGCTGCCATCATGACAACTCCACCATGCAGCAACTAGCAGGGCTCGATTCCATGGTCTATCACCAGCAAGAGATGGAGGCGTTGCCCATACTCCAGAAAATTAACGTCAAGGGCTTCAACGACGATGAAAAATCTTATTACTCGTTATTGCTCGCCATGGCACAGTATAAATGCTATCAACCATTCACCAGCGATTCGGCCATCAACGAGGCCGTTGAACACTACAGGAATTCGAACGACAAGGTGAAATACCTGAAAGCCCTTGTCGCCCAGGGGTGTGTCAATGAGGACTTGGGGCACCTTGATCTAGCGGTTGAGAGTTACCATCGTGCCGAGGAACTGCCGTTAGCCACCGATAGTTCAATGATCACTTATGCCAAATTGAGAATGGGTGTACTCTATCAAAATCAGATTATTGGCTCCAATACTATTGCGCTGCAGAAGTTGCAAGAAGCCCTGCCTTTATACCGAAGTCTTGGAGATAGGCACTATGAACTCATCTGCCTTTCAAGTATTGCCGGGATTTATCGAAACATTGAAGAAAAGCACGATTCAGCAGTTTTCTATCTCAATGACGCCATAGATTTAGCAAAATCCTTGAATGAGCAATATGTGGTGTTCGCTAATCTATTCCTTCTTTCAGAGTATTATCTAGTCAGGGAACATGATTATGAAAAGACGAAGCATTATGCCCTGCAAGCGATATCAACAGACGGAATAACGATAGATCATCCGAGAGCGCATTATCGCCTTGCTTCGTCTTACTTGTTCCTAGGACAACCCGACTCTGCTGTTTATTATCTAAACAAAGCCCCTATTGCCAAGAGTGCGATGGACAGCATTGTTTATTATGAACTCATGTCCGAACTGGAGCACCGTTATTGGAAAAATGAAGGGAAATCCAAAAACTACATCCAACAAGCACATGCCATAGCCGATTCTTTGACCATGAACAGCCTCAATCACCGATTATTGGCTGTGGAGAAGAAATATGATGTGCAGTTGGCGGAGTTGAACAAGATTAAATACCAGTCAAGATTTAGAGGTGCACTGCTGGCATTGGCGGGAGTGATCATCGCTTCGCTGCTACTGTTGTTGGGGCTGATGCGTTACCGCAACCGATTGAAGATGAAGCAGAACGAGGCCGAGATGCTGAAGGCCGACCTCGAGGACTCGTTGACGAAGCTGAAAAAGATGCAGCGACTGCTTGGCGACGGTGAGCAGTCTGACGATGGCATGAAACCCCATAGCAACAAGCTGCGTGCCATCGTCAACCAGCAGATTGACGCCGTGAAGCAACTGATGAAATTGTCTTACCAATATCACGGCGAGGATTTTGCCGTCAAGTTTAGGGAAGCGATGACCTTGCCCAAGAAGGGCGATGAAATCAACTATTGGTCCGATCTACAGACCCTGGCCAACGACCTGCACGGCAACATCCTGGTCAAGGCCCAAGAGACCGCTGGCGGTACCCTGAACGACAGCGAACTTAATCTGTTGGCCCTTTATTGCTTTGGTTTTTCCTTCACGACTATTATGGTGACGATGGGTTACAAACATATCGGCACGGTTTATAACAAGAAGAACCAAATCGACAAGAAACTAGGTGTTCCCGACCTTGACGACTTCGTGAGTCAATACCAATGACGTCCCGGTCTAAAGCCATGTCTGCTGATGCGTATTGGGCTATCCAAGCCACAGATACAAAACATGACTAACCTCTCACGCGTCACCATTTGGAGGTGGGTGAAGAAATATGATTGAGTCCTGACGAGTGATGACGAAAACGATGTAGCAGAATAGAATGATCAAAATGATGTAATTTGAGCCGTTCTCTACTTCGTGCTTCGTCCATCTATGTCATTGCATAAAAGCCGTGTCGTTTTATCGGCACGGCTAATTTACGGTATTTCTTGCTTATGACTACGATATAAGCAGAAACATCATCAACGGAGGGATTTGAACATGCGGTTGATGCACTTCTGTTTCTGTTCCAGGTTGGGATGGACATAGAGATCGAGCGTCGTGCCGATGTTGGCGTGGCCCAATATGACGCTCACGGTCTTGTAGTCGCAGCGGCCCGCACTAACTTTGCGGCGGAAAAAGTTATACACCAGCGACAACGGGGGCAATTTTGCGAGTAAGCGAGAGCAAAGGGGAACTAGTTTCCCATTGCCGAGCGGGAGCAAACTCGCCAGAGGCAATGTCACAGATAAAAATCATCATGGCAGCTTCCCATATCAATTCCTTTCCCGTCAAGCAGAGAGCCAAATCAAAAACGAAAATAGTGGACGGCCACGCCCACTATACCTTGAAAGCAAACCACCGCCTACCGGCGGTTGGTATGCGACACAAAAAAGCCCCGGCAAAGCCGAGGCTTAAAAGAACATCACTAAATTATATGCTAAACGACTGGTTAGTCACTTTCACTCATTTGGGTATTGCCGCTGCGAGTGCATCAATCACTACTGTCGGTTGGACTCATATATTATTCAACACGCAGCAAGGTATTATCATTACCGCTACGCTTCTTGAATGGATTTTTGATGGCGCTAAACGTCCAGCGTGCCATCAAAGAAATGCCACGAGTGTCGCTAACTATATTATTTTCACTATACACATTCATGTATTGTTTCCTTTCCCAATGCGGCTGTCTTCGACGGAAAAAGTCGTTTAAGTTCAATCCCAACAACAAATGACCTTTGCAAAGAATAGTCATTGCGCTTAAGTTCACCTCGAGAACTGAACCTGTTCTTGTTAATCCTTTAGTCCACGGAGTGAGGTATATAGCATCACATCCGAATATATATTTCCGTTCCAAGGTGAATTGAGCGTTGATGTTGAGTGTTGCATATGGCGTGCTTTCAATCCTCTCGCGGCCCAAATAAGGATATTTTGTGTGAGGCAGGGTAGCACTTGACTGAGCAGACAAATTCAACCAAGAATTTCTATAGTTGTAACTAAGGTCAAACGACCAAGCATATGAATGCTTTATATTGATTGGGTATCCGCAAAACATTCCCGTTTCGAGTTGCTCAAGAATGTTCTGTATAGTGTTGTTTTTATTGCTATATGCCATAGACCATGAAAATCCCTTTATGTTTATATTTAGTGCGACGCGGTCAGTCACCATAGCTTGCAACTTCGGATTTCCTGTAGAGATCATATAAGAATTCAAGTAGTAGCTTGTTGGTCTCAATTCATAGAAGGATGGTCTCCTGAGAGTACGACGATAATAAAGCATGAAATCCAGGTCTTTGGATAATTTGTAACCAATGTGGACATCAGGAAGCAGGTTATGATAAGTCTTGCTCATAGTTTTACCGTCAAAAACAGTTCGAGTGAAGTCATACTCATATCGCAAGCCTGCACCAATACGCCATTTTTCCCATGAATGGCTCATTGTGTAGTAAGTGGCAAGCCAGTCATTCTTGCGACTACTCAGTTGACTATTTTCACTCATCAAGACGTTGCCATCGCTGGAAATGTGGCCCCATTCTGTGCCGATGTTGTTTTTCCACTGATTTGATACAAAGTTGTATTTAGCAGTTGCCGTCAGGATTCGATAATCGTTGACATTGTTAATATCATGGATGATTTCTTCTTCTGTATCCATGTCTTTTTCAACTATATTCTGTTTGTCGTGATTATTTGACGAGGCATAATCAGCAATCAATAACAATTCTGATTCCTTGGTACGCTGCCATGAATAACTGGCAGATAAACTATTACGATACCGATGATGATTCATGTAAGTAAAATTGTTCATCAGACGTTTTTCGCTAGCATTAATGATGCGTTTATCGGTAACAGTGTTTAGCTTTGTTTCGCTGAAAGTACCATTGTATTGAATACCGAAAAGACTCTTTTCCGTTGGTGCATAGTTAAAGCCTGCAAAAACTCTATAGTTGTTTCCACCTCCCCAATAATCCACACTGTCATTCATCTGGAATAAGGATGTGTCATAGGTGACAGACGTTAACTGGCTCCCCGAAGAATGAGTATCGGTATATCCGTAGGTAAATGAAGCGTTTCCAGACAATTTACCTTGTTTTCCATCGATATTAAGAGTTGTCATATCAGATACTCGACGTTTGATATCCAGCACATTAATTAAACTTGCACCCAAATAGTTCTTGACTGGTTTTCTGGTAAATACTTTGACAACAGCAGCTACATCGGAGGCATATTGTGCATCAGGTTCACGAATTATCTCAACCCGCTTTATGTTTTGAGATGTAATGGCTTTCAGTTCCGAGTTGTTAGTAATTTTTCGGTTATCGATATAGACTTCAGTCTTGCCATCACGCCCGATGAGCGAGATTTCTTCATTCATTTTCACTATGACACCAGGTGTCCACCGCAGCATGTCGAGGGCATTGCCAGCATTACCCATTATGGTACCTGCCATGTTGCGAATAGTATAATTTGCGCCATCACGTTCAATCTGCATTCTGGCAGTTGTAACCACTGTTTCCTTGAGGGCGGTAACATCGGGGCGCATTTTGATGGTGCCGACGTTGTCGCGGGCGCACAGGCGATACTCGGTCTTGTAGCCGACGTAGGTGATGCGGGCGATGACTTTGCCGTGGTCGTTGGGGATGACGAAGCGGCCGCTCTCATTGGTCACGCCGCCACCCACCATTGTTGAGTCGGCAGGGTTAAGCAATGTGACGTTGGCATAAGGCAGCGGCAGGTTGTTCTCGTCAACCACCAGCCCCTTAAGGTGATGCTCAGTCTTGTGGATGCATTCAACATAAATATCGTTGTTATCACCCAGGATCATCTGGATGGGATAGAAACCGATGATCTGGCGAATGGCATCAGGAACAGGTTTGTTCTTGACATGGGTGGTAACAGTGAAGTCTTCCAGTTCGTTGTAGATAAACACGATCTTGTGGTTGCCGGTCTGCTGTTGGATGTACTTCAGCGCGTCGCTCATCGACACGTTCTGGAAGTTGCGGGTGATGCGCTGCGCGTGTGCTATGCCTGCCAAGGAGCACAGCAATAGTATCATGGTAAATAGTCTCTTCATAACTTGCCCTCCTGTGCTGATTCAACAATGAGTTTGCCATCCTCACGAGAGATGCTGAGCGACTCGAAGTGGGACAGCATGTCCACGACCATGTCGAGGGAATAGTCCGGCTCCCACTCATAATAGAGACGCAACGAGCGCACATCGTCGCTGCGGTATTCCACGTCAACGTGATAATAGGCAGCGAGTTCGGCCAGCATCTGCTCCAGTGGCACGTTGTCATAGAGTCGAGGCTCGGCCATAACGGTTAGCGTGTCGGTCGCTTGCTCAATGGCATCTGGTGCCGCGTCGGCGGTGGCGGCAGGGGTTTCAGGCTTGACAACGGCTGTCTCCTCTGTCGTCTGCTTTTGCAGGCCGAAGAAACCGGTCTTGACGGCAGCATAGGAGACCCCGAAGAGAGCCAAAGCGATAGCGGCGGTCGCTGCTACCTTGCGCCACAAGGGAATAATGGTGGCGCGAGGACGTTGCGGCTGGGACAGACGTTCCCATTCGGCATCGATGGTCTCCCCGCTCACCTCGGGTGAGGGGGCGGTGCTCTTGACTTTCGCCATCAGGGTATAAAGTTCACGGCACTCGTCATCGGCAAGGATCTCTTGCCATTGTGCCTCGCTGTAACGCTCGGGTTGTTCCAGCATCTGGAATAGTAAATCGGTCTTGTTCATTGCTCAATAGTCTTTAAGCGTTTGACGTAATTGACGGAGTGCGCTGTGCAGGTGCTTGTAGATGGTGGTATGGCTCACGCCCAGGCGGCGAGCGACCTCAGTCAAGGCCACCCCCTCATGAAAATGCAGGCGTATCACCTCTCGGCACACAGGCGGAACCAGAGCATCGATGCCCTTGCTGAGCACTTCAATTTCGCGCTCGAGGTCCTCGGGCGAAGTCTGTTCCGCTACCGTGTCGGGAATGAGGTACTGCTGCAACTGGGCATGCAGCCGGCGGTCACGCATCACATTCAGGCACTGGTTGCGCACGCATGACAACAGAAAAGGCAAGACGGTCGTTTCACGCAGTTCCGTTTGTTCCACAAGCAACTTGGCAAAGACGTCGTGCACAACGTCCTTGCTGTCGTCATCGTCGTGCAACAGCAGGTAAGCCAGCCGATGCATCGCACTGTAATGTTGCCTGAACAGCCCCTCGATATG
>Ga0310695_10013923_pt1 | contig 10963 bp, 4 predicted proteins | sample RumenRJG_04DNA_FD_203882 | JGI IMG/M metagenome (GOLD analysis project Ga0310695, IMG submission 203882) | Bovine rumen microbial communities from Lethbridge, Alberta, Canada - RJG_04 (v2) (version 2) | ecosystem: Host-associated > Mammals > Digestive system > Stomach > Rumen | place: Canada... | reverse complement strand
TACAACAGTTGATGCAATGAGTGCAATAATTGAAAGCTTTTTCATTTAATGAGATAAAGTATTAATGATTGTTGGTTATTATCTTTTCGCGCCCCAAAATTAATCATTTGTTTTATAATCTGCTTAAATGTATTTAAAAAATGACATTGTCATTTATACAGAAAACGTCTGATAGACATCTTGGGAGTCTTTTCGAACGGAACCGGCTGGATTTCGACCTTGGCTATCTGGCTGTAAACCGGAAGCTGACGGTTTGATGAAAGACGTATGTTGTCAGGAATGGCATCCTTGGCTTCGGCGTCAAGAAGAGCCTTTGCAATGGCCTGCTCGTCAAGATATACCAGAGCCACCAGCTTACCGCCGCGATCCACTACGACCGATTCAACCACATACTCCTGATTGTTTACTACAGCCTCGATCTCCTCAGGGTAGATATTCTGGCCCGATGGCCCCAGTATCATGTTCTTGGAGCGGCCGCGGATAAACAGGTTGCCTTCGGCATCCATGATTCCAAGATCACCTGTCCTTAACCAGCCGTCATCGGTAAATGCATTGGCGGTTGCCTCGGGGTTGTTGTAATAACCTATGGTTATGTTTTCACCGCGTGCCTGGATTTCGCCTACAGTATGCTGTGGATCGTCCGAATCAATACGAACCTGAGCCACATCGACAGGCTTGCCGCATGAGCCCGGTACATATTTGGTCCAATGCTCGTAGGCAAGGAGAGGGCATGCCTCGGTCATGCCGTAACCAACCAGATACGGGAACTTTATCTTTTTAAGGATTCTTTCAACCTCAGGGTTGAGCGGTGCACCACCCATGATAAACTCCTCAACCTTACCTCCGAAAGCACTTACAAGTCCATTCTTTATCTTTTTGTAAATTAGCGCATTAACACCTGGTACTTTAAGTGCGAACTTAATGGCTGGTTTATCAATCATGGGCTTGATCTTGGACTTGTATATCTTTTCCATTACAAGCGGAACCGTGATAAGCAGATAGGGCTTGTAATCGGCAAAAGCTTTCATGAGTGCAGCGGGAGTGGGAGCGGCGCCCAGCCAGTAGATGGATGTGCCGTTGCTCAAAGGATACAGGAACTCTATTACAAGTCCGTACATATGAGCCATAGGCAGCATGGAAACCATCTTGTCGCCAGCCGGTACATGTCGCTGGCTGTAATCCACAATTGACGAAAAGTTACGGTAGGTAAGCATTACACCCTTGGGATCACCTGTTGAGCCCGATGTATAGTTAATTGTGGACAGATTGTCCCAGTTGTCGGTGGGATAGACCACATCGTCCTTGCTGAACCCGTTTGGATACTTTTTGCTGAAGAGTTCATCCAGATGGTCATAAGCATCCTGTATCTTTGGGTCATTGCAGTACAGGAGCGTAAAATCATTTACGTTGAACACAGCTCTTATTCCAGGCATCATGGCGCTGTCCATCTTGGACCAACGCACCTGATCGGTAAACAGCATTACGCTTTCAGAATGGTTGACCAGACCCATCACGCTTTCCGGCTTAAAATCGGCCAGGATAGGAACTATAACGGCCTCGTAGGTATTTACAGCCAGGTAAGCAAATCCCCAACGGGCTCCGTTCTGCGTACAGAGTGATATGTGGTCACCTTTCTTTATGCCTCCATTCTCAAAAATGACATGAAAACGGGCAATTGAGGTGGCCATCTGAGAGTAGGTAAATGTCTCGCCGCCAATATTGTTCAGTGCAGGCTTGTCCCAGTATTTGCGTGTTGCATCCTGAAGCCTTTGCAGGTAATGAGGGTACTGTTCCATAATGTTTTATGTATTATTCTATGAACCATTCGTTTGGCATGAGAATTCCAAATGTCACGCCAAACAGTGTTGCGTTATTACGTGTTGTTGACCAATCAAAGAAAGCGTTGAACGACACTCTGTTGTACTGTGCCACGAACGACAGCTCACCCAGCATCTGGAATCCTGTCAACGGCCTGCCGTAAGCAGCCCTGCCGTCAACGTTATAAATGGGGCGGGTGGGTTGGAATATGTAGAATTCGGAACGCAGATGGAATATGTCATTTATTATCCATATAGGCTTGATTCCGGCTGCAAAATAAGCGTTTGCGCACAACTCCGGATCAAATACGAACTTGCTGTTTGATGTAGGACGGAAACAGCCGGCCTGCATTACAGTGGAATAATAGTTGTTTGAAAAGTTTCGGGTGGAGTAATAAGCCTCAAACAAAGATCCTACGGTAAAGTGTTTGTTCATCTTAAGGTAATACTCCAGAGTACCTTCGGCCTGCAGCCATGAACGTTCAACCGATGTATAATCGTCGGTGCTGCCCTTGCCGGGCTGGAACTGGTCATTCTCGGTAAATATCTGTGCCCTGATGGTTTCACTCTTACCGGACGTTGGAAAGACCTGACTGTTCAGGGTGTTGCCGGTAAAAGTAACGGATCCGCCAAATATATTGTGACGGTTGCAGTCATACTTGAATGTAAGCAGGTCAATATTGCTGGACTGCGAATAGAAATCCTTATGATGAGCCACGCCTATCGAAATCACTGATTTGTAATTATTCAGGAATGGGCGTGACATTTTGAACTTGCCAAAAAACTCAATGGACTTGTTAAGGGCAGGGGTATATTTGTCGGTTGCCGAAAACAGATATTCGGTGTTGTAATAGTTCATGTTGTTGTATGCCAGCTGCAACGAGAATGACATGGGAACCTTGGTGACCATCTGAAGCCTGGTAAGCAACTGGGCATTGTTATATGCCTTTCCTACCTGTCCTTCAAGCAGGAATGACTGCGATACCTCACCAATGTGATTGTATGACATGGAACCGTACAGCTGGCTTGTGACGCTGGTTGAAAGGCCACCTCCCAGATTAAAGGTAGGGTGATCATCAATTGTTACGTTAAGGTTAAGTCCGAATGTTGAATCGGCCTCGTTAAAGGTGGTTTCGGGGAGTACCTCACTTATGGCTTCATCGGACAGAAGCTTGAAATAACCGGCCTTAAAGTCATCAAAATCAAAGTTTTCATCACCAAATGAATTTAGTTCCTTGAGCACGTATCTGCTTTGGGCGCGGTTTACACCCTCCACGTTGATGCTGCTGAAACGCATTTTTGGGATTCTGGACTTGAAGTTGGCACGGGCAATCTGTACATCGGTGGTATCACGCCTTTCCGATACACGTGATTTTATTGAATCCATCAGTATGAGCGCCTTTATGTAGCCCAATTGCGACACCTCGTCAATCTTTTGAAAATCCAACAGGCTTACGGTGCTCAGGTCAATGTCAATCTTTACTCCAAGTTCAGGGTCAAGGCTGTAATCGCTCTTTTGCATTATCATGCTCCTGACCTGTCCCATAAGGTCATACTCGTCAGGAATCTCCACCACAGGCGCTCCCGATGTTCTGGCAACGTTCACTCCAACTATAAAATCGGGGTGAAAATTATCCACCATTACATCTACGGGAAAATTATCATAAATACCTCCGTCATAAGCAATTATGGTATCAATCTTAATGGGACGGAACACAAACGGGAACGACATTGAAGCACGTACTGCCTTACCCAAATCGCCCTTGTCAAGGATAATGGAATTCTTGTTAAACACGTCCGATGCAACCGCCCTGAAAGGCACAAACAGGTTGTCAAAATTCTTGCCGCACACAGCCGTAGCACCTGCATATATGTCAACAAACGCCAGATTCATCTGCAACGGGTCAATCACGCTGTTGACCATAGGCCTGATTACGGTCATTGAATCCCTAATGGCAACCTGTGCCGAAACTATGGCCGGAGTGGGAGGGTTCTGCTTAAAATAGAACTGGTAGTTCATATCCTTGGCACCGGTGTACCAGTTCTTGAATTCATCGGAACGGATAAGTTCCTCCATCTCGTCGGGTGAATAGCCCATTGCGTACAAAGAGCCTATAACTGCACCCATTGATGTTCCGGTAATATAGTCAATAGGTATCTGATTCTCCTCAAGGGCACGTATAACTCCTATATGAGCCATGCCTTTAGCTCCGCCGCCACTCAACACCAAACCTACTTTCTGGGCCGAAACAGGTACAGAAAGCAGCATAAACATGGCAATTATTATCAAATAAGCCCTTTTGTACATACTTTTTACGCTTATTTGCAAAAATAAACAAAAAAGGGCACCAATGTTCAATCGGTGCCCTTTTTAATCTAAAAAGTAATTTTTCAGATAAGGTCAACGCTGCGGCGGATAAATGAAGCGAGCTGTTCGCCCTTAAGCATTCCGTTCTGAAGCAGTGCCAGGTCTATAAGTTCGTGAACTATCCTGTTACCGGCAGCGTACTCCGAATAAATGCCTGATATTGCATTCTCGGCCTCCGTAATCTTGCCGTCAATATCCTTAAGCTCATCCTTTTGCTCCTGAGGAACTTCCTCGTCTTTCTTGCCTTCGCGGGCCTTGCGCAGTTCGGACTGACGCTCCTTGAGGGCATTCAACTTATCATCCTCCGGCTTGATCTTGTCGTTACATGCGGCCTGGGCATCATCCATAACGCGCTTTATAAGCTTATGGTCCTTGTTAAGGATTACGGTGTACATATCGGGCATATCGCCGTAAAAACTCATGCCGGGCTGGATGGCGGCCATATCTTTCATACGGCGCATATACTCGCTGCAGGTTACCATAACGGGTAGGGCGGACTCGCCGAGTGACTGGGCGTCAACATGGAAATCGGCCTTTTGTATCTTTGGCATCTGGCTGCTGAAGACCTTGGTAATCATGCGGAGTTCAGCTGCAGGCAGGTCAGTCTTGGCGTTGTCCTCCTTGGCAATCAGGTTGTCGACCGAATCACTGTCAACCCTCTGGAAACGGCTGTTGTTGCCAAACTTCTGCTCCAGCATGCCAATTACAGGGATATCCAGCTGGTTGTCCATGAGCAATACGCTGTAGCCCTTGTTCTTTGCGGCTTCAATGTATCCGAACTGCTCCTCCTTGTTTGTGGCGTACAGATAGATAAGGTTCTTGTTCTTGTCGGTCTGGTTTGCCTCAATGAGTTTCTTGTACTCTTCGAAAGTAAAGTATTTGCCGTCGGTATCCTTGAGCAGGGCAACCTTTTCCATCTTGGAGTAGAAATCCTCCTCGGTAAGCATACCGTAATTGATGAACAGCTTAACGTCGTCCCACTTTTGCTCAAACTCCTTGCGGTCATTCTTGAAGATTGAGGTAAGACGGTCGGCCACCTTCTTGGTTATGTAGCCCGATATCTTCTTGACGTTGGAATCACTCTGCAGATATGAACGTGATACGTTAAGTGGGATATCCGGTGAATCTATTACACCATGCAGCAGGGTAAGGAAATCAGGAACTATACCCTCAACGGAATCAGTTACGAACACCTGGTTGCAATACAACTGGATGCGGTTCTTTTGCAGGTCCAGATTGGTCTTGATCTTGGGGAAGTACAGGATTCCGGTAAGATGGAACGGGAAATCAACGTTAAGGTGTATCCAGAACAGAGGCTCATCCTGCATGGGATAGAGCTCACGGTAAAAGTTCTTGTAGTCATCGTCCTTGAGTTCACTGGGAGTCTTGGTCCACAGCGGCTCAACGCTGTTTATTACGTTGTCCTCCTGAGTATCAACCTCCTTGCCGTCTTTCCATATCTTTTTCTTGCCGCAGGCAATAGGAACAGGCAGGAAACGGCAGTATTTCTTGAGCAGGTTCTGGATGGTGGTCTCCTGCAGATACTCCTTGCTGTCATCGTCAAGATACAGGATTATATCGGTTCCGCGCTCCTGCTTGTCGCTGTCGGACAGCTGGAATTCGGGTGATCCGTCGCAGCTCCATTTTACGGCCTGTGCGCCTTCCTGATAAGACTTGGTAATGATCTCAACCTTTTTTGAAACCATAAAGGCCGAGTAAAAGCCAAGGCCAAAGTGGCCTATAATGGCATTTGCCTCGTTCTTGTATTTTTCAAGAAAATCATTTGCGCCCGAAAAAGCTATCTGATTTATGTACTTGTCAATTTCGGCAGCGGTCATACCAATACCGCGGTCACTTACGGTTATGGTATCCTTTCCGACTGTCACATGTACCGTAAGGTCACCCATCTCACCCTTGAACTCACCCTTGGATGAGAGTGTCTTGAGCTTTTGGGTTGCATCGACTGCATTTGAGACTATCTCACGCAAGAATATCTCACGGTCGCTGTACAGGAACTGTTTAATGATCGGGAATATGTTCTCGGTCGTTACTCCAATTTTACCTTTCTGCATATCTATATTGTTTTTTGATTATTTGTCCTGTCCCATATGATACAACAAAAATGCCAGACGCTAATGCGGCTGACATTTTGGCTGAATGAGAGTATGTGGCTGACTCTATGACAACCGGTCATACCGTTGCCGTCAGGTCAGTACTGTCGGAATTAACATCGACTGTAAGGGCCGAACCTAAAGGACACTCGCCGCCAATCATAACCTCGGCAAGCTTGTCCTCAACGTAAGTCTGGATTGCGCGCTTTAGCGGACGTGCACCGTATTCGCGGCTGTAACCCTTGTCGGCCAGGAAAGACTTGGCCTTATCGGTTACGGTAAGGGAGTATCCCATGCCTTCCATCCTTGAAGAGAGTTGGGCAAGCTCAATCTCCACAATACGGCCAACTGCCTCACGGTCAAGCTGGTTAAAGGTTATTATCTCGTCAATACGGTTAATGAATTCCGGAGCGAACGACTTGTTGAGCGCCTTGCGGATAATGTCCTGACGTGCCAGGTCCGTTCCTGCATCGGTAGTGCCGAAGCCTATTCCGCGGCCATATTCCTGTATCTGACGTGAACCTATGTTGGATGTCATTATTATAATGGTGTTGCGGAAATCGACCGTACGGCTCTCGCTGTCGGTAAGACGTCCCTCATCCATAACCTGAAGCAGGATATTGAACACATCCTGATGGGCCTTTTCTATCTCGTCAAGCAGCACGATGGAGTAGGGCTTGCGGCGCACTTTCTCCGTAAGCTGTCCGCCTTCCTCGTAACCTACGTATCCGGGAGGCGCTCCAACCAGACGTGACACGGCAAACTTTTCCATAAACTCGCTCATGTCCACGCGGATCAGGGCGTCGGATGTACCGAACATCTGCTCGGCCAACTCTTTTGCAAGGAGCGTCTTGCCTACGCCGGTGGGACCCAGGAACAGGAATGAGCCTATAGGTTTGTTGGGATTTTTCAATCCTACGCGACTCCTACGGATAGCTCTTGCCAGCAAATCTATTGCCGAATCCTGAGCTATGACCTTTGACTTTAGGGCAGGGGCCAGACCTTTAAGGCGTTCACCCTCCTCGCGGGCTATCTTTTGTACGGGAACGCCGCTCATCATGGAAACAACGGTGGCAATGCTCTCGTCATTGACTGTTTCGCGATGACTCTTGAGTGACTTTTCCCACTCTTTCCTCATACCCTCAAGCTCTGTCTCCAGTTCTTTTTCACGGTCACGGAAACGGGCTGCCAGTTCAAAGTCCTGACGGGCAACAGCATCATTCTTTCCCTGACGGGTAAAGTCTATCTCATGTTCCTTATCCTCAATCTCCTTGGGGACCGAAAGATTTGACAGATGGGTGCGTGAACCGGCTTCGTCCATTACATCGATGGCCTTGTCGGGGAAGGAGCGGTCTGTTATGTAACGCTGTGCCAGGGTTACGCATGCCTTAAGGGCGTCGCTGGTGTATGTAACGTTATGATGCTCCTCGTAGCGGTCCTTAATGTTTTCAAGGATCTGCAGCGTTTCGTCCGGATTTGTGGGTTCAACCAGGATCTTCTGGAAACGGCGTTCAAGCGCTCCGTCCTTTTCGATTGACTTGCGGTACTCGTCGACGGTGGTTGCACCAATGCACTGAACTTCGCCGCGTGAAAGGGCGGGCTTGAGCATGTTGGCTGCATCCATGGAACCGGGAGCAGAACCTGCACCAATTATGGTGTGTATCTCGTCAATAAACAGGATTATGTCAGGATTTTTCTTTAGCTCCATTATTATGGAACGGAGTCTTTCCTCAAACTGTCCGCGGTATTTTGTGCCAGCTACAACGGCTGCCATATCCAGCGAAAGGATACGTTTGCCAAACAGCATCCGTGACACCTTGCGCTGCACGATACGCTGTGAAAGGCCTTCCACGATGGCCGATTTACCCACACCGGGTTCACCAATAAGGATAGGGTTGTTCTTTTTGCGGCGGGTAAGTATCTGTGCCAGGCGCTCAATCTCCTTTTCACGACCTACAACAGGATCCAGTTTTCCATCCTGTGCGGCCTGTGTCATATCTGTGCTGAAACTGTCAAGAACAGGTGTGTTGCTTCCGGATTTTGCGGCAGTGGCGGTCCTGGACGTTTTGGACTTTCCTGAATCAGACTGCGGGAGTGAAGATGATTCATCCTCATCATCGTCGTCTTCGCTGTCAGTAAGGCCCATACCCATCTGGACGCCGTTTCCGGACTCGTTGAGCTGAGCCAGCAGACTGCGGTAATCCACGTTGTATGACAAAAGCACATCGGCCGTTGAACTGGAACGGTCACGGGCAATGGCCAGAAGCAGATGCTCGGCCTGAACCTCTTCTTTTTTCTGGAGCCTTGCCTCAAGCATGCTTATCTTGAGCAGTCTTGTAACTGCAACGGACAGCGCAATCTTTTCGATAGGAATCTTATCGGCATTGGCATCGGTAACAATATTGTCCGATTCCAGGCGCATGCGCAGTTCGTTCAGGTCAACCCCAAGCTTTACAAGCAGCTCCACTGCCTTGTTTTGTCCGTCCCTTATCATGCCCAGAAGCAGGTGATGAGCCGTGACTTCGGGGTGGGTGAGACGTTCGGCCTCCTCTTTGGAGAGTGACAGTATTGTGTTTAATTTATCTGATATTCTGTATTCCATTCAGTCTTTTTGGATTGGGCCACAGGCCCTGTTAATGCAAAGATACCAACAAATCACATGCCATTCCCCAAGTTATGCCATAAAGTCCGAAAAACTTATCAACACCTTATTAAAAATACGCGCGTAAAGTTGCCTATAATGTATTTTTGGAGTACTTTTGGATGTTTTACGCCAAAAGGCGGAATTACTATTGTAAAAGACATAAAAAACTAGCAAATTGGAAAACCAGGACAGAATTATCAGGGTGAACATTGAGGAGGAGATGAAGTCCTCATACATTGACTATTCAATGTCTGTAATCGTAGCCAGAGCCCTTCCGGATGCCCGTGACGGTCTCAAACCGGTACACCGCCGCATACTGTACAGCATGATGCGTGACGGCAACACATCGGACAAGGGATACCGCAAATCGGCCCGTACGGTGGGTGATGTGTTAGGACACTTCCATCCTCATGGTGACTCATCAGTATACGGCGCTCTTGTGCGTCTTGCCCAGGATTGGATAATGCGTTATCCGCTTGTTGACGGCCAGGGTAACTTTGGCTCAATTGACGGTGACAGCCCCGCTGCCATGCGTTATACCGAGGTTCGTCTGCGCAAGATTGGCGAGGAGATGATGCAGGACATCAACAAGAACACCGTTGACTTTGTACCCAACTATGACAACAAGGAGGAGGAGCCTACAGTTCTTCCGGCCTGCATACCTAACCTTCTTGTAAACGGTTCATCCGGTATAGCCGTAGGTATGGCAACCAACATGCCGCCTCACAACCTGACCGAGGTTTTGAACGGCTGCATGGCAATGGTGGACAATCCTGACATCACGGTCGATGAGCTGATGCAGTTCATCAAGGCTCCTGATTTCCCAACAGGTGCATACATCTATGGTATAAGCGGTGTACGTGAGGCTTACGAGACTGGCCGCGGACGCGTTATAATGCGTGCCAAGACCGAGATTGAGGCCGGCGAGCAGCATGACAAGATTGTTGTTACCGAGATTCCTTACGGCGTAAACAAGGCAGAGCTTATCAAGTTCATAGCAGAACTTGTCACAGATAAAAAGATTGAGGGCATAAGCAACGTGAATGACGAGTCCGACCGTGAGGGTATGCGTATCGTCATTGACGTAAAGCGTGACGCCAATGCCGGTGTTGTGCTCAACAAGCTGTTCAAGATGACTGCATTGCAGACATCGTTCGGCGTAAACAACATTGCACTGGTAAAGGGCCGTCCAAAATGCCTCAACTTGCGTGAACTTATAAAGTGCTTTATTGACCATCGTCATGAGGTGGTTATCCGCCGCACCCAGTTTGACCTGGATGAGGCCAAGAAACGCGCCCATATTCTTGAAGGTCTGATCATTGCATCGGACAATATTGATGAGGTGATTCAGATCATCAAGAAGGCCAAGACTCCTAACGATGCAATCCAGAATCTTATGGACCGCTTTGGACTGGATGAAATCCAGGCAAAGGCAATTGTTGACATGCGTCTGCGCCAGCTTACCGGACTCATGCAGGATCAGCTGCATGATGAGTATAATCAGGTAATGGCACGTATAGAGGAGTTACAGAGTATCCTGGATGATCCCGAAAAGTGCAAGCAGGTCATTAAGGATGAAATGCAGGCCATTATAGACAAGTACGGCGACGAGCGCAAGACAGAGATAGTCCTGGCCAGCGAGGAGTTCAACCCCGAGGATTTCTATGCCGATGAGCCCATGATCATTACAATGTCACATCTGGGTTACATTAAGCGTACCGCTCTTACAGAGTACCGTCTGCAGGGCAGGGGTGGAGTAGGATCCCGCGGCAGCGACAAGCGTGACGAGGACTTTATAGAGCATATATTTACAGCCACCACGCACAACTACATACTGTTCTTTACACAAAAGGGCCGTTGCTACTGGCTTAAGGTATATGACATCCCTGAGGGCGGCAAGACATCAAAGGGCCGTGCCATCCAGAATATGCTCAACATTGAGCCCGATGACGCCGTAAACGCTTATATCGCAATCAAGAACCTTGGTGATGTAGAGTTTACATCCAACCATTACCTGATATTC
>Ga0310695_10013922_pt1 | contig 10964 bp, 9 predicted proteins | sample RumenRJG_04DNA_FD_203882 | JGI IMG/M metagenome (GOLD analysis project Ga0310695, IMG submission 203882) | Bovine rumen microbial communities from Lethbridge, Alberta, Canada - RJG_04 (v2) (version 2) | ecosystem: Host-associated > Mammals > Digestive system > Stomach > Rumen | place: Canada... | reverse complement strand
TTATCAATAATGAGAAGGTTATCATCAAGTAAAAAGACAGCGCTATGAAGAAGATTAATATAACACTGGCCACTTGCCTATTGGCTTTTACAAACAGCATGGTTGCTGCCGATGTTGTCATTATCGATAACTTCAGCATAGTTCCTGGTGCGACCAAGAATGTAAACATCAGTCTGGTCAACGAGTCTGAATATGTGGCATTCCAGTTTGACTTGTATTTGCCCGATAGCTTAACGGTTGAATCATATAGTGCAGACCGTAGTCGTATTCCAGAGAGTACCACTCTGTCTATGTCCCGACAGCAGGACGGTTCATACCGGTTTGTGACAATGGCCATTAACGGCGATACCATTGCAGGTACAAGCGGAACGATTGTAACACTCAATGTAAGGGCTCACGCAGAAATGGCGTTTGGCGAAAGGACTGGTTATTTCAGAAAGGTGAAACTTTCCACAAGTAATGCTACGGGTCCTACTTATAATGAGATGGCATTTCCTGTAACACTTGAGAGACCTCGTTTTGCCATCAGGTACTTGGTTGATGGTGAGACTTATCACGTTGATTCCGTGGGTTATGGTCTGGCCATCACACCGCTCGCAGCACCGACCAGGGAGGGCTACACCTTCAGCGGCTGGAGCGAGATACCATCCACCATGCCAGCCAATGATGTAGAGATTATCGGCTCGTTCAGTGTCAACTACTACAACCTGGTTTACAAGGTTGATGGCGATATCTACAAAACATTGACGGTTGAATACGGTTCATCAATCACCCCAGAGCCAGAAGCGACAAAAGAGGGTTACACCTTCAGTGGTTGGAGTGAGATACCTTCCACTATGCCGTCAAATGATGTTGAGATATCCGGTACATTCAGCGTCAATGCTTACAATTTGATTTACATGGTAGACGGAGAGACCTACAAGACAATGTCACTGGATTATGGTTCATCCATAACTGCCGAGCAAGCTCCAGTTAAGGAAGGCTACACTTTCAGTGGCTGGAGTGAAATCCCATCCACTATGCCAGCCAGCGATGTAGAGATAACTGGTACTTTCAGTGTAAATTCATATAATCTGGTTTACATAGTAGACGGCGAGACGTACAAAACCTTGGCGGTTGAGTATGGTACATCAATTACTCCAGAGCCAGAACCTGCAAAGGAGGGTTCCACCTTCAGTGGTTGGAGTGGTGTCCCGTCCACAATGCCGGCTAGGGATGTGGAGATAACGGGATCGTTTGATACCAATTCCTATAAACTGATATACAAATTAGACGGTGAGATTTATAAGTCATCCATAGTAAAATATGGAAGAGAAATCACCGCCGAGCCTGCCCCTGTCAGGGATGGTTACACCTTCAGTGGCTGGAGTGAAATCCCATCCACTATGCCAGCAAATGATGTTGAGATATCCGGTACGTTCAGTGTAAACGCTTACGATTTGGTATATATAGTAGATGGAGAGACCTACAAGACTATGTCTTTGGATTATGGTTCATCCATAACTGCCGAGCAAGCTCCAGTTAAGGAAGGCTACACCTTCAGTGGCTGGAGTGAAATCCCGTCCACTATGCCAGCAAATGATGTTGAGATATCCGGTACTTTCAGTGTAAATTCATATAATCTGGTTTACATAGTAGACGGCGAGACGTACAAAACCTTGGCGGTTGAGTATAGTACATCAATTACTCCAGAGTCCGAACCTACCAAGGAGGGTTACACCTTCAGTGGTTGGAGTGAGATACCATCCACTATGCCATCAACTGATGTTGAGATAACTGGTACTTTCAGTGTTAACTCTTACAATCTGGTATATAAGGTAGACGGATCAACGTACAAAACAATGTCAGTTGTATACGGAAGTGAGATTATCCCAGAGGTTTCTCCGATCAAGGAAGGCTACACTTTTAGCGGCTGGAGTGATATCCCTGCCACCATGCCGTCAAGTGACGTAGAGATAAGCGGTACGTTCAGTGTCAACTCATATAACTTGGTTTACATAGTAGATGGTGAGACATACAAGTCATTGTCTGTTGAGTATGGTACATCAATTACTCCAGAGTCCGAACCTACAAAGGAGGGTTATACCTTTAGTGGTTGGAGTGAGATCCCTGCCTCAATGCCGTCAAGTGACGTAGAGATAAGCGGTACGTTCAGTGTCAATTCTTACAATCTGGTTTACATCGTAGACGGTGAGACATACAAGTCATTGTCTGTTGAGTATGGTACATCAATTACTCCAGAGTCCGAACCCACCAAGGAGGGTTACACGTTCAGTGGTTGGAGTGGTATCCCTGCCACTATGCCATCAAGTGATGTTGAGATAACGGGTACGTTCAGTTTCAACTCATATAACTTGGTTTACATAGTAGATGGTGAGATTTACAAGTCATTGTCAGTTGAATATGGAGACAGTATAACCGTCGAGTCCAAACCCACTAAGGAGGGTTACACCTTCTCTGGTTGGAGTAATATTCCCGCTACTATGCCTGCAGAAGATGTTGAGATTACCGGATTGTTTAGAATCAATATGTATTCTATTACATACCTGGTTGATGACACATTATATTGTCAGGATAGTGTTGAGTATGGAGCATTAATAACATTAATTGAAGAGCCGTTACATGAAGGCTTGACATTCTCAGGTTGGATTGGTACTTTTGAAACGATGCCTTCGCACGATGTAGTAATCAGCGGAACGTTCACTCCGAATGTTTACCAGTTGGTGGTAATGGTAGATGATGAAGTGGTATATTCTGATAGTATTGTTTACGGAACCAGACTTTCAGATTATGTAGACTTGATAACACAGCAGGGAATTGATATTACTCAGTGGGAGTGGTATGATAAGATTGAAACAATCTCAATGCCAGCTCATGATGTGATAATCAATGCTGTTCTTAGTGCTGTTCGTCCTATAGTGTCAGACTTAGATAATGACGTGATATATGATTTGAATGGTAGAGTAATAAAAGTTGATGATATCCTTACACTTCCATCGGGCATTTATATCAGGAACGGTCGCAAGATTGTGATCCAATAGCGAATAGCCAACAGCCAAAGTTGCAATATCTGGAGCTTTATTCCAGATATTGCATGATGCGGCCGCTGATCTGGAGTAGGGAGATCTCGCAGACCTTGGTGTCGTACTGAGCCTGGAGCAGGCTCTCCTCGGCATCGAGCAGGGACTTTTGCGCCTCACGCATTTCAAGACCTGACAGGTTGCCAAGCAGGTAACGTTCCTGTGCAATGTCCATAGTCTCCTGTGCGGCCTTAAGGTTCTGCTCCTGGAGTTCCAGCAGCATCAGGTTGTTCTGATATGCCTGCCAAAAGTCATCCAGGTTGGCTCGGAGCTGCAGTTCAAGCTGCTCAATGGTGATATCGGCATTCATCTCGTCCAGAAGGGCGTTGCGCTCCTGGGTGCGCTGTTTGCCGTTAATGAGTGTCATACCAACGGTGGCGCCAAAACCGGGACCCCAGTTGGTACGCTCCGTATAGGTGTTGTTGCCGTAAATGTTATGAGTCAGTCCGTATGATGCGTTAAGACGCAGGTAAGGATAGTTGCGTGACTGAACGGACCTGCGGTCCATGCGGGCTATTGAGCGGTTGCTTTCGGCCTTGAGCAGGGATGCATTTGTTTTCATCATATCGTCATAGAGCGACTGGTAATCAAGACCGGTGAGCAGGGTAATGGCGGTATCGGCTGCAACATGCGTGGCGCGCAGGTCCTGGTTGGATATAAGGCGGTTAATGCGGATGTTGGCCGATGCCAATGACTCGTGCTGCTTAAGGCTCTTGGCGCTGTCGGCGTTAAAGTAAACCTGAGCCTGCTGGTAGTCAAGACGGGAGTTTCCACCCATATCGTAACGCTCGCTGGTAATGCGCAGGCGTTCGCGTGACAGGGCGGTAGCGTAATCCAGATTCTTAAGGTGAAGGGTCTGCTTAACCAGATTGTAATACTCGGTGGTAAGGCTTGCAATGTAATCCTCAATCGTGATGCGGGTCTGGATGGTGCTTTGGTTGTGCAACTCCTCCAGGCGGTCACGTGTTGCCTGAATGCTGAATCCCTCAAATAGAGTCCAGTCGGCGCGTACCTGAGCGCTGAGCGTGTGGTCAAGCACGTTGCGGTTTGATGCAACAGAGCCATCGGACCTCAAAGTGGCGTCATTGCTTGACATGGATCCCGAATAACTGCCCGATACGGCAACAGTGGGCAGTCCGCCCGCATTGCCCCAGGTGTCGTTGTTTGAGGCCTTCTCCTCCGAGATATTTACAAGCTTTATCTGATAGCTCTCCTTTATGCCCTCCTCAAGGCACTCCTTGAGTGACATTATCTGGGCCGATGAACCCAGACAAAGGGTCATGGCTGCAATAGCCAGTGTTATTCTATGTAGTTTCATTCCTTTTTCTTGCGGGTTTTACGGTCAGTTGAAATGTAGCTGTATATTGCAGGTACAATGTACATGGTAAAGAATGTGGAGATGAGCATACCGCCTACAACGGCTGTACCCATAGCCACACGTCCGGCGCTGCCTTCACCGTGGGCGAACATAAGCGGCAGCAGACCCAGCATTGTTGATGTACTGGTCATAAGGATAGGTCTTAAGCGCTGTATTGATGCGTCACGGATAGCCAGGAACTTGTCAATTCCGGCCTCCTGTTTCTGGTTGGCAAACTCCACAATCAGGATACCGTTCTTGGCCACAAGTCCAATCAGCATGATGATACCAATCTCACTGAATATGTTCATGGTCTGTCCGCCGGCGCGCAGGAATACAAGTGCTCCGAACACGGCCAGAGGCACGGTAATCATAACGATGAGCGGATCCTTAAAGCTCTCAAACTGGGCAGCCAGGATCAGGTAGATAAGCAACAGAGCCAGACCGAATGCGAACAGCAGGCTGTTGGAGCTCTCGCGGAAATCCTTTGACTCACCGGTAAGTGCGGTGCGGAACGTGTCATCCAGAGTCTCCTTGGCAATCTTGTCCATCTCGTCAAGTGCCTGGCCAAGGGTGTAGCCCTTACCCAGTCCGGCCGATACGGTGGCCGATACAAATCGGTTGTAACGGTACAGGCGGGGTGGTGCGATATCCTCCTTAAGGTCTACAAGGTTCTCCATCTGTATCATGCTGCCGCTACCGCTACGCATGTAGATGGACTTGAGGGCCTGGGTTGTGTTACGCTGCTGGCGGTTGATCTCACCTATAATGTCATACTGCTTTCCGTTCATATAGAGATAGCCCATACGCTGGCCGCTCAGTCCCCACTGCAGGGTCTGTGCAATGTCACGGGTGCTTACGCCCAGCAGATTGGCCTTTTCACGGTTGATCGATATGCGGACCTCAGGCTTGGAGAACTTAAGGTCGGCATCGGCCATCTGGAAGGCGGGGTTCTCATTTACCTTGGCCAGGAATGTGGGCAGCACATCCTGTAGTTTCTCGATGTTGGTGGCCTGCAGAACGTAGCGTACCGGCATGCCGCCACGTCCGCCTGCAAATGACGACTGCTGCTGCACGAATGAGCGGGCATCGTTCTCACGACGTACGGCGGCGCTCAGTTTCTCAAACACCTCCATCTGTGAGTAGCTGCGCTCGTTAATGTCCTTAAGGGTAATCTGAATATTACCGCCGCCGCTTGATACTCGTGCGGTCACGAACTTGGCATCGGGCATGATTGAATCCACCACATCGTTTATTCGCTCGGTGTAGTCACGCATGTACTCGTAGGTTACACCCTCGGGGCCCTGGGTGCGGACTGTTACCTGTGAACGGTCCTCCATAGGAGCCATCTCGGACGGGGTCTTGGTCCACATCCAGACTGCAAATCCAAGTGCCAGAACCATGGTGGCAATGGTTATCCATCGGTTCTTTAGGATAAACTCCAGACTTTTGCTGTAGTAGCGGTTCAGACCGTCAAAGAAGGGCTCGGACCATGCGTAGAACGCGTTTTTCTTTTCACGCTTTACCAGAATCTTGGTGGAGAGCATGGGGGTGAATGTAAGAGCGGCGAATGTGGATATCACCACGGCGCCTGCAATCACGAACGCGAACTCACGGAACAACCTACCTGTCTGGCCCTGCATGAATACTATAGGTACGAACACGCAGAGCAGAGTAATTGAGGTCGATATGATGGCAAACAGGATCTCACGCGAGCCGTCAATACCGGCCTGCAGCGGAGTCATGCCTTTCTCAATTCGGTTGTAGATGTTTTCGGTCATAACGATGGCGTCATCGACCACAAGTCCAACCGACAGCACCACCGCAAGCATGGAGAGCACGTTGATACTGAATCCCAGCATGTACATCACAAAGAATGAGCCTACAATTGAGACCGGGATTACAAGGCAGGGGATAAGGGTTACACGCCAGTCGCGCAGGAACAGGAATATTATGAAGATAACCAGTATGAATGCCTCGTACAAGGTTGTCTTAACCTCATTGATTGATGCGCGGATAAAGCGGGTGTTGTCAAATCCGTACTCGTAACCAACGTCCTCAGGTAGGTCCTTCTCCATCAGTTTCATGCGGTCATAAACGGCGTTGGCTATATTGATGTGGTTGGCACCCGGCTGCGGGGTAACTGCCACACCCACCATGGGAATGCCGTTCATCTTCATGTAACTCTTTATGTCGCGCGGGCTGAGCTCGGCCTGGCCTACGTCACTGAATCGGATTACCTTGGTGCCGTCATGCTTTATTACCAGGTTGTTGAACTCCTGGGTGGTGTGCATCTGGCCCAGGGTGCGGATCTCAAGCTCGGTTGTGTTACCCTCAATGGTACCTGACGGCAGCTCCACGTTCTCCTTGTCAAGGGCGTTCTTTACGTCCATGGGGGTGATGCCGTAACCGGACATCTTGACGGGATCCAGCCACAGGCGCATGCAGTAACGCTTTTCACCCCAGATCATTACGGAGCTTACGTCCTGGATGGTCTGGAGCTGCTCCTTAACCACAAGATCGGCCAGCTCACTTAGTTCCAGCAGGGAGCGCTTGTCGCTGTGCAGGGCCACCATAAGGATTGGCATGGCGTCGGCATCGGCCTTGGAAACTGTGGGGGGATCACAGTCACGGGGCAGCATTCGCTGGGCGCGCGATACCTTATCACGCACATCGTTGGCGGCGGTCTCAAGGTCGACAGAGAGCTCAAACTCTACGGTTATGCGGCTGCTTCCGTACTGGCTGACCGATGACAGCGAGCGGATACCCGGGATACCGTTGATCTGCTGCTCAAGCGGCTCGGTAATCTGATTCTCAATTACTTCGGCATTAGCTCCGGGGTAGGAGGCCGATACCGATATGATGGGGTTATCTACTGAGGGGTACTCGCGGACACCAAGGCTGGTGTAACCTACTATACCGAACAGTATTATTATGAGCACCAGCACTGTTGCCAGCACCGGTCGGCGGATACTAAGTTCAGAGATGTTCATCTTGCGGCGGGATTATTTTTTCAGTTCAACCCTCATTCCGGTACGCAGCTGCATGGTACCGCTGGTAATTACGGTATCGCCTACGTTCAGGCCGCTCAGCACCTGTACCATGGCATCGGTACGCAGACCTTTGGTGATTTCCTGCGGGATGGCCTTGCCGGCCTTGTACAGGAACACCTTGTCAATGCCCATCTCGGATATGATTGCCTCGCTGGGGACTGCCAAGGCGTTATTGAATGTGCGGGTGTTCAGGGTTACGCTTACGTATCGGCCGGGAACCAGCTTGCCGCCGGCGTTGTTGTAAATGGCGCGGACCAGATAGGTGCGGGTGCCCTGGTCAACCTTTGAGTTAGTGGCGTACACCTGTGCGGGGAATACCTCATCAATGCCCTCGACCGTGAAGGTCAACTTGGCTCCGTTCTGAAGCACGCCGGCGTAACGCTCCGGTATTGCAAACTCAACCTTAAGTTTCTCAGTGTTGGTAAGTGTGGCCACGTTTATGCTGGGTGATGCATATGCACCTACGCTCACCTGACGCAGACCGATGATTCCGTCAAACGGTGCCTTGAGCTCGGTCTGGTCCAGCTTGGCGCGGCACTCTTCTATATCGGCCTGCAACTTGTTGAAGTTGGCCTCGGCCTCCTGGTATGCCTCCTTACTTACGGCCTCCTTCTCGTAGAGCGCTTTCTGGCGGGCCAGACGGTCCTCGGTTGACTGATACTGGGCCTCCAGTTTCTTGAGTTGCGCCTGGAGTGGGGCATCGTTTATCTTGGCCAGCACCTGACCTTTCTTTACTTTGCTGCCCTCCTCAAAGAAAATATCGGTAATCTTGCCCGATGTCTCAAAAGAGAGGTTCACCTCCTCATTAGGGATAAGGCTGCCGCTGATGTTGATTCCATCTACAAGTTCTGTGGGCTGCATGATTGCGTAGCGGACCAGTAAGGTTTGGCCGCCGCGACCCAGTGCCGCAGCCGGGCCTCCCATTGCTACGGGCATGGGTCCTGCAGGAATTTCACTGTTTTTCTTAGGTTTGAAACTGATAACGCCCCATACAGCAAGGCCTATCACGATAACGGCAATAAGCACACGTTTGGTTGTCTTATTCATGTTGAATTGAAATAGTATTTCTGTTAAACACGCAAATTTACAGAAATGACACCTTTTTATTCCGCGCGCCCGTACTCGTTAACGTTTTTTAAGTGGTAGAGTGGAGGGGCACAAAGGGGACGGTTCTTTTTGTGCCGGACGCAAAGGGGTCGTTTAACTTTGCGTCACTTTTTCAGAGGAGGTAGACTATGAGGCAGCAGATTGCGGCAACGGGAAGGAGGCCTAATCGCAGCCAGGCGGCAACGATGCCCACCACCAGCGCAATCAGGCCGGGCCAGGGGGTGGGTGTGGCCGATATCATATCGGGAAACGTCATGACAGCCAGCGTGACGTAAGGCACGTAGTAAAGGAAACTGCGCACAAAGCGGTTGCTTATCGGCCCCTTGATGAATACCATGGGCAGGACGCGTATCAGGTTGGTCGTAATGATGGCTAAAAGTATGTAAATCAGTATTCTATGCTGCTCCATGGTCATCGGACTTAATAGGTTTGAGCCATGCCGCTACGGTCGATATCACAACGGTCAGCACCACGGTTCGCATGCCGCTGCTCCACTGACTGATGACAGGCGCCACAGCGCAGATGCCGCTCAGAGTGAAACTGGCGATGACGGCAAAGAGCACGTTTCGGTCTCTTCGGGCGGGAGGTATGAATACGGCCAGGAACATGCCGTAGAGCGACATGCTGAGCGCCGTGACCATATGCTGCGGCAACAGGCTGCCCGCCGTAATGCCGATGGCGCACCCTGTGGCCCAGAAGAGGGTCGATATCAGCGCGGCGGCGTACATGTAGGACGGCGGCGTGTAGCCGGGGTGGGCGATGGATATGCCGAACACCTCGTCGGTAATGCAGAAAGACATCAGGATGCGCTTGATCCAGGGCGTTCCGGGCGCGATTTTCTGCGAAAGGGCCGCGCTCATGAGCATGTAGCGCAGGTTCACCACCAGGCACATTGCGATAACCTCGGCGAATGCAGCCCCGACCGCAATCAGCGAGTAAGTGCCGTATTCGCCGGCCGATGCCCGCGTAAAGAAGCTGGAAAGAAAGCCTTGGGCCGATGTCAGTCCGGCCTTTGCGGCGATAATGCCCAATGAGAACGATACGGCCAGATAGCCTAGGGCTATTGGGAAGCCGTCCCTTAATCCGTGTATTATGTGTTGTGCCTTACCTCTCATTTTTTTGCAAAGTTACCAAAAGTGACGCAAAGGGGTCGTTTCGTTTTGCGTCACTTCAGGTAATCGCGCAAGTTGATAGTGCCGGCTTCAGTCTCCAGATTGAGCGCCGGAACAAACTCCACCATCCTTGTGGAACCGCTCTCCTTGTTCACGTGAAAGTAGGTCAGCGCGCCGGTGTAACTTCGGAACACAAGCTTGTACTCCGCGTCGGTGCTATCGGCCAACGCCACATACATGATGGACGGGTTGTCCTGCGCCGGGCTCCAGTCAAACTCGCTGTGGCAATAGTTGCTCACCCCCTCAAGAGCCATCCGGGCCGATATCCTCTCCGTCTTGCTCCCGCGGCATCCGCCCAAAAGCAGCATCATTATGGCCGATGCCAGAACTATGAAATATCTCATATCTTAACTCCAAATTGACGCAAAGGGGTCGTTTCGTTTTGCGTCACTTTTTAAAAAAATCGTCCGGTGCGTTTTTTGTAATCCAGGTATTCCTGGCCGAAATCAGTTTCGAGGCGATGCTCCTCGGAGCGAACCTGGAACATCATCAGGGTGAACAGGATTGCAAATACCAACAGCGCCCACAAGTTCCAAAGCGTAATCAGAATTCCTGCGTAATAGAGGTAAGTGCCTGATAACATGGGATTTCGGCTATGCTTGTAGGGCCCATCGGTCATGAGATGCTTGGTGCGCGGATCGACCTCGTGCCCCATCGCGTCGAACGGATTGCCGTCGCCCACGCGCTTCATGTAAATGATGCTCCACACGCTCAACGCAAGCCCCGCCAGACAGAGTGCCGATGCACAAAGCATGCGTATCAAAGGAATGTCCGCAATCTGTGGCATACCTGCCGCCCACCACATCAGAGTGGGGATGCCGGCTATGAAAATCACGAATCCAAGTAAGTATCCTTTCATTTTGCGTCACTTTTTTATCTGTTCCAGGGCGCGGCAAAGCTGGTCGGGGCAGGATGTGCCTTTGCCGCCGCAGTCTATTCCGTTTAAGCGGGCTATTACATCGTCTATTTTCTGACCGGCTACTAAGCGGCTGATTCCCTGCAGGTTGCCGTTGCAGCCGCCCAGGAACGATACCTGCTGGATTACGTCGTTGTCATCGGCCACTACGTCTATCAGTAGTGAGCAGGTTCCTTCTGTCTGATACTGGATGTGTTTCATATTAGGTGCAAAGATAGCAAAAGTGACGCAAAGGGGTCGTTTAACAATGCGTCAAGTGACGCAAAACGAAACGACCCC
>Ga0310695_10013920_pt1 | contig 10964 bp, 17 predicted proteins | sample RumenRJG_04DNA_FD_203882 | JGI IMG/M metagenome (GOLD analysis project Ga0310695, IMG submission 203882) | Bovine rumen microbial communities from Lethbridge, Alberta, Canada - RJG_04 (v2) (version 2) | ecosystem: Host-associated > Mammals > Digestive system > Stomach > Rumen | place: Canada... | reverse complement strand
TTTTTGCGCATTTGCGTGATGAATGTTTGTTTAATGGATAAAAGGAGGTTTAAGATGGTGAAAATTAATGTGATGAAGTTTGAGGTCCTTGAGGGTAAGAAGATGGGAAAGTCGTTGACTTTTCCGGTTGATCCGGTGGTGATGGCGCAATTTATGACACGTGCCAAGGTGGTGAAGATGATTGAGGAGTATGTTCGTAAGACGGGAGTGTTTGGTACGGGTGAGATGAGTGGGTTGGTTTATGAGATGGATGAGTTTTTGGCCGAGTGGAGAAAGGAGGTCAAGAAGCGAAAGGAACTTCTAAACAACTGATGAGCGATTGACATGCTGGCGGTGAGGGGGTAGGACCTCTCACCTGCCTGTTTCCGGCGATGTATCGCCACATGCTCGCGCGCCGGCACAGTGACCACCACAGCCCGCCACGTCATCTGCTGTTCCACCGTAAGCCGAGACTGCCTCGGCCACCACAGCCGCGTCACCATCGCGCCCAATGGCGACATCATGCAAGCTCGCTGCCACCGATGGCCGGAAGGCAAACTTCAAAGCGCAAAACTTTTTACTGAATGGAATTGTTTTCGTAATTTTGCAAACCGAAAAAATGGAAAATAATCAAAATCCAAAAGTCATGAAAGTCAAAATCACTGTCATCAAGTTTGAGATGCAGAACGGAAAAAAAGTGGGTAAATCATTTGTCTTCGAATTAGACCCCAAGCCGATGGCTCGCTATAAGACCGAAGCCACTGTAAGAAAGAAGGTGCAGGATTATGTGATGAAGTCGGGCGTGTTCAAGCCTGATGAAATCAGGGAACTGCAGTATGACATGAGGAATTTTCTTGCTGAGTGGAGAAGGCAACTGTTAGTTGCCGAGGCCGAGGAGCAGGCAAAGTTTGAGGCGGCTCACAGTCAATCAAGCCGCGTCACGCCTGCACACATTTCATCCCTTAAGGAAAACGAGGTGTTCGTTTTCGGCTCAAATGAGCAGGGGCTCCATCACGGTGGAGCAGCCAGAGCTGCAGTAGAGCATTTTGGAGCCATCATGGGGCAGGGGAATGGGCTTCAGGGACATAGCTATGCCATCCCCTCGATGAGTGGACTGGCTGTGATGAGTCACTATGTGATGGAGTTTTGTGAGTTTGCCAAGGCACATCCCCATCTGAAGTTCCTGGTCACGCCCATTGGCTGCGGCATTGCCGGCTATTCGGCCGAGCAGGTGGCACCGCTGTTCAGCAACTGCCGCGACATGGATAACATTTCGCTGCCGGCGGCTTTTTGGGACATCATGGGGCAACCGACGGCCAAGGAATATGACCTGGAGCGGTTCCTCACCGCACAGAATGCCAGTTACCAGCGAGCACTCGGCGAGATACGTGCCGGGCGAAAACGCTCGCACTGGATATGGTACATCTTCCCGCAGCAGAAGGGACTCGGGCATAGCCACAACTCACAGCTTTACGGACTCGATGGCATCGATGAGGCACGGGCCTATCTTGCCCATCCCATTCTGGGGGGCCGACTCCGCGAAATCTGTCAGGCACTGCTCACTCACGAGGGCAATCGTGACATTGAAGAAATAATGGGCAGCAGCATTGATGTCCTCAAACTCCAGACCTGCATGAACCTGTTCAACCGCGTCTCGCCCAACGACATCTTCAAGCAAGTCCTCGAAGCCTTCTTCTGATATGTGTCGCCGGAACAACTCGCCGTGTTCCGTGACGAGGTGTTCGCCATGTCGTGGGACTTTTCGTGCGAGCCGAGCGCAATGCCAAACCCGTTTGAGCAGATGAAGAGCAAGCACCCCGATGCCGTTTTGCTTTTCCGCATGGGTGATTTTTATGGCTCATTTGGCGAGGATGCAAAGACATTGAGCGAGGTTTTAGGCATCACCCTCACACGCACAAGCGCAAAGGACATTATCGCCCAACAAGCCGCTTTTCCTGCCGCAAGCCTCGACCGTACCCACCAACGTTGCCCATCTTCGTCTTTCATTTGCTCTCATGAGCACCATTCTCATAATTATGCTGATTTTTCGAGATTGCATCCAGTTTGCGTTCCATTTGATCCAGTTTCTCCATGACCTCATTGTTATTATCCTCAGCCATTGAATCGACAAAGATAGAATTCACAAACGACATGCCTATCATTCCGCCCACGAACATAAGAATAGAGAAGAAACAACGTGCAAATACACCCATATATTGGCCTCCATTCTCTGCTATTGCTTCAGGAAACTCATACCATCCCTCAATGGTGAAAAGCCGAAAAATGCTATATAGACTCACGGCAGGATTGCCGAAATATTCCGGGGTTATATCGCCAAACATGGTTGACGATATTATGGAAAAAACAATCATAAAAACCATAAAGCCGATTAGCACCAGCGGAGAGGCCTTGATTGCCAACTTTATGCCACTCAGAAGTTTGTCTATATTAGGGATAAAACGTAGCAACCTGAACGTCTTGAATAGTCTTAATGCACGCAAGGCAAGTATAGGACTCTTTACCATGGTTTGTCCCATAAACGGACTTGCTAAAGATGGCAATGCTATTAGTAGCACTATAAAATCAAATTTATTCCATCCCGAGCGCCAATATTTTTTCCATCCAAAAGTTTTGATTTTTGCGATTGCCTCAAATACAAACACAAGAGTAAAAAAGGCATCAGAAATTTCAAAAAAAGTCACTTGAGGCCAAAAACCGCTCATAAACACAATGGTGGTGTTGAGCACTATAGCATAAAATATAATTCGCTCGTCACAGAACAACCTCTGAATATTTTTCATTCTACAACTAATTTAAAGCAACCGATATCATTTTAGCACATAAACCATCCCCCCCCCAACAATGCCAGAGATAAAATCGTCGTTTCATAAGAGTTATTTTCGTCGTTTCCTTTTTGGTTTACCGAATATCAGTTGCCATAGCCACCGCCCGAGTTTGGCGTTCAAGCCCATACGTGTGGTGGGAATGCCGGTGGTCGTAGCCACCTTGCGCTTGAGGGTGCTGATACCCAGCATGCGCTTCCACGAGAAGTTGAAATATAGTCCTCTGAATATTCTCATACTACAGTAACAGGAGACACAGAGCGAAAATCAGTATTGTGAAGCATCCTCCACACGCACAGCCTTTTTTTTCTTTAGCCATCTCTATCTTTAGCCTTCTCTTCCGTTATTTATTTGCAGCTTTTTAAGCTGCGTTGATACATCTCGATACGTTTCTTGTAGCCCTCGATGACGGAATCGTGACGGGCCGCGACCGATATTTTATCTTTGCGATAGCGAGCTTTTCCCTCTGGACTGCTGGTACTCTTGATTGACGCTGCAATGCGAGCATTGTCTTTCTTTTTTTGTTCGCGCTCGCGGGCGATAGCCGCACGACAGTCTTGAATCGCTTTCTTGTAATATTCTTTACTCATGTTTGTGTGATTTTAGATAATAATTAAAACTTATTTGTTTTTATTGATGTATTCAACATAATGGTCAACCGAACTGCCCAGCAAGTCAACAGGCCCGAGTTCGTAGTCCACCTCCTCGCCAGATACTTCCACTTGCACCATCTTGCCGGCCTTGGGGACAAAAATGTAACTGTCGGGGTCGTTAATATCGCTTCCCACACGGGAGATGACGATGAAATCCTCGAATGTACCCCAGTAGTTGAACGTGTCAGGCGTGGTGAAGCGCCGTGGAGCCTGCTTGCTCCATCGTGTGTAACTGGCTTTGATTTGGATCATCACCGGATGATTTGGCGCGTCATATTTGAATTTGCTGGTCATGGTGGTGCCATACTTCATGGTGAGCCTGCGTGTAGCCGGGTCCACTTTGTAGGTCATGGGCTGCGTTCGGTCGATGCTCACGTCATACTCCACGTATCCGTCTTGCTCATCGGGTGCCCTGCGGCCGCCGCGTGGACCGTAGCGCGGTGTCACTCCCATATACCACTCAGAGTGGTGCGCCGTGGCATTTTGTATGGCGTGCCCGCGTCCGCCGGCATCAAAAGCGATATAGTCGGTTACACTCAAGTTCTTGCCATAGAAGTCATTGGTCTGTTTCACGAAGCCTTGTGCCGTGTTCACGTTTTCGTAGTCGTAATGTTCCTCCACATCCCAGTGCAGTAGGGCGGGGCCGAAATAATACTTCCCTGCCGGAATTGCAGTTGGTGTTATCTTGTTGAACGCTATGTCGTGGTCCCATCGCACACGGCGGAACTCTTGGGTTCGTCCGTTAAGGATGCAGCCAAAGCACAACTTCAGTTCTTTAGAACTTATCCGCTCCACAAAGCCGTGAAACACGTATGGTGTATCGCCCTCAACACGCATCAGGATGCAATAGGCCAAATGATTCTTAAACGAAACGTAGTGGTACATCATCGTTTTCCCATTGTCAAACGTTGCGATAGGGTCCTCGTTGTTTTGAGCGCTCCTAATGGCATTAGCGAGAGCCTTTGGGTCGAGCGCCCTGTCGGCGACAAAGTCGGGCAGTTGTTGAGCGCGTAGCGGAAATGTTGTGAAGAAGGTACACAGCAAGACAAGCAAAGTGACTGCCGGGACGATATTGTCAATGGTCTTGGAGAATATACCCCAAAGGCTCCTGATGATAGACTCCCTGTAGTCCTCTTTACTCATGTTAATATTAAGTGGTTTCTATCTGCCGCGTGAGGGTGGTGAAAGTACATTCGCCCTCCCCTCACACGGCACTTAGACTTCAGTTAGTTGCCATTGATGAAATCCACCAATTTGCTTCCGAATTGGCGGGTGGTCCAGTTAGGGTCGTACTCAAATCCTGTGCGCTCAGCGATTTCGCGCAGGGCGCCTTTAGTGTTGTCATAGATGCGGTGCACGCTGATGCCACCCGAATCCTCGACTGTGACGATATACTCGCCACTAATTGCTGATTTTTTTGCCATAATTGAAATAAAATTAAAGTTTGTAATGATTGTCACTCCTTGCCGGCAGCGGCGAGCGTGATGTCGTTGTCGCTCAGCTTGGTGTTGGCCGCATTAGCCACTTGGACACCGATGCCGTAGAGTTCGGTAACCTTTTTCTCGAAGTTGCCGACACGAATGTTAGAGCCCACCACGATTTCTCCGCCTTTGGCCCCGTCTTTCTTGATGGATGCCAGCGTAGCGTCGTCATCAGCGGGGGTTTTACACGACGTTGTTGTGTACACTCGCAGGCTGCAGCCAAACGCTTTCTTGAAATTGGCCTTCAAGGTCTTCACCTTCATGCGGCCATCTACTTTAAATTCTGCCATAATAATTACGTTAATGAAATTTTATTTGGTTAATAAAATGTTATTGGAATTGTTACTTAACACGATTTTACTTCTTGTTGAGTATAAATGACACTCCATGGAACATCTTCAAAGTGTTAGCAGTACCCATCGCCATGTCGGCTCCCGGCACAGGCACAAGGCCAGCGCCGGCGGCCAACTTGCAATGCCGGTTCACCACATTGACGATTTGTTCGGGCATCAGTTTCTGAGACTGCGAAGTTATCATCTTACCGATGAGTTCCTCGGCGCTGGATGTGAGAAGGGCTTTAGGAGTCATTGATTGTCTAAAACTTATTGTTCCAAAATAACAAACTCGGTGCGGCGGTTCACCTCAAGCGAGTCTTGAGAGATTGGTTTCGACGATCCGAAGCCTTTTGCTTGCAGTCGCTCGGCCGCGATGCCCTCCTTGTTGACAAGGAAATCGACGGCAGCTTGTGCGCGGTCTTCGCTCAACTTTAGATTGACAGCTTCAGATCCTTCGCTTGAGGTGTGTCCCTCAATACTAAGCTTGAGTTCAGGATTGCGATTCAAAACCTTTGCCAAGTCGTGAAGAGCGAGTTTGGCATCGTCGTTGAGTTCGGCCTTGCCTTGCTCGAATTGCGCTGCATTGAAGTTCTTCTCAATCTCCTCAATTTGCTCGACATAAACGGTGTCGTGTACTACCACTTCTTTAACAACCTCTTTTTCAATAATCTGAGGATCTTTTTTGTTGCCAAATGCCAACCAACCAATGAGGCCTAGCATTGCTGCTCCTAAGAGTGCCCACACCCAGATGGGAACACCTTTCTTTTTCTCTTCCTCAGGCTTGGGCGGCACATAGCCGTTCAAGAATTCCAGATAGAATGACCCCTTCTTGCCAAAACCTTTCTCGGCAGGGTCGAACTGTGCAATCTCTATGTCGTAGAGCTTTGCCTGCTCAATGGCCCGCTCAAACGAAGGCTTGGTCCACATCTTTACCACCGACACTTTCTGCCCGTCGCCCATGGTGAGCAACTCGTCCTCATTCTTGAAGTAGCCGTCCCAGTTGGCGGTTGTGCCTTTCTCCTCGGCGGGGATGAAAATTTCGGCTGTGCCCTTGTCAGGGTTGAGCGAGTTGGGGAACGCCTGACGGATGTCGTCGAGCGTGGCATGCGGATACATTGTCATGTAGGCATGCATGATGCCCAGAGCAGTACGGTTTTGAGCCTTACCGTAAACGCGGATTTTACTTGCCATAGCAATTATTCAAAGAAAATTTCAAGTTCGGGTTCTTCTTTCACCATATCGCAAAGCAGAAGGACTGCTGTAGCCTGGTCCATGCCCAAAGCATCGGCGATGGAAAGTAGGTTATCTACCTCGTCACCAGTGAGCACGCCGTCGCACAGTGCCATTTGCATCAGCACTTCAAACACAACGGGCACTTCTTCCTCATCGACTTGTGCTGCTGCTTGCTCAAGGCATTTGGCGATTTGCTCGTCATTCATTTTTTCGGTAGCAGCGTTAGCTTCTTCGATAAGTTTCTTGAACTCATCGGCCGGTAACTCCAGCGCCTCGATGATCTCCTCGGTGGTTTCGCGCTCCACTTCGCTGTACTCGCCATCGCACCACACGATTGATGACACAAGCGATGCTATCGTTTTGATATCTGTTTTCATTTTCATGTAGCTTTAAAAAGTTATCCAAATAATCTCTTGAGTCGGTTTGCGAGGCTATTCTTCGCCTTGCGTGCTTTTGCCATACGTTCGGCAATGGCTTTGCCCTCCTTGGTACGCTTATCAACCTTGCCACTCTGAGTTTTCTTCAGAGTGTTTTTCTTGGTTGTGGTTGATGACTTGGCTCGCGCTGCACGAGCCTTGGCCATGCGCGCGGCAATGGCTTTGCCCTCCTTGGTACGCTTATCCACCGTACCGTCTGCATTTTTCTTTACTGCCATGAGTTCTTTAATTAATAGGTAATTACTTTGAATATTTTGATTTTAGTTCTTCCATGTCCTTCTTGGTGGCATTCTTGGGAATATCCGGGAGCTTGGCCAATGTCATCTCGTCCAAAGCGAGCACCCAGTCGTCACCAGAGCCTATCTTGACCTTCAGTCCGAACTGCTCCTGCAAGTCCTTGATGAAACCGGCCACCGTCTTGCTCCCGCGGCATTCATAACTACCGGTGGTCTTCACCAGATCGGCCACTTTCTCGCTGCCGGTGCAACGCTTGTTGCCGTTGTACACACGCAGAGTTCCACCGAACTCTTTTTTAAATCTCTCACAAAGGGTCGACACCAACAGGCGTCCATCTACTTTAATCTGCATGGCGATTATTTTAAGAAAAAAATATTACTATATTGAATTTAAAGGATGTTTACCATAACTATTGAACATGCGCCAGTGCTTAAGCAAGATGGCCAGATAGGCCTCATTCGAGCAGTTGGCGAAGGGGCGTTCGGCATGAGCCAGGGCTTGGAGCACCTGCTTGTTGAATCGGTCGCTACTTAGTGTGTTGCCCGTGGTGTCGGCATCAAGTCGGATGTTGCGGATAAAGCGGCAATAGTCTTCACGGCCAAGTAGTAGCGATAGGTTTCCTTCATTGAACTTGCCCATCCGCCACAGGTAGGCATCAAGCACATCGAATTGCTGGAAACCTTGGAAAGTGCCATCCCCATCAAACAAGGACCTGCGCAACTGATTGATGCAACGCACGTACGGCTCAATGGTGGGCGTTTGCGGTAACCGCTCCACCGGCTTGAGCTTGAGCATACGGCACACGATGGGATAGGATTCCTTGGCCAGACGGTCGTAGATGGGAAAACCTTTGGAGTACCGTTCAGACTCTTGGCACAATTCGTAGTAGGCATACTTGCTGAGCAGTGACATCTGTTTGCTGCCCTCTCGCAAGTCCTTTTGGATTCCGTAAGGCTCATCAAACAGCTTTTTGATATCCTTGCCCATACAGGCGATAGCATAGAAGTAGTCACGTGCTTGGCGTTGCGTGCCAAGTGACAAAATCTTCTCAGCCATTTCCTCGATAGAGAAATAGCTGTACGAGGCATTCGTCGAGTAAAGTGAGTCGATAACTGTCAGTCGCAATATCAACTGGCCTTTGTTGTACTCGCCATGCTTGAAGATGGAGTTGATAATGGCTCGTTGGTTGATATAATCAGCTTTTGATAAGTCGATTTTCCCGGAAACAAGTTCATCGTACACGATGTGCTTTAGTATGTCAACAATCAGGCTCTTCATTCTCATTGATGAACAATTTAGCATTAATGTTGCCACGTAGCTATGCAGTCCGATGTAGCGAGGTTTATACACGAAGAAAGCGCGGACTGCTATGCCACGCTTTGTCATGTGTTGGTCCTAGGAAAACCAGTAGTACAAAAAGGATGGATTATGAGTGCAGCCCACGCTATAGCGTGGAAACCGCCGTGCTATCCTCTTGTACTAATCAGATGAAAATTTCCTAGGTTTTCACATGACAAGAATAAGCATAACGCTTTCTATTTCAACGATGTCAGTGCGGAATGTCGCCATTCTGCGTTGCAAATGTAATCATTTTTTTTGACATACAAGAATTTGACCCTAATTTTTTCAAAAAAAATCGCTGGAATTTGCTGGAATTTCAAGTATCTTGCCAGCCTTTCCGATGAGTTTTACGACATCGAGGAACAAGCCTTCGGCAATGACATCATCACCCCTTGCGAGGAATGGTAAGCACCGCCCACCACACCGAGAGAGCCGCCCACATGGCGGCTTTTCTCATTCATGGCGGAACGTGAGCGATTAAAGCCCAAGAAACCTAGTCTCCGACTCAGGTGCTCTGTGTTCCATCAGACACTATAACAGAAGGCGTTATTCTGTCACTTCAGCGGTCGTGAGCATAGGCACACGTATTCTTGTGAGATTTGCTATCTGTTTTACGCTATAATATAGAATGACTATTCCCAGCAATGTCAAAGGGATTGTTATGCCGATAGGCAACGACACTGTCTTTGCTGATAATGGCTTATCAGAAACAAACTCTCCAACAACTTGTGCCACGCTCGCAATTGTGTTGAAAACCACATGCATCAAGATGCCTGGCCACAAATTGCGGGTGCGATAATACAACCAACAAATGACAATGATAAATGGCGAGATAAATTGATAAACTGACATATGAGCCACAGCAAAAATCACCGCACTTATTATAATGGCATACCAGTGATTCCAATTCTTTTCTAATAATCGGCGCTCTATAGCACCCCTAAATACCGCTTCCTCGGCCAACGGTGCAAATATGCATACCGAAAAAAACTCAATGATTGTCACCATGGTAGAGGTCTCAACCTCAGGCTCCTCGCCAAATAGTGCCTTGTCCCATTCTTCTAAGGTCGGGAAATTGAAAACGTTCATGACCTCGATGAGAAGACACCCAACACTGGCAACCGCCGCCCACATGAATAGTTTCTTTACCGAGAAACTGCTATCAAATCGATTGGCGAACTGAAAACTATAACTGGCGTATTTCCTTTTGGCAAACAGAATGATGGGTATGATTTGAGAGAATAACAGCATGATGCAAGCATATAATGCAGAATTCTCAAAATCAGACTCTTTTATATTGTATTCAGGAATGAGTGAGCCAGAAACACGGTGAACAACCATAGCAACACAAAAGCCTCCTACTGTCAGCAAGAGCAAAATAGCCAGATATTTAATAGTTGCTTTCAAAATGGTTTGTTATAAGTGTTGGACAAAGGTACATATTATTCTCGAGTTGGTGATGTTTAACCCCTGTTTTCTTTGTCTTTTGCCAACCTATGGCGGCAATGTAATTTCGCACCAAGAATCCAACAACAGCAACAACTATGGCTGTAATTTTAGTAACCGAATTGCAGGACTTGATGTTCTCATCGCAGATTCCCGACCTCGTTATATCGCTCGGCGATGACAACGAGGCGGAAGTGTGCATCGACACCCGGGACTACATCTGGACCAAATCGGGAGAGATCCAGGAGTGGCGAAATTGCGTTCCGCTCCGCTATAATTTAGATAAATTTGGCGGCACCTCAGCAAAATAAGCAAGTTTTTTTGCATTCGGTTTGCACAAATTTTCTACAAAGGCACGCAGCAGTTCAAGCTGCTCAACTCCGAGCAAATCAGACAAGCCCGTTTGGCCTGTATTTTTTAGGTCAATGGTTTGGAAGTGTTCCTTTAAACTAAATTTCGCTACGTTGTGCTTTTCTTTTTTCAAAAAAAGTTCGTTACTTTTGTTTGAAAAGTGGGGGGTGATGTGTTATATAGATGTAAAGTTAGTAATTTTGTCGGCAACTTACGAGATTTGTAAATGACTATTGACGCATTTGAACTGATAGCTCCACAGCTGAGGGCTGCTGCCGTAAACAAAGCAACAGCAATGGGCCTCGACTATGACGAGTCGCAAGACATCGCCCAGGAGACGCTGTTGCGGCTATGGCAGATGCGTGACGATAAACGGCTCTACAATCCTGTGGGTTTTGCCGCAGTGATTGCACACCGATTATCGCTGAACCACTTGCGTCGCAAGCCTCCGCTTCCGTTAGAGAGCGAGGAGTCCGCAAGTCAGACCAACCCATCGCCGTTGGACGAAATCATACAGCAAGAGGACGTGCATTGGCTCGAACAGAAAATCAAGGAGCTGCCATCCACCCTGCACGCAGTGTTGAAAATGCGTCAGGAAGAGCGATACTCAAACCAGCAGATTGCAACT
>Ga0310695_10013918_pt1 | contig 10965 bp, 8 predicted proteins | sample RumenRJG_04DNA_FD_203882 | JGI IMG/M metagenome (GOLD analysis project Ga0310695, IMG submission 203882) | Bovine rumen microbial communities from Lethbridge, Alberta, Canada - RJG_04 (v2) (version 2) | ecosystem: Host-associated > Mammals > Digestive system > Stomach > Rumen | place: Canada... | reverse complement strand
GATTCTGGGCACTTCCTAGAAGTGGCATCAACATTAATGTAAATAAAGCTACTAGTTTTTTCATGTCGTAATAATATTTGTTTATTTTTTACCTAAGATCAGAGTCGCCTTTCCGAGACCGTTGGTTTCGATTTTTGAGGGGATGTTATAAGGGGCTGCACTGAGTTTTTTGCGTAGGTCGTTGACGAAGCGACGGGTGTCGAGTGCCATGCCGTTATCTGCATAGAGTGCAATGCGTACTTGTTCGAAGTCGAGCATTGTCTCAGTAGCGTTGCTGAGGTTATAACGATGGCCGACGGTATTCAGTGCCATCCATTCGTCGATGATGTCGGTAAGCTCCTCTCCTTCATATTCATTGCCGAACTTAATTCCGTTCTCAGCCCTGACAGATACACTGACCTCACGACCATTCTCCAACAGATCGTTGAAATGGGCTTGCAACTGATCGGCAAAGTTGTCCATACGCTCTAAGACAGCCTCCTCTATCAGCACGGGTAATTCTGCAGAGAACGAGGGCTTGCCAGTACCACTGCCTGCCGCGATCTGCTTCAGGGTGTAGGCATCGACACCACGCAGGGTATAGGTTACCGACTGCTTAGGTCCCGTTTTGTTGACTTTCCAGCCCACTTCCATCAGGATGTCAGTACGTACCTGACCGATGTTCTTCAGCGACTGTGACATATCCTTCAGGGGGAAACCGCGGTCGGTCATAAGCTCTCCGATCTTTGCCACGACACTGAAGAGATCCTGATTCTCCTGCCAAGCTTTCTCGTAGTCGGGCACCTGCTTGTCGTCCTCTGTTGTCATATAACCGTTAGCTGCGCACCACGAGTCAGCGGGAATCACCATGAGGGTGGGGCGCTTGGCCTGTGCCATCAGCATGGCAGGCAGCAACAGGGCTGCCATGACGAATATTACTCTTTTCATATTCATTGCTTAAAATCCGTTAGCTAATCCTTTTAATACCCCCTGCTGCGTAAGATCCTTGCGCAACTGGTCTTTCATCACACTGACAATGGCGCTCACCTTATACTCCTTGCCTACTTTCATCACCGAACGGGAAGAAGACTCCGTGTTCGCATACGACTGGTACGCCTGTTGGAAGAAGGAATTATAGAAGTCGGCATGCTGCTGCTCATTCATAGCATTGCCGGCTAAGGGACGCTGGTTTTGGCGCTCACCGCTGAATCCACGGAACAGTACACCGTGGACGGCACATTGGGCTAGGTCTGTATCCTTTACCTTATCTGGCTTCTTGGCTGTCATTGTCACCTTCACTAAGTAGGTGCCCTGCACACCAGTACCTGCCCCTTCTAAGGTGTAGGTGGGCAGGGTGTAGTTGATGGCCGCTGCAGAGGCAGCCGGGGTGGCTGGCGATGAAGGCTGGGTGGCAGGGCGTTCAATCAGTGGTCCGCTTTTCTTCTTGGTACTTGCCTGCGAAGCGTGTTGCACAGGGGTGCGGGTCTCGAAATTGGTGGCTGCACGCTCGGAGAGTTTCCAATTGCGCCAGCCTGCGTTCGAAGAGGCAGCAGTCACACTAGGTGTTTGACTCTTACCGTTCTCTAAGATGGAGTTCTGCTTCACCTGCTTGGTGACGTAGTCGCTCAACTCGCCTAAGGTCACGCTTCCGCCTGTCTGGTTCAACTTGTCTAAAACAAAATAGGTGAACATGCCGTGCTGATGCCCCTTATAGGGATAGGCTGTCTCATTGCCTTGGGCAGCTGAGAACACCACCATATTTCCCTTCACGGGCTCGTCCTTAACCTTCATTGCCACACCTCGGCTTGATGCCAACATCGTACCATCGCGTTTGGCACCGCTGAAACAGGCATCGAGGAATACCAATGTGCGCTTGGACTGCAGATTATTCAGACGGTCATAGAGTGTCTTTGTACTCAGACCACTGCCAGGATCAGTGCTATAGCCGTCGATGGGCAATAGATAAGCCTCCTTACTGTCCTCGTCGGGCATACCATGACCACTATAGTAGAAGATGACAGAAGCCTCGCTGTCGAAGGCCGATACCACCTGTGTTAGCCAGTCAAGCTCATGGTTCATGTCGTTGAGTGTGGCATCAGGCAGCCGCTTAATATTTTTGGCTGGAACACCCAGTGCCTTTTCACAATATATGGCAAACACCTCGCCATCGTTAAGGGCATAGGGCACGGATTCCTCATGTTTGTAGTTCTCGTTGGAGATGACCAGCACAAAGGTCTTGTCCTTTACCTCAGAGTTGACGGGAATACGGGTATCCACATCGTCGGCAGCCATCAGATGACTATAGCTCATCGCTAAGATGAATAATAGGCAGAAACGCTTAATCATGTCGTAGTCTGTTAGTTGTTGTTATTCTATCACATCGGGGATGTAAGTCACTTCAATCTTCTCTTTTGCCAGTGTTGGGATGGGATTGTCGGCGCTGATGTAGTCGATGCTGATAGTGATGTCGCGCGGCTCCAGCTCCTTACCGTCAACTGCAAAGATTGACTTGTCGAGGATAACGGCATGGCCCTTCTGTTTCAGGGGCTTGGTCAGACGGGTGTCACCATAGTCGTAGGTTGCTTCAAAGTGGCTTTTGTCATCCAGTACGATGCTCTCCTTGACAGGAATCTCAATGGGGTCGAGTAGCAGGTACTCATCCTCGAAAATACCCATAAAGGGGTCTTGCTGATCCTCAGGCAGTCCGGCTGCCTCGTTGGTAGAGAGGTGCTTCGATGAGACTAATGCGTCGAGACCGCTTTTGCGTGTCCATTCCTTGCCAAGGAAGATCATCTGCTTCTTGGCAGTCAGGTCGAAGACCTTAATGGCCTGCTTGTCTTTCTGCCAGTTGATATCTTCTGCACTCTTGAAGGTGTCGCCCACTTTGACGACCTTTCCATTGGTGTACTTCAGACTGGCATCGTTGACGAAGAGCACCTTGAAATTGCCTGCATGGACATAGCTGATGCCGAGGCTAAGCAGCAGGAGCAGTACGAGTCTTTTCATTTTTCTTCTTATTTTTAAATAGGTTCCGTTTCTGTACATAAGTATCAATCAGAGAGTAGATAGTGGTTGGCACCCACATGTTGAAGGCGACGTCGTGCCAGAAAGCGATGATGGCAATCACGAAGAAGAGTGTCGCCGTACTGAAGAATGACATCACCACGCCCATCCAAGGGTTGGCGAAGAGCGTTTGGAAAGAGGTGCCTCGCAGGTAGAAAGTTCCTATTGTGGTGTAGATGATGAACATGATGAAGATATTCAGCCAGTTCACAAAGTGCCTTCCTTCCATCAGCATGAGGTAGGCGTTGATACACAGGGCCGATCCTGGCTGGGGGCCAATATAGGTGGTATGCACATCACCTTTGAAGTCTCCGATAACGAGAATCTTGTCCTCTATCTGTTCCTTGATGGGAACCACTTCGTTGAGGTCGAGCAGATCGGCACCAAGGTAGATATAGTTCCGTTCGAGTTCCTGACTTTCCGTATCAAGCAGACTGCCGTTGATCCTGACATTCATAAACAGGGTGGCTCCGTTCTGGCAGAGTCTTTCATTGTCGGTGTACCAGAGTCCTCCCCAGTGTGGTGTAATGCCATTGCCCTCCAGATGGTTTCTGTCGGCATACATCCGCAAAGCCACTGAGGGGATGCTGTCATCGTGGAGGAACTGATAGTGAGCAAAGGTAAGTTGCTTCCAAGTGACGGAATAGTCTGCATTGGCAGATTTTGTGTATAGCATCTTGTCAGCAAGGGAAACACCCTTATGTTCTGGTATTACAATCCTATCCATCGAAGCGATGGTATGGAATAGGGCAGAATCAGCTTCCGTTTCCACACCTTCTTCGAAGAGCACATCCATGAAGATATAACGGTAGTTGTTGGCCTCCTTGGCTTCGGTGAGCAGGCTCAGCAACTTCTCGCGATCGGTGATAACCATGTTGCCCACAGGCATACCCTGTTCCTCGTAAGGTGTCAGCTCCTTGTCGTAGCACACGTTGATGAACAGGATGCTGTCGGGCACATGACCTTGTTGCAATCCCAAGAATTTCCTGAAGTCATTGATCTGTTTCTGTGCTGCATACTCTCCTGCCATGGGGTGCAGTGAGTTGGCCACCTCATAACTGAAGATGGTGATGGCCAGACTCACTAAGAGAGAGACACCCAATGTCTTCCTGTTGTTCTGATACCACTCTAGGATACGCTTCCTGATGGATATCATATGTTCTTATTCTAGTTTTTTGTTAAGAGCAAATACTTTGCGGTGGCATTGTTCATACGTCTCATGGTCTTGCCTACACCAGCTCCGTAGTAGGTGGGGTCGCACACCATGAACTTCCTGTTGTTAACCATGATATAGTCGCCAGGTACGTCCTCATTGAAAGCTACTGCTGTATATAGGTGTCCCGGGTTGGCATTATAGACCAGTATGACATCAAGGTCGAGCAGGTCGCGAACTAACTGTGAGAACAGTACGGCACGGTCTTCGCAGTCGGCATACGGATAGTAGAGGCTCTCTTCGGCGAAGAACGGACGGTCGTGTCCCCAAACTTTTTCGTCGAGCATATACTCCAAGCCATACTGAATCCAGCTCAGCAGCATATTCGCAGCGGTAACCTTCGGCAGTGTGCCGATCTTGGCTTTCAACTGCGGATAGAGTTTGTCTTTCACCTCCTGGGTCATGGACAGGTTACCATACTTATACCACTTCAGCGTCACATCCTTATCTTTGCCGGGACCTGCGATGGGGTAGTCATTGAAGAAGTTGATCATGTTCTTATTGACTGCTGTCTGGGCTTCCAACTTTACAAAGTTGGATACCACATTGCGGTTGTCCGACATGTCCATCTTCAGTTTGGGCAATGCCGAGTGGTCGAGGTCCATCTCCTGCTCCTTGTCGAACTTGGCCTCGCAGATATGGAGGCTCTTCTCCTTGGAACCGTCGAGCAGGAAGAATATCTGTCCGTCGGATACGAAGTAGTTGTAGTTGTAGGCGAAACCCTCAATGCGGCTCAACAGGTGGAGTTTGTGCTGACTGTCAAAGGCAAAGCGCATCTGGTAGCCTGACTGTGAGAACAGCACACCCTGAAGGAATACCGCCTCGTTGGTGCCTTTGCCGCAGGCAGCCTCGGCTAATGACTCGAGCATCTTATAATAGGCCCAGTCGCAGAGGTTATTCTCCTTACGGAGCTTGATACAGTCGGCCAACAGGTCATTATAGTCTGCACTTGTCAGTTCACGATAGGCGGCTGCAAAAGCCTTCTCGTCATTTCCCTTCAGCTTGAACTGTGCGGCCTTGCCCCATCTCACACCCATTGGTGTGCCGTAGAACTGGAAGCTGCTAGTGGTTGCCACGTCCTTCTGTGGTGTCTCAGGCTTGGGGATGTCGCCACCGATGGGCTTGGGTTGGGGCTTCTCCTCAGGCACAGGAATCGGTTGAGCCACAATGGGCTTCGACTGCTCCTCTTCGATCTTTTTCTTCTGCTCAGCCAGTTGACGCTCTTTCTCCTCCTGTTGTTTCTTTTTCTCGGCTAAGAGTCGTTGCTGTTCTTCCTGCTGGCGCTTCTTCTCAGCCAGCTGGCGTTGTTGCTCCTCCTGCTGCTTTTTCTTTTCAGCCAGTTGACGCTGCTGTTCTTCCTGCTGCTTTTTCTTCTCAGCCAGTTGACGCTGCTGTTCCTCCTGCTGCTTTTTCTTCTCAGCCAGTTGGCGCTGTTCCTCTTCTTGTTTCTTCTTCTTCTCGGCTAAGAGACGCTCTTTCTCCTCTTGCTGCTTCTTCTTCTCAGCTAACTGGCGTTCCTTCTCCTCTTGCTTCTTTTTCTTCTCAGCTAAGAGCTGCTGCTCCTGTTCTTGTTTCTTCTTATTCTCTTCGAACTGGCGCTGCTGTTCTTCTTGCTGCTTCTTTTTCTCAGCTAAGAGCTGCTGCTCCTGTTCCTGTTTCTTCTTTTTCTCAGCAAGTAGCTGCTGCTCCTGCTCCTGTTGTTTCTGCTTTTCAGCTAAGAGTTTCTGTTCCTGCTCCTGTTGCTTCTGCTTTTCAGCTAAGAGTTTTTGTTCCTGCTCCTGCTGACGCTTCTTCTCTTCCAACTGGCGGAGTTCTTCCTGCTGCTGTTTTTTCTTCTCTTCCAACAAGCGGAGCTCTTCCTGCTGTTTCTTCTGCTGCTCAGCAATGAGGCGTTGTTGCTCTTCCTGCTGGCGCTTCTTCTCGTCAAGGATGCGCTGTTGCTCCTGTTGTTGGCGCTGCTGCTCCTCAAGAGCTTTCTGTTGTTGTTCCTGCAGTTTTTTCTTCTCTGCTAACAAGCGCTCTTCCTCTTCTTTCTTTTTCTTTTCGGCAAGGAGTTTATTCAACTCTTCCTGCTTCTTCTGCTTCTCCAGGAGCTTCTGCTGCTGTTCTTGCTTCTTTTTCTGTTCGGCTAAGAGCTTCTGCTCCTGTTCTAATTTCTTACGCTCTGCCAAAAGCTGCTGGCGTTCCTGCTCCTGTTTTTTCTTCTCTTCCTGCAGACGCTGCAACTCTTGCTGCTGCTTCTGCTTCTCTTGAGCCAACTGCTTCAGCTCCTGTTCCTGCTTTTGCTTCTCTTTAGCTAAGCGTTGTTGTTCTTCCTGTTGTTTCTTCTGGTCAGCAAGAATCTGTTGTTGCTTTTCCTGCTGCTGCTTTTTCTCCTGAACCAAGCGCTGCTGTTCCTGTTCCTGCTTTTGCTTCTCTTGGGCTAGACGCTGTTGTTCCTGATCCTGTTTCTGCTTCTCCTGGGCCAGACGTTGCTGTTCCTGATCCTGTTTCTGCTTCTCCTGGGCCAGACGCTGTTGCTCCTGATCCTGTTTCTGCTTCTCTTGGGCTAAACGCTGTTGTTCTTCCTGCTGTTTCTTCTGTGCTTCAGCTAACTGCTGTTGTTCCTGCAGCTGTTTCTGTTTCTCCTCGGCTAACTGCTGCTGCTCCTGCTGTTGTTTCTGTTTTTCTTCAGCCAAGAGTTTCTGCTGCTCATCCTGCTGTTTCTGTTGTTCGGCGAGTTGCTGCTGTTGCTGCTGCTGTTGTTTTTGCTGCTCGGCGAGTTGCTGCTGCTGTTGTTCCTGCTGTTTCTGTTGCTCAGCGAGTTGTTGCTGCTGCTGTTCTTGCTTCTGCTTCTCTTCAGCTAGAAGTTGCTGCTGCTCCTCCTGTTGCTTCTGCTGTTCAGCTAATTTCTGCTGTTCAGCCTCGCGCTGTTTCTTCTCCTCAGCCAGCTTCTGCTCCTCTTCTTGTTGTTTCTTCTCGGCAAGGTACTGTTCGTCTTTCTCCTGATCATAGACCTCTGGCTCTATTTGTTCCTCTTCAGGAACCTTCTCGGCCTCTTCGATGGGATAGTCCTTCCAGACCTTTTCCATAAAGGAGGCATATTGGGCATTGACGCTATCGCGGAAAGCCTGGTATTTGGCGTTTGTCTTTTCGACAAACTCATCGTAGCTTGTATTCTTGTTCTGCTGAACTTTTTGTTGCAGATTACCTCTCTGTCTTTGTTGCCCCTGTCTTTGTCCTTGTGCATAGGTGTAACCCATGCATAGTTGCAACAACAGTAGTATGAGCGTTAGCTTTTTCATATTGATAATGTTGTTTAGTTATGAGTAATCTTGATAGGTATGCGTCTTACCTCCATCTCTTCATCCTTCTGCTGGCATTTCATCAGCCATCTGTTGAAGTCCTCGTATTCAAGTGAACTGGGAATTACCAGTTCGTCGCTGAGCTGTTTCTGTCCGATGGTGGACAACTTCTTGGCGTATTTGTTCGGAGAGAAGATGATAAACAGTTGGTTGTACTCCTCAGGCTTCCCTTCTGCACAAGTGAGTACGAGTTCATCAACCTTTCCATCGTCAGCTTTGGCATGATCGGGCGAGAAAAAGTAATAATCTTCATTGAACTTAATGGGGTAGGAGCCTGTGCCTACGTCCTGATAGGGAAGCAAGCAAAAGGCCTGTCCTGCCTGGATGTCAAACAAGAAGACAGTCAGGTATCCATCGACTGGCGACTTGAAATAAAGGAAAAAGTTATCATTGTTCTTAAAGACATCGGTAGCTAATTCTTTGTCGGCCATATAACGGATGGGAGCCACCTCGAAGTCGATACCGGCACTCACAATCTCACGGACTTTTCCCTCAACGGTCACCTTTACCCAATCTCTGTTGTCCTGCAGGAATTTCTCATATTGTGCAGGTTTCTTGTCGGCCAGCCACACACCTCTCACTGAACCACGGGTAGCAGAATGGAAATCAGTACTCGACTTACCGTTGATGTTGGAGATGAAAATGCTGTTGTCATCACTTATCGACAAGCCAAAGGCCTCGGCGATGGCATCGTTCTGTGCTTTGATGAGGACTACCTGACAAGCCTGTTCATACGACATGTTCTTGGGAATCTCATAGGTATAGCTTCCCTTAGCCGTCTTTTCACGACTATTCTCCTGAGCGCTGATAGCCAGTACCCAGGAGAACACTGTCAGAAGGATGATACAACATCTCATTCCATCTTTTCCTTTACTTCCCCGACGCGCTTCTGCAGATATTCCCTACGGGCTTTTTCGATACCTTGCTTTGCCAAAGCATCTAACTTAGCCGAAGAGACAGCCAGTCGGACCAGTACTTCCACGTTGCCGTTGGGCAGGTCGCGGTACATCTCGACGAGTGAGCTGGGACGACCGATGGTCTGATCAACGCTCTTACCCATAGCTGTCACTACGGTCTGTGCAATCGACTCGGCCTCCTGCTGTGCTAATTGATCATTGGCGATATCCTGCTCAATCTGGGTTGTTAGGTCGGTCTTCATCTTACGGGCAATCTCGCCCTGAGCCACGGTCATAGCCTGTGTGCGGGCGGCATCATAGATGGTGCCGACACTACTGCCTTCACCCATCAGCCACTGGTCGGTGCCGTCGGCAGTCCTTTCCCATGCCATCTGATAGCTCTTGGTCAACTGCATAGCAATTGAGGGGCTTCCCGGCTTAACCTTCCAGCCTTCCTTCTCATATTTCTTCACGTCTTTCTTCACAGCCTTCTCCTGTTCTTTCGTCAGGTACTGTGCATTCACGCTTGCCGTAAAGGCGAACAACATGAGTAATGTTGCGAAAATCTTCATTGTTTTCATAATCTTCAGTTTTTTGTTATTAATAATGTTAAAAGTTTCCTCCGTAGATGAGTCCGTAGTAGCGGTCGCTCTTGTCGAAGTTACCGTTGATGTTCGGATCGCGTTTGGGTTGCCACGTTCGTACCTTGATACAAGGCAGGTCGGGGTCGTTGAGATCGACCATCAAGAAGAGGTATCCCGTGTCGGCATATGTTGAGGAGTAATAGTCCTGATGGATCTGAATACCATAAGTATCCTCGCCAACACCCATCTTCTTTACGTCGTTATCGGTAAAGCGGATATTGATGAACTGGTTGCTCTTGAAACTGCGTTCTACGTTGCGGATATACTCCTGCTTGCTGTAGCGAGTGTGTTTTACCATCTCATTGTCGAGATACTTCTCGTTCTCAGCTGTCTTCTGGGCTTTTTTGATAACGTGGCCCACGATGATGATGGCATCGTCGTCGAAGATGCTCTTGATATAGTCGGCACGCTTCAGGGCGAAGGCCGTCTTATAGTTCTCAAGGAAGGTGGCAATGACCATACGAATGCTGTCATTCCAACCACGAGCCTCACGGTTGAAGATGTCGTCGCGAGCAGCTTTGTCGAGACCAAAGGCGATGGACTCGATGAGCTGGTCGGCACCGAAGGTGAAGGTGACATCCTCGACAAATGAGCGGTTGTTGTTCTTGAAAGCGAACTTCATAGGTACGCTACGGCAGATGACGCGGCCGTTGAGCTGGTAGAAATGCAACTCGGGCTTGCCGAGGATGGTGGCCGTGCCGTAGTTAATAAGGCGGGTGAACATGTCGTAACCCTCATCGGTAAAAAGGTTCTTCACGTTGCCATAGGCCTTGTTGCGGATAGCATTGACCACCTTCTCGATAGCGGAAGCGTAGACGTTGGGCGACTTGACGGCGGTGGCATGTTGCACCTGCGACATACCCTCGACGGCCGTCTGGTACTGTTGCTGAACCTGTTTCATTTCCTTCTTGGTACCACCGTTCACTACCACCGTTGCTTTAGGGAAGGGGGTACCGTTGAACACATCCATCACCATCTCAAGCTCACGGTCCTGACGCATCTGGCCTGTAAACTCATACTCGTACTTCAGCTGGAGTTTATCGGTTGGTGTGGCGGGGTGGAGCTCAATTTGTGAGAGGCCGTCCTTTGCAGAGTTGATGAAGCTGTAGTTCTGACCATCCATGAAGCGGAAGTCGAGACTGGTCACAGGCTTGCCCTTATAGGTGATAAGGAGGTCAACCACGTTGCCGTCAATCTTCGCAATCTCGGTCTTGATGTTGCTGAGCAATAGATTGATCTGTTCAGGAATCCACACGATGAGCGTGTGCTTCACACCATCCTGCTCTATTTTCACTTTATTAGGATGCTGCAGACTCTTCAGCAGGCAGAAGCCCCAGTAGTAGTTACGCAGGGCATCGTCGATACGCCCTTCCCGCTCGGCATTCTGAGCTGTATAGACATAGCTGATGATACGGTCCTCACGCTCCTCGAAGATCTTCTCGAGCTCATCTTTCTCCATGTAACGGAAAACATAAGCATTCGGTTCGTGCGTGACAATGATGCTCTTGGTGTTCGTCAGACTACCAGCGGCATAGGTCTTGATGACGGCCTCCATCGCCGTCTTCGAATCAATCTTATCACCATCGTTAATCTGCTGCATGTCGAGACTGGTCTCACTCTGCACGGTGACAGAGATCTTACTGATCAGATCGTTGAGAGCCGACTGTGTCGCTTTCGCATCGGTATCACCACGACCCTCTCCCCAGATGTAGTCATCATTGGCCTTAATACGGGCCACCTCGTCTAAAGGCTTCTGTGCCGCCACCCCGAGGGGTAGCAGCACCAGAAGCATGATGGATAGTATCTTTGTCATTTCTTATCCGATA
>Ga0310695_10013913_pt1 | contig 10967 bp, 7 predicted proteins | sample RumenRJG_04DNA_FD_203882 | JGI IMG/M metagenome (GOLD analysis project Ga0310695, IMG submission 203882) | Bovine rumen microbial communities from Lethbridge, Alberta, Canada - RJG_04 (v2) (version 2) | ecosystem: Host-associated > Mammals > Digestive system > Stomach > Rumen | place: Canada... | reverse complement strand
GCCGGAAGGATGCAACACCAAGTACAAGTCTAAAAAGGTTAGCGAGAAGAGACGCGGGCGTCCCAAAAATGCTGTGGTAGTGAGTGAGCCGAAAGAATGATAGTACAAATAAAATTAAAACTCAGATGGGGATGGGCGGGGGCATTTTTTATGAATGTGTCGGTGTGCGCCTCAGGTGGTCACGTCGGCCATAAGGTCACTACGGCCAATGAGGCTGAAGATGGTGATACGGTTGTCCTCGTTCAGGATGCGTAGCGCGCGCAACACCTCGCCGAGGGTGGAACCGCTGGTGGTCACGTCGTCGATAACCAGCACATTCTGCTCGCGTATTGTCCTGCAAAGCTCCTCGTCGGCCTTGGTGGCAAACCGCAGGAACTGTGTCATGTAGGGGCGGAAGCGGCTCTTCTTCACGTCCTTGGCGATGGTGAAGTAGTCCTTCTGGTGAATCAGGTCGAGCATGTGGCCAATCTGCTGGCGCACTTCCTCCTTCTGGGCCTCCGTGTAACGGGGACGGCCGTTCTCGAGCACGTCGTCGAGGTACGCCTCCGTGAAGGCATCCATGTCGAACGAGATATTGGCGGGCAGGTTCTTCACCAGCTCCATCTTGCGCAGCGTGGGTTGGGCGAAACGGTAGATATAGCGTAGCATGTAGTTGTTGACACGGCTCGACGACTGGGGCATCACCACGAGGTCGTAGTCGTAGAGGTTGATGTGGCGGTTCAGGTTGTTCACCGCCTTCTGGATGAACTGCGTCAGGTTAGGGTCGTCCTGCAGGCGCTGAGTAAACTTGACGTACTTGATGAATGCCGAGCGTACGCTGCCGTCCACCTCGTCGCCAAACTCATAGCCGTAGTAGAAGCACTTGCCGAAGGCTTCCACCTGATAGCCGTCGCCAGTCAGACTGACGATGTCGCCCTGTCCGTCGTGCTCAAAGTCGAACACGAACCGCTGCTGCTCGCTTTCGAATTTTACGCCCATAATTGTATTATTTTATACTTTCACGCTGCAAAGATACGAAATTATTTCCGATATTCCCGCAAAGGACGATTTTTTTTATTCGACTTTCGAAAGTTTTATAACGACCACAGATTCAACAGATTAAACAGATTAAAGCGGCTATAGCCACGATTATTTTGGATTTCACAGATTGGATTTGCCTATTAATCAGCGACTTTAGTCGCAATAATCCATAAGAAATCTGTGCAATAGCATGACGATGCGCAGCCAAAATCTGTGAAATCTGCGAAATCTGTGGTAAATTAATCACTTGCGAAACTTGTATCAATGGATTATTTCCGTGCTGTTGCGGTTGAAAGACGCTGAAAGCGTCACCTTTAAATAGCCGTTGGTCGGTACGACCTACGGGCAATGAGGGGTGTCCCAACACTGCGATCTGGGAGGGGCGTCCGTGAGTACGGGCGACCCCTTCAGGGTCGATGTTCCAACTAACCTCCATCCGAGGGTGCTTCGCACCACACGGCTATTGAGCGGCGACCGCGTTGCGGTCAGAGGCGGTTCAACAGCTCGAAAAGATGGAACCTTGACTTAGTCCATACGGCTGCGATAGTCGTCGTAGGAGAACTGGCGAAGGATCTCGAGCGAGCCGTCAAGATGGAGCATGCCGATGGCGGGGTGAGAGATGCCGTTGAACATGTTGGTCTTGACGGTTGTGTAGTGGATCATGTCCTCGAAGATGACCTCCTCGCCTACCTGCAATTCGTGGTCGAACTGCCAATAGCCCATGAAGTCGCCAGACAGGCAGCTGTTGCCGCCGAGGCGGTAAGCCTCCCACGCCCCCTCCGAAGGAGGGGAGAAAGGTTCCCCAGGGGCAACATCCCCTCCTTTGGAGGGGCTTGGAGAGGCCACCTCCCCTCCTTCGGAGGGGTTGGGGGAGGCCATTGCTCCACGAACTTCGGGGGTGTATGGCATTTCCAGACAGTCGGGCATGTGACAGGTGAAGCTGACGTCGAGGATGGCGGTGCGGATGCCCTTGTCCTCGACGATGTCGACGACGTGGCTCACCAAGGGTCCCGTCTGCCAGGCAAAGGCGCTGCCGGGCTCGAGGATGATCTTCAGCCACGGATAGCGGGTGTGCAGACCCTTTAATATATTAATAAGGTGGTCGACGTCATAGTCCTTGCGCGTCATGAGGTGGCCGCCGCCGAGATTGAGCCACTTCAGCTGCGGGAACCAACGGGCAAACTTCTCCTCGATATGCACGAGGGTACGCTCAAGCACGTCGGCACCGCTCTCGCAATGGCAATGGCAGTGGAAGCCCTCGATGTCGGCCGGCAACTGTTCGGGCAACTTGTCGGCCGTCACGCCGAAGCGCGTGCCGGGGGCACAGGGGTTGTAAAGGGCCGTGCCCACCTCGGAATATTCGGGATTGACGCGCAGGCCGATAGAAGCCTGTCCCCCTACCCTCGCGTGGAACCGCTCGTACTGCGACAACGAGTTGAACGTCAGGTGGCTGGAGCAGCGCAGTATCTCGTCGAACTCGCCGTCGGTGTAGGCTGGCGAATAGGTGTGCGCACGACTGCCGAACTCCTCGAAGGCTAACCGCGCCTCGCTGAGGGAGCTGGCCGTCGTCGAACGGATGTATTCGCGGAAGATGGGGAAAGTCTTCCACAAGGCAAAGGCCTTGAAGGCCAGGATGATCTCTACGTCGGCACGGCGTGCCACGTCGGCAATGAGCTGCAGGTTCCTGCGGAGCCGCGCTTCTTCAATGATATAAATAGGTGTATCCATGACGGCTGCAAAATTACGAAAAAAAATCAAAAAAACAAGGGCGGCAGCAAATTCTTCACGCTTCACGCCCTACTCTTCACCTTTTTTTACTACCTTTGCAGCCGTTTTTCAAACCATATACCGCAACAGACAGATGAATAACAACAGACTGCAGGCTCACGGAGCCATCCTCTTAGCCAACACCATCTTCGGTCTTGGCGTTCCCGTTACCAAACTGCTGCTCGACGACTGGGTGTCGCCGATGACCTATATGGCTACGCGCAGCCTCGGCGCCGCCATCGTGTTCTGGATCATCGCCTCACTGATGAAGCCCGAACGCGTGGAGCGTCGCGACCTGCTGGTCATCATGCTCGGCGGACTGATGGGCTTCGTCGTGTCGCAGACGCTGACAGCATGGGCCCTGGACTACACCAGTCCCGTCTACTTCTCGCTCATTGCCACACTGACGCCGGTGGCCGTCATGCTGATGGCCGCCCTGTTCATCGGCGAGCGCATCACGGGCATCAAGTTCCTCGGCGTGCTGCTTGGCATAGCGGGCGCCGTGCTGATGGTGGTCATGGGACAGACCTCGGGCAACGGCTCTAACGACCTGTTAGGCATCATACTGGCCATCCTGAGCGTGCTGACGTGGGCCATCTACATGATTATCACCCGCAAGGTGGCACAGAAGTACTCGCCGGTGACGCAGATGAAATATGTCTTCCTGATATCGGCCATCGTCACGGTACCCATAGCCTGGCCCGAACTGGCCGACCAGCGGCTGTACTCGGCAGCCACCTTCGGCTGGGACGGCGCCCTGGAGATGGCCTTTATCGTGCTGATGGCCACCGTCTTAGGCTACTTCCTCATACCCTTCGCCATGCGCTGGCTCAGTGCGACGACGGTGAGCATCTACACCAACCTCCAGCCCATGGTAGCCTCTTTCGTGGCCATCATCATCGGCCAGGACCGTCTGACGTGGGACAAGCCCGTCGCCGCCCTGTTAGTTTTGCTCAGCGCCTATATCGTGACGGTGGTCTCATCGGGCGACGAAAGCAGGAAAACAGCGAAAAAAACAAAATGATACAGAAAATATTTGTAGAATATACAAAAAATAGCTATCTTTGCACGTGAAATCAACAATGGGCACATGAAGCTTATTATCATGACGAAATCCACGTTCTTCGTGGAAGAGGACAAGATACTTACAACGCTCTTTGAGGCGGGGATGGATAATCTGCACTTGTATAAGCCAGGTTCGGAGCCGGTCTATTCCGAACGGTTGCTGACGCTGCTCTCAGAAGACTTCTACGGCAAGATTACCGTGCACGACCATTTCTACCTGAAAGAAGAGTTCCGTCTGAAAGGCATTCACCTGAACAACTGTCAGACGGAGGTCCCTGCGAGCTACCGTGGGAACATCAGCCGCACCTGTCACAGAATAGACGAGCTGAAAGAGAACAAGAAACGCTCGAACTACGTGTTTCTGAAGACACTCTTCAACAGCCAGAGCAACCCTTCGGACAAGTCGACGCTGACGATGGAGGAGCTGCGCGAAGCATCGCGCCGCGGACTGATAGACAAGAAGGTGTACGCCATGGGCGGCATGAACCTCGACAACATCAGCGTGGCCAAGGAGTTAGGCTTCGGCGGCGTCGTCATCTGCGGCGACCTGTGGAACCGCTTCGACATCCACAACGAGCTGGACTACAAGGCGCTGATCAGCCACTTCGAGAAACTGCGGAAGGCAGTGGAATAGAAACGCAACAAGTTAACATCATAGATAAATGGAAAACTCGTACATGGTCTTCTCGGGTACAGCCACGAGATACCTGGCAGAGAAAATCTGTCAAAGTTTAGGTTGCCCATTAGGACAACTGCAAATCACCAAGTTCTCTGACGGCGAGTTCGCTGTCAGCTACGAAGAGTCTATCCGCGGACGCGACATCTTCCTCGTCCAGAGTACGTTTCCCAACAGCGACAACCTGATGGAGCTGCTGCTGATGATCGATGCGGCAAAGCGTGCGTCGGCACGTACCATCAACGCCGTCATCCCGTATTTCGGCTGGGCGCGTCAGGACCGCAAGGACAAGCCCCGCGTGTCGATAGGTGCCAAACTCGTAGCCGACCTGCTGAGCGTGGCTGGCGTCAACCGCGTCATCACGATGGACCTGCATGCCGACCAGATACAGGGTTTCTTCGATGTTCCCGTCGACCATCTGTATGCCTCAGGCGTCATCATGCCCTATCTGAAGAGCCTCCAGTTAGAGGATATGGTCATCGCCTCGCCCGACGTGGGCGGCTCGAAGCGCGCCAACACCTATGCGAAGTTCTTCGGCTGTCCGTTAGTGCTGTGCAACAAGACCCGTGCGCGTGCCAATGTTGTTGCCACGATGCAGATCATCGGCGACGTGGAGGGCAAGAACGTCGTCCTCATCGACGATATGGTAGACACCGCCGGCACGATTACCAAGGCTGCCGACCTGATGAAGCAGGCAGGAGCCAAGACCGTACGTGCCTGTGCCTCACACTGCGTGATGAGCGGCCCTGCCAGCGACCGCGTACAGGAGTCGGCCCTGGAGGAAATCATCTTCACGGACTCTATCCCCTATACCCAGCGCTGCGCCAAGGTGAAGCAGCTCTCTGTAGCCGACATGTTTGCCGAGGCCATCCGTCGTGTCATCGACAACAAGAGCATCAGCGACCTGTATATCGTATAAGTGAGAAAGAAGATACTTGAGATTGTCGGACTGGTGATGGCCATTTGCTTGATGGCCGGATGCCAGTCCGACACCTATTCTATCATAGGCGAAGCATTCCACTTGCCTGACGGCAGCATGCTCTACCTGACCACCAGTCTGGACGGCCAGGGCGAGGTGCTGGATTCTGCCATCGTGGAACGAGGACGGTTCCGCTGTCAGGGACATATCGCCGAATCACAAATCAGCAGGCTCTACCTGAGCACCGACTCACAGCAGAGCATCGTTTTCTTCAACGAGCCCGGCAACATCTATATCGAACTGTCAGGACAGCCGGGCCAGAGCCGCGTCTCGGGCACCACCATCAACAACCGCTGGCAGACCCTGAACGACAGCGTAGCGAAATACGAACTTCGTATCCGCAGTATCGTGGAGTCTGCCAGCGACAGCATCAATCCTCATCAGCGTTTCGTCGACGTCGAACGTCAGTATGCCGCACTGACGCGTCTTATCAAGGAAACCGCCCTGCGCAACAAGGAAAACGCCCTGGGGCTGTTTATCAACAACCACTACCAGGGCGACTAAGACAGTGTATCTGAATTATCCACAACGAATTACACAGATTTTATTTAAACCACAGATTTCGCAGATTACACAGATTTTGGCTGCGCATTGTCATGCCATTACACAGATTTCTTTGGATTTCTGCGGCTAAAGCCGCCGATTGACAGGCGAAGCCAATCTGTGAAATCTGAAATAATCGTGGCTTTAGCCACTTTAATCTGTGACATCTGTGCAATCTGTGGTCGTTATAAAAATAGAGAATTCGTTCTATTTCGTCTGTAGCTTCAGCGTCACGGGCTTCAGGTTCGGAGCCGTGGCCGTCAGCGTGACGCGGCCGGCCTGACGCGTTGCCCGCAGGATGACGGTACACGTGCCGTTATACAACGAACGCTTCGTGCCGACAGTCAGCTCGTCGGAGTTGATGTCGCCATTGATGACGCCGACAATCTCGGCCTCGCCCTCCACCTTGAAGGTCACCTCGCCTGTCTCGGTCTTCACCTGACGACCTTTCTTGTCGACAGCCACGATGCGCACATGGAGCAGGTCCTCGCCGTCGGCACGCCAGGCATCGGCTGCCGGCTTCTTAGTCGCCGTCGCAGGACGGTCGGCCTCAGCCTTCAGCAGGACGGCCTCGCCCGTAGTCTCTAACTTATGACGCGCCACGACCTTACCGTCTTTGTAAGCGATAGCCTCCAGAGAACCAGCAACATAGGAAATGTCGTTCCAGTGAATCTGATTGCGCATCTTGGCGTTCTTCAAGTCGTTCTGCCGGCGTCCCAGACTCTTACCGTTCTGCAACAGCTCCACCTCGTCGCCATTGGTATAGATGACCAGCTGCAGCTTCTGTCCGGCAACGCGGTTCCAGTGGTCGCTCATGCCGTCGTTGCCCGTCTGCACGCCATTCCACATCTGATCGCCTTTCTTGTCGACGACAGCGATATGCACCACCGGCACGTCGGGGCAGAAGAACGACTTCATGTAGTAAGCCTTCGGTTTGGGTTCCAACGAGATGTCGAACACACCCTGTCCCCAGCCCTTGGCCGGCCATCCCTGCGACTCACCGAGATAGTCGATGGCTCCCCAGTAGGCCAGTCCGATGACCTTGTCGCGATCCATCTCAAAGAAGTTCTGACCCATGGCAGCCACCGAAGCCTCGCTCTGGTAGAACTTCATCCAGGGGAAGCGGCGTCCGTCGCCGGGGAAATACATATACCTATAATTATATGCCTGCACGTCGGTCAGCATCGCCAGGTCGCAGGGCAGGGAGTCAGTCTCCCAGTTGCGGTAACGGGGGTGCATGGCCACCGTCACCAGACGTGTAGAGTCGTAGCGGGCCACCAAGGGTCGCATCAGCCGGTACATCGTCACGCCATAGTCGTTGAACGGCTGGTTGGGATCTTGTTGCAGTTCGTTGCCAAGACTCCATAAGACGACGGAGGGTGAGTTGCGGTCGCGCTTCACCCATTCCGGCACGTCGTGCTGCCAGAGCTGTTCGAAACCGACACGGCCACCAGTATGCTGGCGCGTCCATTTGTCGTACAACTCGTCGACCACCAAAATACCGTACTTATCGCACAACTCGATGAACTCACGGCTGTAGGGATTATGACTGGTACGTATGTGGTTGATGCCATACTGTTTCATCAGCTGCAGACGCTTCTCGATGGCCCGCGGATAGGCGGCAGCACCCAATGCCCCTAACGTATGATGGTTGGCATAGCCCTGGAGCAGCACCTTACGGCCATTGAGCAGCAAGCCGCGCTCGGGTGTGATGGCGACGGTGCGAATGCCGAACGTCGTGCAGGCTTCGTCAGCCACAGCGCCGTTCTCACGATAAAGCGTCAGCCGGACGGTATAGAGATTAGGATGCTCGGTGTCCCACAGCTGCGGACTGGGAATCTCAATCTCAGGCAGGCGTGTCTCGCTCACCCGCGAGGGCGTGCTCCGGCGCATCTCGGCTTTCCCCTCATAGACGACCTTACCGGCAGGATCGGTCACGGTGACAGCCACGGGGGCTTTCTTCTCGCGTCCCCTGAAAGCCACCTCGGCCGTGATGTTCACATAGCGATTGTCGCGCGTGGTGACATAGAGCGGATGGCGCTCGAAATAGAGTTCGCGGTTGGTGGCTACGAGACGCACGCTCCGAAAGAGTCCGCCACCCGTATACCAGCGGGAATTTCCCGGCTCACGGGTATCGGCCATCACGGCAATGACATTCTCCTGGCCGGGCTTCAGCCGGTTAGTGACGTCGACCTCAAAGCCGACATAGCCATAGTCAGTACCGCCAACACGTTCGCCGTTGAGGTAGACGTCGGCCGTATAGATAATACCATCGAACTGCAAGAGCAGGCGCCGACCCTTCAGGGAATCGGCTGGCGTCAGGTGGAGCCGATACCACCCCTGCCCCATCTCCTTGAACCCACGGCTTGACAGGCGGCTCTTGATGTTAGCCGCCGGATCGTCATTGTCGACCTTCTCGTCGGCAGCAGGTGCCACCCACGGCTGCTCAATCTGGAAATCATGAGGCACATTGACCGTTCGCCAGCTGCTGTCGTCAAACGATTTCTGTTCTGCCCCTGAGACAGAACCAGCATGGAAACGCCAGCCGAAATTCAAGTTCTCTACGATGCGCTGTTGGGCATTAACGCACAAAACCGCCATCAGGACCAATGACGTCAGAATACACTTTTTTCCCATCATCTATTTGTGTTGTTTTAGTAGTTATTATCGTTTTCGAGGGCAAAGATATATATTTTTTACTGATTTCGAACAAAAAAAGGAAAGCTTTTAGAAAAATTTATTAACTTTGCACCAAACAACAACATACGCTTATGAAAAGAACGCATGTCATACTACTGTTAACCGCCGCAACGCTCACCTTGAACGCCCAGGTGCCAAACCTCGACACGCTCAAAGTGAAAATCGGTTACAGTCAGGGCAACCAACGTACCTCTGCCGGTGCCATTGACAAGTTAGGGTCCGAACGCATGAGCAAAGGTCTGATTATATCGTCCATCGATGCCATCAGTGGTCAGGCGGCAGGTGTGCAAGTGCAGTCGGCTGTCAACCAAGAGGCGATGGTCTCGGCTGTGCGCGTACGTGGCACCACGTCACTGACAGGCGGTAACGACCCGTTGGTCATCATCGACGGTGTGACAGCCAACCTGTCGACACTGTCGACCATCTATCCCGCCGACATCGAGAGTTTCACCATCCTGAAGGATGCCGCCGAGACCGCCCAGTACGGTTCTCAGGGTGCCGCAGGCGTCATCGACGTGACGACGAAGAAAGGTCGCGGCGGGAAATTCCATATCGCCTACGACGGCAATATCGGCTTCCAGTCGGTCTACAAGAACGTAGATATGCTCTCGGGTGACGAATTCCGGCAGGTGGCTCGTCAGCGCGGCATCGTCATCAGCGACGGCGGCACGTCGACCGACTTCCACGATGCCATCAGCCGCACTGGTTTCGTCCATAATCACCATGTGGCCTTCGGTGGCGGCACCGAGGCCAGCAACTACCGCACGTCTATCGGCCTGATGGACCACCAGACCGTGATACGTACCAACCGGCTGCGCAACTATATCGCCAAGCTCGACATCTCGCAGAAAGCTTTCGACAACCGGCTGACCGTCGACTTAGGACTCTTTGCGAGCATCCAGAAAAGCAACCAGCTGCCGTTCCAGTCGAAGCTGTTCTATTCGGCCGACACCTTCAACCCGACGATGCCAGCGGGGCGCAATGAGAAAGGTGAATATGCCGGCGTGCCAGAGGCCATCTGGATCAGTAATCCGACGGCCATGCTCGATATGGTGGAGGACGAAGAAGTCGGTCATTTCAATGCACACCTGCGTGCCAAGGTCGATATTGGCTACGGCATCCTGCTGACAGCCTTCGGCAGCTATTCTTACAACACTTACAACAACGCCCACTTCTACCCCACCTACACCTGGAACGGCGGCGAAGCCTACCGCGCCGACCTGCGCAACGAGCACCTGTTAGGACACCTGAAACTTGAGAAGACCATCCATATCGACCGCCAGCAACACGTCAGTCTGTTAGGTCTGATTGAGTTTCAGGACACAAAGTCGCGCGGCTTCAACGTGACCACGACGAGACTGGTGAGCAATGATTTCGGCTACGACAACATTTCTGCCGGTGCTGTCAGACTCTGGGGCGGTACCGACTCCTACCTTGAGAACAGTTCCATGCGCTCCTACATGCTGCGCGCCAAATACACACTGCGAGACCGCTATTCGCTGACGGTCAACGCCCGTAACGACGGCTCGTCGAAGGTGGGCAGCAACAACCACTACGGCTTCTTCCCGTCGGTGGCTGTGGCATGGATTATCAGCGAAGAGCCGTGGATGAAAGGACTCAAATGGCTCAACGACCTGAAACTCAGATTAGGCGTGGGACGCAGCGGCAACTTAGGCGGCATAGGTTCCTACAACTCGCTGCAGCTGGTACAGCCTAACGGTGTCGTCAATGTGGGCGGCAACGTGGCCACCACGATAGGCATCAGCCGCAATGCGAACCCAGACCTGAGCTGGGAAATCAAGACGACCATGAACGTCGGTCTGAACGCCAGCTTCTGGGACAAGCGCATCACACTGAGTGCCGACCTCTACCGCTCAAAGACGACCGACCTGCTCTATCAGTATGAGGTGCCAGTACCCCCCTACCCCTACGACAAACTGCTGGCCAACCTCGGCGAGATGGAAGCCGAGGGTCTGGAGATTGGCTTCGGCATCACCCCGCTGAAGACACGCGACCTGACGCTGAGCCTCAACGCGAACATGACCTTCGAAAGCAACCGCCTGATTTCGCTCAACGGATGGCATAACGGACAATATCTTGTAGCACCATCCATCAAGGGCATAGCCGGACTTTCGGGCGCTGGGTTCCACGGTGGCAGCGACGTCACCATGCAGATTGTCGGCGAGCAGTTAGGCGTCTTCTTCCTCCCCCACTGTA
>Ga0310695_10013912_pt1 | contig 10968 bp, 12 predicted proteins | sample RumenRJG_04DNA_FD_203882 | JGI IMG/M metagenome (GOLD analysis project Ga0310695, IMG submission 203882) | Bovine rumen microbial communities from Lethbridge, Alberta, Canada - RJG_04 (v2) (version 2) | ecosystem: Host-associated > Mammals > Digestive system > Stomach > Rumen | place: Canada... | reverse complement strand
ACCTGTTTTTGAAAGCAAAGAATTTGAAGATGAAGCAAAGAGGTTAGAAAATGAAAGTAGCCATTGAATATGTTTATAATCATCAGCCAGGAATATTCATTCATTCACTCTGGTCTGATGAGATATATGTTCCTGACTATATGACCGATGATGATATTACTGAATGGTATGAACAAAGACATTCAGGCGTTCATCATGAAGGAATAAGTGTCAAATATATTAAGCATCTTCCTTCTGCATAAATAATTCATGAAGATAGGTGATTTCGTAAATAATATTCTTTTGAGATACATAGCATTCCTTGACAGGAAAGTTGTAGTAAGAGATGATGTTCATGGTTACATGAAAGAAAAGTATACAACATTATATACATACAAGTATGATACTCCTTGGCCCAATTGGCCTTGTTACCGTTCAGAAAATCATATCTTGTATGACTATAGTTTCTTTCTTGACGCTGACATCACTTTAGAAAACGCTGATACTATACTGAATGATTTTACTATAAATCAACTTGATGTACTTGATTTTACTGCTGCTGAATGTGAAGAGATAATGCTGAACAATATGAAAGCGATGCAACGCTTTGAAAAACTTTGTAACAAGATAGAAAAATTAAAGTCGCTTAAGAAACAGATGGGCGGCTGGGAAACATAATATGGGACTTAATGATTTTTTTGAATATGCCAACACCGGTGATGGTAATGGCCTAAAAGGAACTCAACTTTTAGAAAATAATATAACTGATTACGGAAAGGATGTTATATCTGATAGAGCTATTGCTGATTTCCGTGATGGTTTGAAACCAGCCGCTAGAAGAATTCTTCAGGCTGCTTGCGATCTTCATGCTTATTGGGATAAGCGAACTGTAAAATCAGCAAGAATTGTTGGTGATACGATGGGTCGCTATCACCCGCATGGAGATATTGGCATCTATTCATCAATGGTAACAATGGTCAATTCTGAATATCCTGCTGTATATGGCGAGGGTAACTTTGGAAGTTTGACTGATGGTGCTGCTGCTTCAAGATATACGGAAGCAAAGATATCTCCACTTGGAATGAAGATGCTTGAATGCAGAAATGTACAAGATGAAGTTCCAAATTATACAGGTGAATTTAAAGAACCGATTATTATTTCATCTCGTGTTCCTTATTTCTTTATCAATTCTTGTGATGGAATTGCGGTTGGACTTTCATGTTCCATTCCGGCACATAACTTAAAAGAAGTTGTTGATGCTTTGAAGGTTGTTGTCAAGAAAGGTGACAAAACAACTGTAAAAGATATTATGAAACATATTAAAGGACCAGATTACAAATATGGTGGTAAGATTCTTTCTGCACCAGAAGAAATGGTTCCTTTATACAAAAATGGAATTGGTAAAGTAAAGTATGAATGCGAATATACCATTAAGCCGGATAAGAGAGCATTCTTAGTTACTATTACTGGTTACTGTCCTGGCTTTAATCCGAAGAGCTTTATTGATGATATGATAGATGTCATGAAAACAACAAAGGACACTATCTTGTATGTCAATGATTCTTCAACAAAAGACGAACCTTGTAAACTTGAAGTGATGGTGAAGTCAAAGGAAGTCTTTGAAGAATATGTTCATAAGAAATTGATTTGTTCTGAATCTTACAGATATTATGCAATTAAGAGAACCAAATCTTCTAATCCTGAAAGAGACATTGACACTGAAGTAATTTCAGACAGTCCATTGCATCTTATGCAGGAATGGATTGATTGGCGTAGAGGTGAAGAGACAAAGATTTGTGAAATTGAGAGAAATGCTACATCTGACAAAAAGCAGAAAGCTGAGTGGAGGCTCCTTGCATCCAAAAACCTCAAAATCATCATTAAAGCCCTTGAAACTGAAGACCCTATTGACTATTTGGTAAATAATTTGACAGGTTTGAAAGGCACTCCACAAGCATTAGAGGGTGCTAAATATATTTGCGACCAAAAAATTATTTCTCTCCGCAAAATTGACCAAATTGAAATAGAAAAGTCTATCTCTGACTTCCAGAAACATATTGACGAACTGAATAAAGACATTGCTAACATTGACAATGTGGTTATTCGTGAACTGGATAAGTTGAAAGAATTCTATAAAGAAAGACGCCTGAAAGTCCAAGAAAATACCTAATATAAATAATTGGTATGAGTAATTGGACACAACCTGGTTATGATCCTAGCCAACATTCTTGGCGGAAAGGCGAAATTGATGGAAAGCCTAATGGCGGTTGGACGCCTGACTATTTTTTCGCGGATACTTTAAGATCTATTGATTTAGCATTTGGTTCCTTTCTTAATGGAATAAAAGTATTTCATTATAATGAGGAAGGTGAACCTGTAAAGGCTATTGAGATTCCAATTAAGTATGGTCCTAGAAGTAAAGCATTTGATTATAGGGTGGAGAAAGAAACAGGTAAGAAATATTATATTCCTCTTCCCAACATAACATATCGCAGAACTGCAATGGAATGGGATTCCGAAAGAGCAAGCGGCCAAATGGAAGGTCGTATGTTCTATTCTAATTACTTCTCCCACAATGGAATTGATGAAGTGATGGCTGAAAAGTTCTGGTCTGATGTTCAACCAGTTCCTTACAACATTACATATGAAGTAAATATTAAAGCTGAGTACATTTCAGATATGGATCAGCTTATGGAACAGATATGTAGAGAATTTGAGCCTGACATTAACATCAATGTTAAAGAATTCTGGTTTGCGAATATTAGACGCTGTATTAAAGTAAAACTTGAAAGCGTTTCTCATGATTATTCAGTTGATTATAATGAAGATGCAAAACGAGAACTTACATCTACCTTAACGTTCAAGGCATATGCTTATTTGTATAAGGCCATTGAACGCGGCGCAATCATCGACCAGATTATTACAAAACTTACAACTAAAGGTACTGCTAATGTAGAATTTAATATGGGAATCAGTGGTAACTATAACGGCAGTCTTGATGAAAGATATGACTTCAGTAAGGCATTTGGAACAAAGATTGGTTATGCCTCAGCTGTAATTCCTAATGAGTCAACACCTGTTTATAATTCTGCTGATAAATCATACTTTACAAAATACAATTATATGCAACTTGATGAACTTGTTAATTATCCTTGGGGTGCTACACAATTATTTGCAGTAAGTTCTATATTTGATCCAACCAGTGCTAATTATAATGCTATTTCAGCAGATAGAAAAGCAGCAACTGATGCAGTTGTTTCTGCGTATGATCCTTCAGGTCTTTATACATATAAGAATGATTTGAAATATAATGTAAGTAATAGTTCTACCGTGTTTACAATTTCAAAGAATCTATCTGGATTTGGAAACTTTATTGGAAACAATTATTCCTACAAGTCTGGTATTAAAGAAGTTGATTTGGGGACGGAAATCGTCACTGCGGCGCCTTTTGTGCAGTCTGCGGCGGAGACGATTATAAATAATAGTAATTAATGGTATTTCAATGAAATTGGATGAAGCAAAACATATTTTAAAGAAATCCGGCTGCCTTTTAGAAAGGTCAAATGAAAGACGAAACTTTACAAATGCAGAATGGAAAGAATTTAAGACAAAAATAGAAGAATTGGGTATTGAAATCTATCATCAAGGTAGATATTATACATTCTTCCACCCAGATACTCGTGCCAATTTTGGAAAAGCTGAAAAAGAAGCAAATAATTCTTGGCGTGTAGACATTTATGATATGGAAATTGGTCCTAGATTTTTTAGGCTTTCACCCAAAGATTATTATGGTCCTGTAACATTAAATGGACTTGAACCGGATGAAGCTATTGAAGTACTTGAAAAATATAATGATGCTGAATCTTATATAAATGCTGTTAAAAATAAAACTATTAGAGAAGTTGAAATTAGGTTTAATATTTCTAAAGCAGAATAATGGTAATATAGGAGAAATTCATGGAAAATAGAGAAAAACGTTCAATTACTAAGAAAAGATTTGAAAGTCTTGTTGAGAATTTCTTTGATTTGACTGATAAGTATGACATTGATGTTTCTGAGGAATCTCTCGCTGAATATCTTTCTGAAAAATTGAAAACTGGTAAAGAAAAGATTCTTAAGGAATATGGTAATATTATTAAAAATGCTGTCAATTTCAATGAAAGTGAATATCTTTATGCAGTCAATAAGAAATTTGATGTAAATGAATTGAAAGAATCGTTTAGTGAGTTCAGAAAGCAAAAAATTAATGAAGCAAATCAAAAGCTCATTAAAGATGAACTATTGAATGATAAAGATCTTGGCATCTTCCGTAAAACAGCCGGTTATAGAGAGGCTGAACTGGATAAGAAATATAAAATGCTTTGGAAGTACGTCGTTCATGAATTTAACAGCAATGTAACCGATGAAGAAGAACTTGCTGATGTCTGTATGGAAATTGCCATGATTGATGATCAGCGTTTTTAAGAGTATAAATAGAAAAAATAGGAGAATACAATGAGTTTTAAATCTTGGTATCATAAAAGTCGTTTGAATGAAGATGAATTCACCGGTCAGCCTCTCGATGATGAGGCTCCTGTTCAGCAACAGCAAATGCCTGCTGATAAGGCACCTGCTCCTGCACAGAAACCGGCATCTTCAAATACTGGTGCATTTAGAAGTTTCTTTGGTGAAGACATGAAGGCTTCTTTGCAGAATCTTGGCAAGTCACTTGGTGACGCAATCTATGCATTCGCAATGAAAGAATTTGTTTCGGCAGATGATTTTATTAGTGAAGATGCTAAAGAAAAGTATGAAGTTGAAGTTAGAGATAAGATTGCTGAAGACACTAACCTCAAATTGACAGAAATTCTTCGTCAGGTTGGTATTTTCCTTAATAACGCTAAGGGTAAATATACAAAGTAAGGAGCAAATCATGAAATTGGATGAAGCAAAAGAAATTTTAAGTAAGAATGGATATAATTTGCTGAAGGAATCTGTTGAGGATGATGCTGAAGCAGTTAAAAAGTTCATTAAGTATGATGATGTCACTGTTTACGGCGACAAAATTCATAATGGTATCAAATCATTGATCTTCGTCACAGACAATGAAGGTCATATGTTTGAGGATTTAGAAGATGCCGCTGAATCTGCACTTATTGACGCATCTGAAGCAGGTTTGATTGACGCTGATTATTCATATGATGATGACGGTGAAGATGAAACTGGTCTTTGGGTCAAATATACTGCTGCAGACTAATTAAATTCTTACATTTTTATCTTAGACCGGCTGAGGAAGTTCCTCGCTGGTCTTTTTATGTATAAATACATTGTAAGGAGAATTGCGTATGAACATAAACACAATTTACTGCGATATGGATGGTGTTCTAGTTGATTTCAGAAAAGGGTGTGAAGATTTAGACGCCATTGAAGGAACAAGAGTAGACTGGGATACGGTTCATAAGCTTGGTCCTGATTTTTGGGCAGATCTTGATTGGACTTCTGATGGTAAAGAATTTATTGACTGGTTAGTTAAATTCTGTAAGGATTGTTCTATTGATCTTTGTATTCTTTCTGCTGTCAATTATTCTGATGGTGTCAAGGGAAAACAAATCTGGATTGATGAAAAAGTTCCATCTGTTCCTAGACAGAATAGATATTTTGTCAAATTTGGCAAGAATAAAGTCAAATATGCTGCTAAGAATGCTTTGCTTATAGATGACTATGGCAAAAATATTGAAGGCTTTATCATGGCGGGCGGGCAAGGCGTCAAATATAAGAATTTTAATCAGGCTAAGGAAGACATCATATCATTGGTTAAGTAATGACTAACTTCAATGAAGAATTCTCAAGAGTATTCAGCAATACCTGTGGACCTATCACAGACTGGAACGAACCGCGCCCATTTGATGCGAACAACAATGAATGCTATAAAAGAGAAGCTGCGTTAATGGCATCTTTGACTTCAGAGGCATATAATAATTTCGGATTTGAAGTAGAATATTATATAAAGAAAATCTCCACTAAGCAAGATAAGTTATATGGTGAAGATACATTAGAGAATTTTGAAAGAAGATTCCGTTTGAAAGTATATGCTGATAATGTTCCGCAACTTCAAAGACAATATGAACTTCAGGGCATGGCATATACAGAAATCGTTACATTACAAGCAACGATAGCACATTTTACAGAAGCGTCAACCGTTGATTATATTACTGGTGAACAGGTTTGGGATTCTTATTATCCTAAAATTGGTGATGTAATGTATTTCCCTTGGTGTGATTTATATTATGAAGTACTTAATGTAAAGGAATTTGCTGAAAATACATCATTCCTTCAGACACCTATTACATTTACATTTAGTCTTAGAGTTTGGAGAAATTCTCATGAAAGCGTTGATATTACAAATGTCAACGATGACAAAATGGAACATCTTAGAAGCTATGTTGAACTAGCTGAAACATTTGATATATCTCACAAGACCGATAATGGGCCATTTGAGCACATTACAGAGCCTGTTTCCAGTGAGGCTGAGTTACCAACTAGTAAGGTTGCTTCAACGGGTGATATGTTAAATGCAAATGAAACTATTGAAAAAGAAATGAAAAATGTTGATTATAATCCACCTCCAGCAAAATCATTTGATCCATTTGCGGATTGGTAAGAATAAATATCAATATTAGGAGTTTATACATGTCTGTAGTAGATAATCTTTTTAATGATAACGTACCAATTACCATCACTGGTGGTGAAACATTAAATGCAAATCTTGTAGCTAATTCTTGGAATAGAACGACAGTTGCTGACGGTTACTGGCTTCAAACAAAGACTGTTCATCCTTTTTCAGCACGAGATATCTATCTTGCTAATTGTATTGATGATGTTAGTGCAAAAGTAGCTGATATTGAACAGCAACTTTCTACTGGTACCATTGGTTCACTTGTTTCAATGAACAATGTTATATACAATGACGATAACTATTGGGAAGATAAACCTACTACCATTGCACCAAGTACCACAAGTAAGGCAGCTCCTATCAATACACTTACATACATGACACTTGGTGAAACATCTGACCTTGCTACAGACGATATTAGTAAATTAAATGATAGAACATGTATAATTCAAGGTAACCTTGCTGCAAATAGTTTTAACCAGATTCTTTTAACAGATAGTGGTATGTTCTATCGTTCCGTTTCTGGTGATGAAACTAGGTCATTAACTGGTGATAAGGTTGAAAATTATGATCTTTTAGTTACTGATAAAAAATTCTCACAAATTCTTGATGATTCTACTATTGATGATCCTGGTTATTGGTTCTTGCATAAAGAATCTGAAGGCAGACCAGTATGGACAAATATCAATTCTTTAGGCATATACATTGATAATAGAATAAATCCTGATAAGGTATACCTTGGCTGGGATGATGGCGATCCGGAGGCCATTGATCCTGAAACAGAATATCCAGAAAGAAAGTTTATTCTTTATCCGCCAACTCCGGATTTGAATATTACACCTAATATAGATCCTACAAGTCAAACATATACAAATAATTCATATGCTTGGACTGAAGAAGGATGGGCAATGATACCGCCTTTGATGTCAAGATCTGAAATTACAGAATTGTTTGATGGCGTTACGTTACCTCCTTATGGACCTGAGGATGCGGGAAAGGTGTTGACCGTTAATTCACAAGGTAGCGATGTTGAATGGGCCGCAGGAGGCGGGGGCGGAGGCGGAGGTGGAGGTTATGATGGATCGCTGCATGACTTCCTTAGTCTATTTACTGCAAATGGTGCACAAGCGCATTATAGCAATTTTGGACCTGTGATGAGATCTGAACGTTCAGATGATGGAAAGTGTTATTTTGATTATTTAGGAACAACTTATTATTCTACCGAAGGATTAAATAGACAGTGGGCATCAGTTGGAACGGTTACTGGTAGTATGGCTGCATATAAAGCCGATGATCCATCTGTAATAACTGCTATAACAGTACCAAATGCTTGTATATTTGGATTATCTGGAACTAAAGCAGATAATGGTTGTTATGTATCATATCCTGTTTATGTTGAACTAGCGCCATTTACATTTACTAATGATGGAAAAAATGTACCACGAAATTGGGACATACATTTTTGTATAAAAGGTATGGGTGAATTTTGGCGAGGAAGCGATTACATTACACCACCAGCATATGTAGATGTTTCTATTGTGTGGGCTACCGCAACACCTTCAATAAATGATAATGCTGATTATTGGTATGATACATCTAGAACATACTATATAACAAAAGGTGATTGTATTGCATCAAAATCTGATTTCGTGCGAAGTGATTGGAGCGGGCCCGCTGGTTGGACAGATGGTAAAGTAAATTTATTATCTGCTACTAGACGTGAATGTATAATTGCTAAAGAAATTGAATTTCATCAATCGTTTTCTGCTGGGCAAGTAAATGGTCCAGAATATAAGCCTTATTTAAGAGTTTGTGTTAAAGGCATTTCATCAGATAATAGTTTAACTTCTGGATTAACAATGTCAATAACAGGTAATGTACTTGGAGCTAATACATTTAGCAATATGCCATTAACTAGATTCGGGTATTCTCGTTTTATTGAAGAATTTACCGATGATCGTTTTATGGACTTTGCATATAGATATGTAAATAATCTTCCGACTAGAAGACTTTCATATACTAATGAAGGCCAAGATAATTTGCTTGGTGTCAATGCCACTAATCCAACATTGACTAATAATACACATGTTTTAGGACAGTAAAGGAGTTTCAATATGCCGGTAGAAAATTTACCAATTCAAAATATTAATAATTCACATGTTGGATTCCTTTTTGGAAGCGCTAATTCAAGCTTATATGTGACTGAAATGCCTGGAACTACTACTACTGCTAAAGCAAATACTCGCATGTTTATATTTGGCAAAGGAAATGGCATAAGCGGGGCGGGTATAAACGAATCTATTGGTGCAGGAAATAATGCAAATGATTCATGTTGGGTTAATATATTTGGTGCTAATAATATTGCCAGTGGACAGTTTGTATTGATTCATGGTGGCAACAATGGCGTTTATAATAATATTGGCGGCGGCGCTAGCATGGCAATAGGACATAGTAATCATATTTCTGGAACAAATAATTATACTATTGGTTGCAGCAATATGATAACTGGTTATGCAGCAGATACATACGGATATGATAATTTTGCATTTGGCCACAGTAATAATATTAGTGGTGCTTCAAATGTAGTATTTGGTGGCGGAAATGATATAAATGGTACTAGTAACTTCGTTTACGGTTGTTTTGCTGGACCAGGAGATTCTATTAGTGGAAATTATAATATAGCTTTTGGTAATTATGGTTTTTTAGAAATTTCCGGAAATCATAATATTCTTGCTGGACAAAACGGTTACGTGACTGGATTTAATAATGTACTTATTGGTAATAGTTTGAAATTTGATGCAAGAAATAATCCACAAATAACAATATTTGGTCAATATAATGAAACAACTGCATATGGCACTGGAAGTCCATATATATTCTTAGTAGCTAATGGGCAAGAGGATAATGCTAGATCCGATGCATTTACTATCAACTTAAATGGCGAAACATCGGCCAAAGACTTTATTGATGAAAATGGCAAAAAACTTTCTGAAACATTACCAATTCACCTTGTCGCTACTGTTGCTGAAGCAACTGCTGGATATGTAAATGGACATGTTTATATTGTTACTGGTTCCAATTCTTAATTGGTGTATAACAAATATTGATTTTTAAGGAGTTTCAATATGCCTGCTGAAAATTTACCAATTCAAAATATTAATAGTGGTACTGCTGGATTTTTATTTGGTAGTGGAAATATATGTGATCCTTCAAAGATGTCATTCGCTATGGGCGCTGACTGTCAATCTGTTGGCTCATGTTCATATGCAGAAGGGCAGAGTACTACAGCAGTAGGTGGGAATTGCCATACAGAAGGTTTTGCTACACACGCATCTGGTGGCCAGTGCCATGCTGAAGGAGTAGGAACAAGTGCAGGCGGGAGTCAACAGCACGCTGAAGGATATTATACAAGTGCGCTCGGTTCTCAGTGCCACGCTGAAGGTTGTTCAGCAATAGCATCTGGTGGTCAATGTCATGCTGAAGGATGGCGGACAAGCGCTATTGGTGGCCAGTGCCATACTGAAGGCACTAACACATTAGCATCTGCTGATTGTTCACATGCTGAAGGAGAGGGTACAAGTGCCATTGGCGATTGTTCTCATGCTGAAGGTGGCAGTACTAGTGCAGATGGAGACTTTTCTCATGCAGAAGGATCGGCAACAAGTGCCGCTGGTAATTTCTCGCATACAGAAGGGTGGCTTACATTAGCTTCTGGTTCTAATTCACACGCTGAAGGTGGTGGATGGTCCGCGGATCAGAGTTCCGTTATATTTGTTGGTACTAGTGCAATAGGAGCAGCTGCACATAGTGAAGGCATTAATACTTTAGCAAGTGCTACTGCCTCTCATGCTGAAGGTTCGGCAACAAATGCTGTTGGAATTGCCTCTCATGCTGAAGGTTCGGCAACAAATGCTGTTGGAATTGCCTCTCATGCCGAAGGAGAGGGTACAAGTGCAGTTGGAGATAATTCACATGCTGAAGGTGCTGAAACAAGAGCAGCTGGTGACTATTCCCATGCTGAAGGATATGAAACCACTGCACTTAATTATGCCTGCCATGCTGAAGGTAGTGGAACTCATGCATATGGCATGTTGTCGCATGCTGAAGGTAAAGATACATATGCTAATGGAACTGAGTCGCATGCTGAAGGTTATAATACGTATGCAAGCGGTTCTAAATCACATGCAGAAGGTGGTAGTACAAGTGCAGTTGGTGTCTGTTCTCATGCAGAAGGACATAATACTATTGCAGGCGATGAAGCAATGCATGTTGGTGGTAAATGGAATAAAACTTCGTCTAATGCTTCATTCGTAATTGGCAATGGTGATTCCACAACA
>Ga0310695_10013910_pt1 | contig 10968 bp, 6 predicted proteins | sample RumenRJG_04DNA_FD_203882 | JGI IMG/M metagenome (GOLD analysis project Ga0310695, IMG submission 203882) | Bovine rumen microbial communities from Lethbridge, Alberta, Canada - RJG_04 (v2) (version 2) | ecosystem: Host-associated > Mammals > Digestive system > Stomach > Rumen | place: Canada... | reverse complement strand
TAACAAACCCTTGTTGGAACAGTTGATGAACCTTGATCTTAAGGTCGCATACGAATATGGCATTCATTGGATTAAAGGGCACGAGCCTATCACAGTCAATTGGCTAGTCAAACTGGCAGCAAAAGTGATGGCCCGAACGGGCAGCGAGTATAATACATTAGGTGGTTGTTTCTCGGCCGCACGAGGTGAATTGCGAAAATTGAACGTCACAGCGGGAATCGGTGGCCGTTCATACATGTCCTATCTGAAAGTGCCGACACACCTTGCAGCCTTCTGCGAAGAACTCAATGAACGCCGCAAGACCATTGATGCCTCTGATGCTTGTGCTGTTTATGAGCTTAGTTTCTGGGCGCACTACATGTTGGTGACCATTCACCCATGGGCTGATGGGAATGGCCGAACCAGCCGACTATTGATGAACCTACTCCAGATAGAGTTTGATGTCTTGCCTACCAAGGTGCTGAAAGATGACAAGGCTGAGTATATTCAGTCGCTTGTTGATGCTCGTGAAAGTGATGACATCAATATTTTTATCGATTGCATGACTCGCCTGCATTGCAAACACTTGAAAAACGATATCGACCAATATGTCAGTACAACGGCTGAACCGATGGTCGATAAATTGGCGATGAGACAGGAAATGGTCGATAAATGGTCGATAAAGCCCTCGTTGGCCCAGAAACTGGTCGATATTCTGCATTATATGGCCGATAAAGATGAAACGACCACCGATGTCATTGTGAAGCAGTTCGGTTTTACTGCCACAACAGCCAAGCGCTATCTTAGACAACTCACAGAGTTTGGATATTTACAGTCACAAGGCGGCAACAAAAACCGCACCTATCGCAAGGTAGCCAGCAGAACATAATCCTCACGCGGATGGAGCGTTTTTTATGGAAAACAACTTGCTCAATAGTTGTTGGTATTGTGCGAGTTGTTTTTAATTTGCTGTGCGGGGGAATTCTGCGTAATCAACGACTATCCACCCATCTGCAATATCTGCATGCCTTATCGAACCACGAGAAATGCTGCAACAAAAATCGCTCTGGCAAGAAAGTTTTCCACAACGACCTAAATTTTCCTGACAATCACACAGCTATATGAAGAAAAAATATTAACTTTGCAGAATAATGTAAACATTTTTGAACAACAAGCTTTGGATGGCTTTTTAGCACTACATCAGAGTTTCGTTTAATAAAAACAAATGGATAAAGCATACAACCAAATAGTATCGCTCATCTGGAGCATAGCTGACGATATTCTCCGTGACGTATTCCTACGTGGACAATATCGTGATGTCATTCTCCCCATGGTGGTCTTGCGCCGCCTCGACGCTTTGCTCGAACCGACCAAAGATGCTGTTGAGGAAGAATTAAAAATGCAACGTGAGGTGCTTAAACTTGACGTGCTCGACGATGACGCGCTCAAAGAAACCACAGGCTTGTCATATTTCAACACAAGCAAATGGACACTTAAACGCTTGAAATCACACGCCACCGACGACAACAAAATCCTGCTTGATAATTTCATCGAGTATCTCAACGGCTATAGCGATAACGTGAAAGACGTGCTCAAAAACTTCGAGTACTACGCCAAAGCGGAAAAATTGGCCAACAACGACCGCTTGCTTTCCATGATTGAGCGCATAACCGACCCATACCTCAACCTGACCGACAAGCCGGCCACCGACCCCAACGGACTGCCACTGCCTCCTGTCTCCAATCACGAGATGGGTACGGTCTTTGAGGAACTTCTTCGCCGTTTCAACGAGGAAAACAACGAAGAAGCAGGTGAGCACTTCACACCGCGCGACGCTATCTCACTGCTTGCCCACCTTGTTTTTGAGCCGGTCGCTAACGACCTGCCAAAAATCATATCCATATACGACCCGGCAGAGGGCAGTGGCGGTATGTTGAGCGAAAGCCGCGACTTTCTGCTCAAACGGGGCGTGCCGTCTCAAGCGATACAACTGTTCGGCACGGAGATCAACCCCGAGACATACGCCATCTGCAAGAGCGACCTAATCATCAAGGGCGTTGACCCGAGCGGTATGCACTTGGGCAACACCATCACTGAAAACCATTTCGCCGGCTCCACTTTCGGCTACATGATTACCAACCCACCCTACGGCAAGTCATGGAAAGAAGACCAAAAGAAAATCTATCACGACAAGGCGCTCATCGACCATCGCTATGAGAAGCCACTTGTCAACTTTGCCGGTGACGAGGAAATCCGCGACTGCACCCCGGCGACAAGCGACGGACAGCTGTTGTTCATCCTTGAAATGATTGACAAAATGAAACCGCTCGAATACCAGCCGCAAGGCTGCCGTATCGCATCGGTCCACAACGGCTCGTCGCTGTTTACAGGCGACGCGGGCAGCGGTTCCAGTGACACTCGCCGTTTTCTCATTGAGAACGATCTCGTTGATGCCATTGTTCAGCTGCCCAACTATATTTTCTACAACACCGGTATCTCCACTTACGTTTGGCTAATCACCAACAAGAAAGAACCGCTACGCAAGGGCAAGGTGCAGCTTATCGACGCATCGCAAGCTTTCCACAAGCTGCGCAAAAACCAGGGCAACCGCAACTGCACCATCGCTGACTATATCGACGACATCACAAAGGTCTATATCGACTTTGTGGAACGCGAGGCAGACAGCGAAATCCCAATCACAAGCAAGATTTTTGACGGCGACGACTTCCGCTACTACTACGTCACCGTCGAGCGACCGCTGCGCTTGCGCTGCCAGTTTAGCCAAGCAGCCATCAACGGCTTGCTCTTTGACAAGTCTGACTCCGAAGTTTCACAATGGCTATACGACACTTACGGTGAGCAGGTCTTTGAGGACATAACGCAGTTCCTGCCGCAAATCAAAGAATCGCTCCAAAGCCGTGACATCAACCTGCCCGACAAGAAACTGAAGTCGCTTATCGACTGCAAGAAATGGAAAGAGCGACGCAACTTCCGTGCAGCCGCAAATATCCTCTACAAGGCCATCGGCGACGAGGTGTTCATGAACTTTAACAACTTCTTCGAGCGCATAAAGGCTGAGTGCAAAGCCAATGAGACATTGCACCAAATGAAACTCACAGCTTCCCAAATGGACAGCATAGCTCGCGCAATGTCCGTCACGGACCCTGCTGCCGACCCGGTTGTGGCAAAGGTGGTTAAGGCAAACGCAAAAGATATAGCCACACTGATGAACACCTATGGCGTGGAAGAAGACCACATGCAGCACTACGGCTACTACCTCAATGAGCATGGCTCATACGAGGTGTATGAAGCCGACAGTGCCTTGCGTGACAACGAGAAAATTCCTGTCAAAGAGAGTATTCTCGACTTCTTCCTCCGCGAGGTGGCGCCATACGTCGAAGACGCTTGGCTAAATATCCCGGTCACCAAAATCGGCTGCGAGATTTCGTTCAACAAATATTTCTACAAGCCGGTGCCGCTGCGCTCGCTTGCAGAAAACGAAGCCGACATTCGCGCTCTCGAAGCCGAATCCGCTGGCGCTATTCAGTCACTACTTAATCTGCTGGAACAATGAACAACGACAAATATTTGCAACTTACCACATCATTCCTTGCCGACATTAAGGCTATTATCAACACTGCTCGCACACAGGCTGTGCATAGCGTGGATTTTGCACGTGTACAGATGTACTGGAACATGGGACGGCGCATCTTTGTTGAAGAACAGGGCGGCAAGGACCGGGCAGACTATGGAACTCGGCTCATACGCTCCCTGGCCGAAAAACTGGAGCCGGAATTTGGCACAGGTTTTGGAATTCGGCAATTAGAGACTTGCCGGCAATTTTATCGAGTGTTCCCAAATGCGCACACACTGCGTGCGCAATTGAATTGGTCTCAATATAAGTTACTTATATCAATTCCAGACCCCGACAAGCGTGAGTATTATGAGTTGGAGGCAGTCAACAACGCATGGAATGGTCGCGAGATGAAGCGCCAGATTGATTCACTGCTTTATGAAAGACTGCTGATGAGTAATGATAAAGAGCGTGTTCTTGCCCTGGCAAGGCAACAACGCTTTCCCGAATCTCCAGCCGAGGTCATCAAGGACCCAATGATACTAGAATTCCTTGGGCTGGAACGTAAGGCGCAGTATTATGAGAAGGACCTAGAGCAAGCTATTATCACGCACATCGCCGAATTCCTGCTCGAAATGGGAAAAGGATTCTCATTTGTGGCACGACAAAAACGCATCTTGCTCGACGACAATGAATTTTTTGCCGACCTTGTATTCTACAACCGTCTGCTACGGTGCTTTGTGGTTGTGGAACTGAAAACCGGAGAACTAACCCATCAAGACTTGGGACAATTACAGATGTATGTCAACTATTACGACCGATGCGAGAAAATGCCCGACGAAAACAATAGCATTGGGATTCTACTCTGCACCCGCAAAAGCGATACCGTCGTGCGAATGTCTCTACCAGAAGGCAACAAGACGATTCTCGCAAGCCAATATCAATTGTATCTACCAACTACCGAGCAACTGATTGAACAAGTGAATGAAGTGAAACAACTTATGCAATCAGACAACAATACTGAAGAATGAGAACCTACGACACATACAAGGATAGCGGCATAGCATGGCTCGGGCAAATCCCCAGCCATTGGGAGGTTAGGCGTACCAAAAACCTTTGGCATGAAGTTAAATCTCTTTCTGCTGACGGTCAAGAGCATCTCCTTTCAGTTTCACAGTATGATGGCATAACGCAAAACAACGAAGGCTCTCGCAGCGAGTCATTAATTGGCTATAAAATTGTAGAGCCAAACGACCTTGTAATAAACATCATGTTGGCATGGATGGGAGGTCTTGGTGTTTCACGATATAAAGGCATTGTAAGCCCCGCATATTGTGTTTATAGATTACATGAAACCCAAAGCGCAAAATACTTCCACTACCTTTATAGAACTCCTTATTATCTTGCGGAATTTGCACGTCGCTCAACGGGCGTTATTCCATCAAGATGGAGAATGTATACTGATGAGTTTGGTTGTGTGGCTTCTATTGTTCCACCACTTGACGAGCAAGAAGCGATTGTCAACTATCTCACAAATGCCATAGCAAAGATTGACGAAGCTATTGCACAGCAGCAAAAGATGATTGACTTGCTTAAGGAACGTAAGCAAATAATCATCAACGAGGCAGTAACTCATGGACTCGACCCCAATGTCCCCATGAAACCAACCGGCATTGATTGGCTACCACAAATCCCTGCACATTGGGAGATGAGAAAAATATCAAGTATTTACTTGCCAAATATTGGCAGTGGTACCACTCCAATGACTGGCAATAATAAGTATTATGTTGACGATGGTATCAATTGGCTACAAAGTGGTGATTTAAATGGTTCATTTGTTTATGAAACAGCAAAAAAAATATCTGAATCAGCGATGAAGGACTATGGATTAAAACTATATCCAAAAGGTTCGTTAGTTATCGCTATGTATGGAGCTTCTATTGGCAACTTAGGCTTGCTTCAGATTGAAACCACAGTAAATCAAGCTTGTTGCGTTCTGTGCCCAACAGATAAGATTATACAAGAGTATGCATTTTTTTCGTTTGTATGTTCAAAAGTTCATTTAATAAATCTTTCGTCAGGAGGCGGGCAACCTAACATTAGTCAAGAGAAAATAAAAGCTCATAAAATACCATTTCCACCAATTGATGAACAAAGCTCAATTGTTTCATATATAGTTGCTTCAACAAATCCGATAAACTTCGCTATTGCTCATTCAGAAAGAATGATTGAATTGCTCAAAGAACGCAAGCAGATAGTAATTAACGACGTAGTAACAGGCAAAATCAAAGTCTCATAATGGAGTTCAATTTTGGTGACATATTAAATAGCAAGAATTTCCATGCCGTCGTATTTGGCGCTGCGGTAGCGTGTGGCGTAGCTTGGTTGCGTCCACTAAGCCCTATTGCTATGCTCGCATTTATTTTTACGGTCTCAATTCTTCTTTACAAACTGACATTTTATTTATTCAACAAATTATCAGAATGTCATATGCAGAAAAAAGCAACAGAAGAATTAGCTCGTAGAAACAAAGAAAAGAGTGATTTAGCCAACGCTAAAATCAATGCGAAAGTAGAGCGTATTTATCATTCGATGACTGATGAACAAAAGAAGCTTGTTGCTCATTTAGTCTTGTTCGGTAAGCCAGACAAATCGGAGTTAGCAACGTTCTTCTATAGCAAGGAGCTATTCTATCAAGATAAATTGTGGAGATTGATTGTTGATTGCGAAAACGCTACCTCATTCCATCAAGACGGTTACTTTGATTTTCAATCATCTCTTGTACACCACGTAGATGAGTATAACCACGTTGTTGTGCATTTCGATCCATATTTTCTCGAACTAATTCAACAATATATTAAAGACAATAACATCACTATATATGAGCAGCAAGACCAACGAACAAGCCTTTGAGGCATTGATAGAACGCGCCCTCGTCGGCAGCACTCGAGAGGAACGCGAGCAGTCGGGAAACACGGACATCACCGCCCAACAGCCCGAACTTGGCAAGTTCTTTTGGGGGCAACCCAAAGACCTTGACAAGAAACTTGCCCTGGACCTGCGCCGCTTGTGGTCGTTCCTCGAAGCGACACAAGCCGACACCCTCAAGCAATACAAGGGCGGCAAATCAGTGCGCGATGCCGTCCCGGCTGAAATCAATCGACAAATCACGACCAAAGGTGTGATTGACGTACTGCGCAAAGGCATCGACCTGGACAATATTCACCTTGACCTGTTCTACCCGAAACCATCGGCTGCCGATAGCCAAGCATCGCATGACAAGTGGGCAAGAAACCAGTTCTCGCTCACTCGTCAAGCCACGTTCTCGCTTTCCAACCCCGGCCTGGAGCTGGACATGATGCTCGCTGTGAACGGCATCCCGCTGTTCACTTTCGAGCTGAAAAACCCATGGACGCACCAGACCGCTCGCAAGGACGCTATCGATCAATACTGCTCGCCCGAACGCGACCCGAAAGAGCCACTGCTACAATTCGGTCGCTGCCTCGCTCACTTCGCCGTGGATAAGAACGAAGTGTTCTTTACCACAAGGCTCGCCGGCAAGAAGTCGTACTTCATGCCGTTCAACAAAGGACTACCTGACGGTCAGGGCGCAGGAAACCCAGTCAACCCCAATGGTGGCTACAAGACCGCCTACCTTTGGGAAGACATCTTGCGCATTGATGTTATCGCCGACATCATTCAGAACTATGTTCTCTTTGATTATGGCGAAGCGAAAACGCAGAAGAAAGTTCCTCACATCATGAAGAACGCTAAAAAGCTTATCTTCCCTCGCTTTCACCAACTTGACGTGGTGAACTGCTTGGTAAATGATGTGGCAGAACTGGGCGTAGGCAAGCGATATGTGATTGAGCACTCTGCCGGCTCCGGCAAGAGCAACTCACTCACTTGGCTTGCCTTCAAGCTCATCAAGACCTGCGCCAACTCGATGGACGCAGTTCGTGCGAAGTCGCTTGACACACCGCTCTTTGATACGGTTGTGGTTGTCACCGACCGCCGAATCCTTGACCGACAAATCACCGACAACATCGGTGCTTTCGCTCAAAGCAAAAAGATTTTCGCTCACGCTGAAACCTCACAGCAACTCAAAGAGGCCATTGAGGCTGGCAAGCGAATCGTGATAACAACCATACAGAAGTTCCCATTCATCTGTCACTCTATCAACGATGTGAGTGACAAGAACTTTGCCATCATTATTGATGAGGCGCATTCATCGCAGAGCGGAGTGTCGGCCGACGCTGTGAACATTGCCATGGAAAAGGAAGTGCATTATGGAAGTGGGAAAGGCGAGTTGGACACCGAACAGATGGTTGAAATGCTCATGGACGACCGCAAGATGAGCAAGAACTGCTCATATTTCGCTTTTACCGCCACGCCCAAACGTGAGACGTTTGAGCGGTTCACAGGCAGTAAGAGTGCCGACGGTAAGTTTCACCCATTTCACCTATACTCGATGAAACAAGCCATCGAGGAGGGCTTCATTCTGGATGTGCTGCGCAACTACAGCACCTACAAGAGCTACTACGAAATCACCAAATCTATCGAGGACAACCCTGAATTTGGCAAAGTGAAAGCACAGAAACTCTTGCGCAAAATTGTAGAGCGGCACCCGCGCACCATCGCCGAGAAAGCGGAAACTATGCTCGCACACTTCGATGCCAACATATTCCGTACACACAAGCTCAAAGGCAAGGCAAAGGCGATGGTCGTCACCAAAGACATCGAGTGTGCCATCAGATACTACAAAGCTCTGAAAGAACTCATGGAGAAAGCCAAAATTCCTTACGGAATATTGATTGCTTTCTCTGGTGAGAAAACTGTTGACGGCATACTGTACACCGAAGCGCAGCTAAACGGATTCTCCGACACAGAGACCGCCGAGCGCTTCGAGACCGATGACTACCGCATTCTCGTTGTCGCCAACAAATATCTTACCGGCTTTGACCAGCCAAAACTCACCGCTATGTATATTGACAAGCCACTGCATGGCGTGCTCGCGGTGCAGGCCTTATCTCGACTCAACCGCTCCGCACCCGAACTTGGCAAGATGAGCGACGACCTGTTTGTACTTGATTTCTTCAATAGTATTGAACAAATCAAAGATTCTTTCGACCCATTCTACACTGCCACCACATTAAGCGATGCAACCGACGTAAATGTTCTTCATGACTTGTATGGAACTTTGCTTGATACTGGCGTGATGGACGTTGAAGAAATTAACGATTTCATGGATTTGTATGTCCACAATGCAGATGCCGACAAATGGGCACCTATTATCGACACTTGTGTGTATCGGTTCAGAGAAGAAATCGAATGGGAAGAAGAAAACCGCATTGATTTCAAGATGAAAGCCAAGCAATTTAACCGCATCTATTCACGTGTTGCCGCCATACTTGACTACAACGTAGCCAAATGGGAATATATGTTCTGGTTCTTGCGCTTCCTCATTCCCGAACTTCACGTCAAGGTCGCTGGCAGAGACAATCTCAACGAACTGGTTGAGGCTGTTGACTTGAACACATACGGCTTGCGCCGCACGTCGCTCAACACGCCCATCGGTCTCGACGCTGGAGAAACAACACTCGATCCTCTGTCACCGACAATGGTCAATGCTGGGAAAGAAGATGAAGACGACAAACTCGACCACATCATTCAGGAGTTCAACGAGCGATGGTTCAAAGGATGGCAAGCTACCCCCGAAGACCAAAAGACAAAACTTGTCAGCATCACCAAAGCCGTGCAAGCAGACCCCGACTACCAGGCTATGGTTGTCGGTAACCCCGACAAAGATGCAGTTGATGTCATCATGAAACAGATTATCGACCGTGTGGTCAGGCAGAAACGAGCATCGGACATGTCGCTTTATCAGCAGTACCAGCAGAACGGCGACTTCCAAGTGAACTTTCGTTCACTTATCACTCGCTTGATAGGAAACGTATAAGGATTTTCTTTGAAATACAAATCGAGAAAGATACTATTAAACTATGGGTGAGGAGCGAAAAATATCTATACGATTCTATAAGGACCGCGAGGTGAGGGCCGTGTGGGATGACGAGAATGGCAAGTGGTGGTTCTCGGTACTTGATGTGGTGGGTGCTATCAATGAACAAGATGACTACAACCGAACGCGTAACTACTGGAAGTACCTCAAAACCAAATTGCGCAAGCAAGGTAGTGAGTTGGTTAGTGTCACTAACCAACTGAAATTGCTTGCAGCCGACGGTAAAAGATATATGACCGACGTGCTGGACTATGCTGGTGTGATGTTACTTGCCCAGACTATTCCTAACACTAGTGCCACTCGCTTTGTTCACTGGTTTGCCAGCGATAGCGAGAGCATCGACGGAAAGAGTCGTGATAAGGCCTACGCCCTGTGGGAGAGTGGACTGATGGAGAGTGTGGAGATTGGTACAACGCGAGGCTTGCAGCAGATTCACGCCTATCTGTTCGGCGGACTGTATGACTTTGCGGGACAAATCCGCAATGTCACCATTTCGAAGGGCAACACTGTCTTCTGCCGTGCAGAGTATCTACATGGCGTTCTGAAAGACATTGATCGCATGCCAGATGACACCTTTGACGAGATTGTAGCGAAATACGTCGAGATGAATATGGCCCACCCGTTCATGGAGGGTAATGGGCGCAGTACGCGCCTATGGCTCGATTTGCTGATGAAGCACCGCATAGGGCGATGCGTGGACTGGAGCCGCATCGCCAAGCAGGACTACTTGAACGCAATGATAGTGAGTGCGACCGACCCGGAAAGGTTGCATCAACTTCTTCACAATGCTCTCACCGACCGCATAGACGACCGCGAAATCTTCTTGAAAGGTATTGACTATTCATATTACTACGAACAAGAAGATTGACTTGAGCTCAATCATTCTGATTTGAGGGCAGACGCTGGCTCCTGGCGTTAAGACATAATAACAAGATGACATAAAGATTTTAAGAACAAAAGGCTTGTTTCTTGGGTCATGATTCTTGGTTCTCGATTCTTAAAGGGGGAAAATGGCTGCTTAGTTCGTTGCAAACCCCACCCCTGACCCCTCCCCTTTGGGAAGAGGCTGCTGAAAAAGTAATAAACCGCGAATTACGCGAATAAACCGCGAACCTTTAGCTCGCAACCGAACGGGCGCAATTTTTCTTGAATATAATTTGAAATATTACGAAATTTGCAGATAGTTTATTCAAATTTAAGTTTGAATATAACCATCGTGAAGCAAATCAATTATTTGCCTGTACATTTCAGCGGCCTTTGGGAAAGGGGAGGGGCTGGGGGTGGGGTTTGCAACGAGCAAATTTTGACACATTTTTTATGACTATGGCTGCATCGAAACCCCACCCCTGACCCCTCCCCTTTGTGAAAGGGGAGGGGAAAACGGAATCGGTGAATA
>Ga0310695_10013908_pt1 | contig 10969 bp, 4 predicted proteins | sample RumenRJG_04DNA_FD_203882 | JGI IMG/M metagenome (GOLD analysis project Ga0310695, IMG submission 203882) | Bovine rumen microbial communities from Lethbridge, Alberta, Canada - RJG_04 (v2) (version 2) | ecosystem: Host-associated > Mammals > Digestive system > Stomach > Rumen | place: Canada... | reverse complement strand
GGTGCGTCTCGCAGTCGTCCACCTTCGTCATCGCCGCGCAGTGGATCACGACGTCGGGCCGGACCGCGAGGAGCCGCGCCGTGAAGTCGTCGTCCTTCGTGATGTCCCAGTCGGGCAGATCGGCGACGACGAGTTCGTGTTCGCCGCCGAGCGCGCGCCGGAGCGTGCGCCCCAGCATCCCCTTTCCACCGGTGATCAGGATCTTCATGTCACTTCGCGGAATGCGACAGCACCTCGCAGCCGTCGTCGGTGATGACGACCAGGTCTTCGATGCGCACGCCGAGGTTGTCGACAAGGTAGATGCCCGGCTCGATGGTGACGCTCATGCCGGGCTGAAGGACCGTCTTCTGCTTCTTCGCGGCCCACGGCGCCTCGTGGATCTCGATGCCGACGCCGTGGCCGAGCGAGTGGCCGAATTCCTTCTCGAAGCCGTTCTTCTTCAGGAACGCGCGCACGATTCCGTCGAGCCGGCCCGACGTGATGCCGGGACGCGCGGACCGGATGCCGAGCTCGTTCGCCTGCCGCACGAGGTCGTACACCTTGCGGTAGAGCTTCGACGCGCGCGAGGGCACGAGGTTGCGCGTCATGTCGCTGCAGTAGCCGTTCAGCTTCACGCCCATGTCGACGAGCACCGGCTCGCGGCCGTTCCACACGGTGTCGTCCGGCACGTGATGGCACTCGGCGGCGTTCTTGCCGACGCAGACGATCGTCGCGAACGCCTCGCCGTCGCCGCGCTCGATCATCAGGTGCTGGATGACGCGCGCCATTTGCTTTTCCGTCATGCCGGGCTTGAACGCCTTCTGCGCGTCGGCCCAGATTTCGTCGTTCAGCGCCTCGGCCGCGCGCAGCTTCGCGATCTCGTCCGCGGTCTTGACGGCGCGCAGGTTCGAGAGGATCGCGGCGATGTCGATGAATTTCGCGCCCTTGTGGTCCTTCTGGAGCTTCGCGAAGCGCGCCGCCGTGATGGACGACTCGTAGCCGATGCGCGTCGCCTTGAATTTCAGCTTCTTCAGGTCGGCGACCTTCACCCAGGGCGCGACGCGGTTGACCATCGGCACGTAGCGGAAGTCGGTGTGGAAGACGACGTCCGCCGCGTGCCCCTCGGGCCGCACCGTCACCTTCAGGCAGGCGTTGTCGCAGTCGACGCCCGTCAGGCTCTTGACGTTCGCCTCGCCATAGACGAGCGCGACTTCGACGCCCTCTTCCTTCAACTTGCCGACGAACGCCTCCAGGCGCGCGGCGAACGGATTGCATGAAACTTTCTTTTTCATTTGCACCTCGTAGAAACAACCAGTTGCCGCATAGTATATCACATCTCCATTTCGCCCGTCAGTCGGATTTTGGCGCTGACGCGCAGGGACGGTCCCCAATCGCCCGCGATTCGTCGGCACGGCTACTTGAGGACAAGCAGCCCTACCAGCTCTGCGCTCTCTGCGTCTCTGCGTCTCTGCGTTAAAACACAACCGAGATGGGGATAGGCGTATTCACAAACGCGAAGACGCGTGTTCAGAGATGTGAACACGCGTCCTCAGGGAGGGACGGGCTCTGTCCCGTCCGTCATATGTGGCCGCGACGGAGCGCGGCCCTCTGTGTGGAATCTTTAACCACAGAATACCCTGAAACGCCTTCGGCGACACTGAAAGCGGCTATTGAAGAGAAGTCTGCGAAACATCAGCCGCCATACATTCGACTACCAGAAGACTACAAGATTCGGCGGCGAATGTCGACAATCCTGCCACATTGAGGATGGACGAATGTCAGCGAGCTGCCCGAAGGTCTCGTTCACGCTGTCTTCAGTGTCCCGCAAACGCGGGCGTCTGTGTGTTCCGTGGTTAAAAACCGAAACGGGAGTTACCACTATTGCTCCGGCAATTAAAGGGTTTGCTTTGCATCAGGGAGGGACGGGCTCTGTCCCGTCCGTCATATGTGGCCGCGACGGAGCGCGGCCCTCCCAATGAATCAACCCCATTTGTTGCCGTTTCTATAGAATCCTAGACCAGCGGGGACAGACCCCGCGAAGACGCGTGTTCACGATCACGAACACGCGTATTCACGAATGCGAATAGGCCTCCTCGCAAACGCGAGAAGGCCTTCTCCGCAACAGCTGACCGCAATCGCGCGCTTACGCCTGCCGCTTGCGGCGAACCGCCAGCCCCGCGAGACCCAGAAGCAGCAGCAAGCCGCTCGTCGGCTCCGGGACGAATGTCGCAACACTCGTCGCAGACTGGACGTTCTTGCCCTCGGTCCAGGACCGCTCAATCGCCGTGGCCACTTCGCTGTACGACAGCCAGCGGGAGACACCAAGCGCACCGCTGGAACCGCTGTAGAAGCCGACGTAAAAGCCGCTGATATCGTCTATGCCCGTTATGTCGGCCGCCCGAGGCGAGGTGCTCGTCAGCCCTGAGCCAGAAACAGTTCCGCCGGAAACAATGGCCGTCCCGTTTGCAGCAGAAGCCTGCGGCTCGGTCGTGTAATACAGCTGCGCGTAATCAAACGTAATCCCGGCCTGATCCGAAACCTGCCAATAGAGAAGTTCGGCGCGGAGCAGGAAAGCGGCCATCGCGACTGCAACTGCGAGAATGGATTTCTTCATTGTCGTATCTCCTTTGAAGTGTTGTTTACTCGGTCACCTTTTTCAGGCTCTTCCAGTTAATCTCGGGCGTGCCGCCCTTGCTGATGTACCAGAAGGAACGGCCGGACGGAATCACAAGCGAGCCCTGCTTGGCAAGCTGCTCACTGACCGGATGTTGATTCCCCGGCAGCCACGGAAGCGTAACCGACGTATCCTCAACCCATTCCCGCGTGCACCAGCCGCTTTTCGCCGACGTGTATGTGTAGAACGTGCCGTCGGGAATGGTGACGATCTGGTCGCCCTCCGTGCCGGCCAGTCCGGCGAGGTCAATCGCGTCCGGATAGGGGTTGGACATCAGGTTGTACTTCGGGTTCTTGCTCGCCCCGGCCTCAGGCGTCGTCGTGGCGTTGTCCTTCGGACGGCCGATGAGCGCGAAGGTCTTGGTCGCGTCATTGCGCTTGTACCAGAACGCCTGGCCGCGCTCAACCTTCGTCGTGTAGGCGCTCTTCGTGGTCGTGCTGCCGCTGTCGGCGTCAAGCGCCGCCACCCAAGCGGAGCCGTTCCACTGCCACACGTCGTAGCGCTTGTTGGCCTTGTCCCAGACACTGATCTGGTCGCCGCTGGTGAGGCCCGTCGCGATCAGTTCCGCGACCGTGACGGCGACATCGCTCTCGCTCGTGGAGCTGGTGCTGAGCCACGGCACGCCGACCGCGACTTCTTCCAAGGTATGCTTGTAGAGGTCCGTCGGCGCATAGCGGATGATACCGAGCTGTTCGGTGGACGCGATCGAGCTTTCAACCTTGTCCGTTGGCGTCGCCGTGACTTCGGAGAAGTGCGTAAAGGTGAGCTCGACATACTTCTGCCCAGACGTGCCCTGCACCGGCACGACGCGGTTGTCGTCACCCTCGTGCGTGATAAGCGCCGAGATCGTAAAGTCATCCGTCAGCGGCAGGCGGAAGGTAATGGGCGCGGTGATTTCATCGTTGGATATCTTAGTCTCAACGCTTCCAACAACCTTCATAGGCTGGACGTCGAAAACAAGCGTCTTGAGAGAAGCATCGTTTTCGCTCACTTCAACGACGGCTTCCTCAAGCGCAATCTTGAGATACGCGCTTTCGTCTACAGTCTTGATGCCCGTTCCTGTCTTTTCCGCTGCTGGCGTGTTGGCCGCAATAGCTTGAGCAGCAGCAGTCTTCTTTGTGTCAACCGCCGTCTGTTGCTCTGTCGTAGGCGTAACCGGATTGCCGCTCGCATCGACTACCGTGGTAGTGACATCAGCAGGGACGACATCAACCTTGACTTCATCGGTCAGCAGAGATACTAGGTTGGAGAGCTCAAACAGCGAACCATCCTGAGCGGGAGTGTCATATATAGTACAGGTCGTATAGTAGCTATTGCATACAGCACCCTCTGGCATATTTGCGGGAGCATCGCCACCCGTCCAATAGTTACCGGAGAAGTCGGGCGCGACGGCGTAAGTCTTGTCGTCCTCCAACTCGATACGACCAAGGATGACGTTATACTCGTAGGTGGCTGTGCCGGGATACGCATTGATGCTCCGGCTCGTGTTAGTATCAGCAAAGATGTTGCCGCGAACAACTACCGCAGTGGCATCGCCGCCAACTGTAACGCCCTTCGCACCATTTACCTTGTTATTAAGGAACTGCATGTCGCTACGCAGGGCAACGCTACGATAAGTGTTAAAGGTATTGCCGGAAACGATAGCACCGGACGCAAGGGCTTCGGCTCCATCGTTCGGGAGGCTAGCGTTATAGATGCCATAGACATCGCCATTGCTGTTAAACACGCAGTTGCGAATCTCTATGTGCTCGCCCTCTGCATGATCGTTGATTCCAGATGTGTAAACAGCAGGCTGGCCACCCATATTGAATGTAACACCGCTGATTGTACCGGATACGAGACCAATGCCTTTAACGCCACTGGCGGCTTTGATCGTCAAATCGGAAATTGTAAGATTTCGCGAGCGAACGAAAAGCTGATCGCCGTTAGTGCCGGAATCGATTCCGTTGATGGTAAGGGTATGCCCATTGCCATTAATGGTCAGGCCATTACAGCCCTCAAGCGGGCTGCGCACCAGGCCTTCGGGATATGAGGCAGGGCCGTCCTTCAGCGTCCAGATGTTTTGGTGCCAGCGCTCCACGGTGACATCCGCCAGCAACTCCACCGTACCGCCGTTGTAGGCAACGTTGATCGCCTCCATGAGGTTCTCGTACTTCGTCTCGCCGACCTGCGCGACAAACAACGGACCGTCAATCGCCAGACTTGCCCCGGCAGGCTCCTGCAAGCCTTCCGTCGCTCGAACAACGTTTTTGACGGTGTTGTCGGCACACGTAATCTTATCGGAGAGGCTATCAGGAATCAAAAAGCCATCGGTGCCAGGATAGTAACCGCCAGAGACATAGCCCATACGTGCAGCAGAGACGCCGACAGGATCACTCACCAACTGAACGTCTTCAACCGTACAACCAGTAACCGAGCCGCCCGACTGGTTTATCGCACCTACAATGCCACCGAAGGCCATCTTCGCAGCCTTTTTATCAACCGTATTCTGGTCGGCAATGCACTTCACAACTACATCTTTGACAGTGCAAGAGACTACTGGCCTACCGCCTTGTATCAAACCTGCGATACCACCGACTTGACGGAAGCCTTCCACAGTAACATCAGACACATGACAATTCTCGATAGCGGAAGTCCCGCCTTCGTCAAGGCCGATAATGCCACCAACGTCGTCACCATCACCAGCGTTCACTTCTGCATCAGCAGCGCGAATGTAGCTCGTCGCAGCACCATCGCCGAGCGTCTTGCAACCCGTCACCTTCGCATAACCACTGCCAGTAATACCACCAACATAATGGTTTCCAGAAAGTTTGATCGAACCCGAGACCTCGCAATCTTGGACTGTGGTCACCGAATACGCCCGCCCCGCTACGGCTCCAACATAATCATTGCCTGTCAGGTTCGCGTTCTTAACTTTCAGATTCGTTATCGTAGCCGTTTCCGTATGTCCAATGAACCCGGCACAATTCATTGTGGGATCATTGATATAAAGATTGCTGATGGTCTTGCCGTTGCCATCGAAAATGCAACTAAACGGGGTTGCCGAGGAATTGCCAATCGGCGTCCACGGTTCGTTGTTGAGGTCAAGGTCAGCGTCGAGCCGCACATACTTGCCCTTGTAAATGTTCTGTGCGCTGGCGTTCACGCTGTCGCGGAACTCCTGCAAGTCGGCAAGCGTCGCGATCTTGAACGGATCAGCCTCCGTGCCGGTACCACTCAACGCCGCCCATGCGCTAGTGCCCACAAGCGCGGCGACCGCTGCAAGGGCGAGGGTTCTGATTGTATTGATAAGTTTCATTGTCTTCGTTCCTTTCCTCTAATCAGTTGCGGATGACCTTGAAGAAACCGCTGGGAGCGGCGGGGTCTACGGCGACCTTCAACTCGATTTCCGCGTCTTCGTTCGCCGCGCCGTCCTTCGCTGACTCGGCTTCGCCTTCGGTTCCGATCGCGTCAGGCGTCTCGCCGCCCGCGATGTTGTAGCGCAGATACGCCGCCGTGCCCTTCACCGTCAGGATGAAATAGTCGCCCTCCTTCCGCACGCCCGTGATCACAGGCTTCGGCGCATCGACGGGAACGGCGCTCGCCGTCTCGAGGCGGATTCCGGTCGTGACGTTCAGCGCGGACCTCAGCGCCGCGTCGCCCGCGGTCGAGGCGTCCGCCGCCTGCCAGCTGTTGACGGCGGACGGCACCAGCCGCCCGTCCGCGTCGCGGCGCGGCGTCGAAAGCGTCCCGTCCGCCTTGCGCGTGTCGAGCGAGACGACCGTGAACGTCCCCTTCGCGTAACGCGACACGCTCGCGGCCGGAATCTGCTTCTTCGTGAGCGGGAGCCGCCCGTCCTTCGCGAACGGAACCGCCGCAACCAGCTCGTCGGCCGCGCTCGTCAGCGTGCCGTCGGCGTTGAACCCGGCGAACACCGCGCCGGCGGGCGTCCAGACGAGCGCGTAGAACTCGCCGTCCAGAACGCGCTGCGTTCCGCCCTTGTAGGTGTCGACGCCCTGCGTCTCGAAGAGGAGGCGCATGTCGTTCTGGGCGCCGGCGAACAGCGTCAGGGACGCCGCCGCCGCAATTGCCGCAAATGCCAGTTTCTTCATTTCTGTATTCCTTTCAGATATTAGTTGCCGCTTTCCTGGGACTCTTCCGAGGCGCCGGAAGTTTCCGTCGCCGTCGCGCTGGACGCGGTGAACACCGCCTCGATCTTCCAGTACGTCTCGGCGGCCGTGATGTCGCCCACGATGTCCACGCCAAACGTCGGCGCGTCCATGAAGTCGCCGTACTGCGTCCATGTGTCGCTGCCTGCCGCCCTCCAGTAGAGCGCGTACTTGACCGTCACGCCCGTATCCGCGGTGGGCGGCGTGAACGTCTCGACCGGCGTCTTCACGACGACGATGCGCTCGCTCTTCGGCTCGCCGCCGATCGGCGCGAGGCTGTTCGACGACTCGCTGCCGTCAATGCCCATCACATAGTTCTGCCACTTCTTCAGGCCGTTGGCGTCGGTAGTTTCGAGGTAAGCGGACTTCTGCTCTGCCGTTTGGACGGGAACCTCCTCCTCGTCAACAACCACCTTCTTGCCTTCGAAGAAGTCGTCGGGGATGACGACCTCGACCTTTGCGGCTTCACTATCCTCGCCGATTTCGACCTCGACCTTCTCGGCCGCGATCCAAGTCGCCGTGAGCGTGACATTTCCCGTCGTCCCGGCAGGCAGCGCGGAGATTACTGCGCTCTGTCCAGGCATAGTCCAACCGCCGAACGTCTTGTCCGTCGCCGTGTAAGTCGGCATCGGGAGAACCGTTTCAACCGGATTGCCGGACGGATAGGTCAACGCCTCAGGCGCCATCGCGCCATCAGGCGCATTCTCGCCCAGCGTATACGTCACCGTCGCCGCCGGAACGACCTGGTAGTACCCGTTCGCCATAGGCGCAGTCGTGCAGAGGTAGCCGTCGGAACACAAGTCGACAGGGACTTGCTTGGCGAAATTGCCGCCAGAAACAAATTTTCCGCCAGCGTAGAGGTTCTGGGACTCGTCTATGACTTCGTTTCCAACGACGATTTCACCTCCGAACGTGCCTCCGGAGATGCTAGCATCTGCCGTACCGCCAGTTCTGTTTAGAATGACATCCTCGGTGAAGTTGCCTCCGGAAATATCAATCTCATGCGCACCCAGATACGAACCGTAGTTGAAAGTGCCGCCTGTGACCGTCAACGAACCCGCTCGGACATTCAGCGCGAATTCAGTCGTCTGGCTGGACTCGCTGTAACCCATGAACGTGCCACCGGAGATTGTGGTGCTGACATTCTGGTAGTCAAGCGTCGGCCCGCCGTGAACATAAAGTGCCTCTTTGACGCCTTGCAGTTCACCGCCGGAAATGTTGACGGACGACCGAATGGAATTATTGTTGATTAAATATATATGCATGGCCGAACACCACTCCGTCCCGCTGGCAACCAGAGTCCCGTCCGTCATTGTGAATGTCGTGGCTATACTATCGCTGTTCAACATCATGTAAACAGCAGAACTTGTGACAATATTTCCAGTGGTAGCCCCGCCTTCGGCCACCAATGTTCCGCCGTTGATTGTGATGAACACATCAGCACTTGGTCTTTGGCACGAGATCGCAATAGCCGCTCCGTACGCCTTGCCGTTAGCATCCGTCGATCTGGCAGAAATCGTGCCGCCGTTCACGGTCACACGCCCGTTGTTCTGGATGACACACTTGGAATTATTGATGGCGCCCATTCCCTCCGCATTCATGAAGAGGGCACCACCCTCGCTGGAATCATTAATGGTCAGCGCACCGTTGTTCGTGACAAGATTCGCTGTCGCCGTCGCGGCGGTCACGGCGAGTTCGATCGAATGTCCATTCAGATCAAAAGCCACATTCTGCCCTGCGGCGATAGTGACACCGGTGTTACCTTTAATCGTCTCATCGGCGATCATCATAATCGTTGTCGGCGTCCCATCCGCCGGAACCGCCGCGATGGCCTCGGCGAGCGTCTCGTACTTCACGCCTGTTTCAACGATCTGCGCGACGTACGAACCGGTCTTGACCGTGTAGAGGCCCGTCTCGGAATCCTGTGCCGTCGGGATGTAGCCCGTTGCGCAGTATTCTTCCGGAACAGGATTGGGGAACGTGCCGCCGGAGATGGCCAGAGTTCCCTTGTCCCCATTCACGAAGCCACCATTGAACGTGCCGTCGGTGATCGTGACCGATTTCGTCTTCCCGCTGGTTGTATAGTTGCTGAAGAATATGTCACCGGTAAACGTGCCGCCGTTGATTTCGAAATCGGCGCCGGAGTTGGATGCGGCAACCGCATAGGCACCGGAGTAGGACCCGCTTTCAATGATGACTTTTGCGCCAGAAGTGACACGAACTGCAGCGGAATACTCGGCAGTAGCCTGTGTTCCGGTCTTAGCCGCTTCAATGGTCAGATCCGACAGCGTCAGCGTCAATCCGGGATCGTCCGCGTAGACGCCAGCACCGTATGCAGTCACGATCTTGCCGTTGCTGATCGTGACACTGCCCGCACTTGCAGCAGGAATCGAGAAGCAGATCGCCGCTGTGGTGTAGCCGCCATTGCTTGCATCCTTGTTTACTTCGCTGTTGGTCGTAAGCGTGTGGCCGCCCAGGTTAATGTTGACAGGCTTGGTCCATACCGGCACCGACCTATCCGCTCCATACGTAATGTCCGCAAGAAGTGTAATAGTGTCGCCAGCCGTCGCCGCATCATACGCCGCCTCAAGCGTCTCGTACTGAACGCCCGTGTTAAGATTGACAGCAACCTTGCCTTCCTGGGGCGTGATTGATTCTATCTCGAAGGTGGAGAAGTGGCTCACCGTTACAGGCACGTAGCGACCTGCCGTATCTTTTGCGACCGAGGCGCCAAAGACCTCGTCTTCATAGTCGGCGCTCTTGTGCGTAATCTTGACCATGGTGCCGACTGCGAACGACTCGCCCGTGTAGAACTTGAGGGAGAACGTTGCCCCGTCTTCAAGGTCGTCATTGGTGAGCGTGACGACGACTTCGGGGGTTGCCGTGCCCACCTGGATGACGGCTTCGGGATGCGCCTCAAAGGTGACCTTGTCGCCTGGCACATCAGCCGCGCTCACGCGGAGATTGACCGTGACATCCTCTTTGTCCTTGCCGACGGCCGAAACGGCGGAGACCAGCACACCGGAGACGTCGAAGTCGTTGAGCGTGATGTCGGCGATGCTGTTCTCATCGTCCACGCCAACGGTAATGGTCTGGTCGGAGGCAAGAGTGGCAATCACATCCGTCTCGTCCGTGACTACGACGGTGAAGTTATATGTCGCTTCCTTCTCGGTAGCACCCGCAGCCGGCTGAAGGTCTGCCGTCTCAACCTTGCCGACAATGTAGCGGTAGCCGGCATCGTAGTCTTCCCCTTCCGTCAACGCCACCGCCGCATAGCCATCCGCCACATAGCCGGAAGGATCGGCGCTGAAGATGCCGCCAGAGACAGCCATGGACGCCGGCGACGTAACCTCAAGCGCACCAGTAAACGAACCACCCGAAATCTGCACCGCACCGGTGTAATTAGGATATGTGTTTGTGTCAATGGCGGCTTTGACGACTGCCTTGTTCGTCCCCGTGAACGTACCACCCTTGACGGTGATGTTGCCGCCAGACGAGAAGACGTACAACCCATAGTTCTCACTCGTGTATGTGCCGCTATTGACAACGAGCTCACTTCCGCCCGACACCGAAAGCGCCGTGCTACAATGATCAAAATACCCGGTCTGTGTGAACGTGCAGCCCGTCAGTTCAGCGTAGCCCGCTTGCGAATTGTTCCCAAGGCTGGCCTCGGTCACTTCAATGCCTCCGCCATAACTGGAGTTAATCACCACATTCGTCAGATAGGCCTTGCCTCCGAGAACCTTCACGTTCAACCCATAAGGACGCGCATTGGAAAGATTGACATTTTCTGCGTACAGCGTACCAGCGCTCTCAACGCGGAATGCACCGTAGCACCCGGCACCATTGGAGGAAGTGGTGCCCGAACCGACGGCAACGATCGAGCCGTTCTGAACCGTGAGCGTTCCGTTGTCAATCCTAATGGCACGGTTGTTGCAGTTTGCGCCATTGTTCACGGTAAAGGTCTTGCCGTTCAAATCAAGGGTCACGCTCGCATTGGCCTTGTTGAAGATGACTCCATCATCCTGGGTAACATTCGTGAGCAGCGTCACCGTGTCGCCGTCCTGCGCGTCGGCAATAGCCGCAGCCAGCGTCGCGTACTTGGTCGAGCCGATCTGAGCGACGTAGGCACCGTAGACCACCGTCCCCGCAGCCTCATTTTTCGAAG
>Ga0310695_10013907_pt1 | contig 10969 bp, 8 predicted proteins | sample RumenRJG_04DNA_FD_203882 | JGI IMG/M metagenome (GOLD analysis project Ga0310695, IMG submission 203882) | Bovine rumen microbial communities from Lethbridge, Alberta, Canada - RJG_04 (v2) (version 2) | ecosystem: Host-associated > Mammals > Digestive system > Stomach > Rumen | place: Canada... | reverse complement strand
CAAAAAAATTCCCTCGTTTGAGGGAATTTTTTATAATTATCAGCAAGATGTTCCAATTTGGAATAATACAGGGTGCAGTGAAATTGCGGTATTTTTTTTCGCATGTTCTATTGACTTTGTTTTGAAAAGAAATATTTTATAGAGAAAAAAGTGGAATTACAAGAAGGAGATTCTGCCATGTCTATCAATACCCTCAAATTTTCTGTGGCGGTAGGTTTTGCCTGCGCCGCAACCTTGGGCCTTACAGCTTGCGCCAATTCGGAAGAGCCTAGTGGCTCCTCCGCTAAGGAAACGGCGATTTCTGTCGAAGTCTTGGGAAAGACTGTCGGCGACACGCTGGTGTTCGACATGATGGACAGCACCTACGATTTCAAGATCGAAGCCGACGGAAAATGGCGCATCGAAGACAGGACCAGGTTTGTCCAGTCCATCAGTCAGGATTCGGGCGAAGGCAATGCCACCATACAGATGCGTTTAGCGAGAAACTACTTGGATCGCAGACATGTCGGCAGATTGCGCATCGTGTTTCCCGAAGACACCAGCCAGAACAAGACGATGACCATCGTGCAGAAGTATAAGGGCGACTACGATGACAACGCCGATGTTGATGTGGCGAACGATATTTATGTGGTCGGTTTCGGTTACAATGCCATTACCGGAGGTTATGCAAATATAGAGTCAATAGAAGCTGAAATCTTTGATACTGAGGAATTGATTAAGAAAAAATCTATTACGTATGGATCGAATAAATTCAGCTACAATACAACGAGTATTACTGGCTCTACGATTTCAGATATCAGTTTTAGTTTGGCGACTACCGCAAATGTTGAAGGTGGCGTTGCTGGTTTCTCTGCGGAAATGAAGAGTTCCTTTGATATGAGTAAAGCGAAAAAGAATAACTATGAATATGCTTTGACTTATATCAATTATGAAACTCAAACTGTAAAAACAACAAAAGCTCTGAAGGAATTGAGAAAAAAGAAAAATATGAATGTTTTTGCGTATTACTCAATCAATGGATTGGTGGATGAAGACTCGGAGGAACCGGACTATCCGTCTACTAATGAGGGCTTTAGAGAATTGATTAGTGATTTTGGTTCTCATGTTGTAATGGAGGCCAGGCTTGGTGGGCGCATTCGTCAGGCGATGACGGCGGATGTGTCTAAGATTACCTCCTCTTATGATATGAACGCGTTTGCAAAAGCTGCTTATAAGGGTTTTGTTGATGCCGATGCTTCGGTAGATACAAAAATGAAGCAGAGCTTTGAAGAAAATCGTTCAAGTTTGGATATTCGTGTAGATATTCTTGGTGGCGATAAAAAGCTGGCTTCCAAATTAACTTCGAAGGATGTTGATCCTGAGTCTGTAGAAAAATGGAAAAAGTCTGTTACGGATGGTACAGATGCCGCTTTAATCGGTTTTTCTAATAAAGGTCTTAAGCCGCTATATGAATTGATTGATGAAAGTCTCGGTCCAGAAGCTAAAGAAAGAAAGCAAAAACTTAAAGCCTATATGGAAAGTAAGCAATTTGCTTCTGATTTTGAACTCGGCTATGATTGTGGCACCGTGACTGAAATTGATGTCCCGAAGATTGAAGATAACGATACGAACACCTTAATTAAGGATATTTTCTTGAATGGACAGCTGGTGGCGAAGGCTACCTTGGAATTCGTGCCGCTTCTGAATATCAAGGAAAAGGTAAGGGTCGTTTATCCTGTAATCAACAACAAGGTGCGCTTTAATTTGGGCTTCTACATTGGCGACAAGGACCATAAGCCGGCTCGCGTCAGTTGGGATGGCACCGATGTTTCCATTGTTGAATACGAAAATATGGACTTCGGTGCAGCGAAGAAACTCTATATCCGTGGTGCATCTGTGACGAGTGTGCCGCCTGAAGGTACTGAACCTCATGCGGGGACGGTTGAAGATTCGTATCTGAAATCAACGATTTTTGTTAAGACTAAAGAGTCTCAAAACGGCTTTAGACCCGAAACAGATGGAAAAGATGTAAATCACAATTATCCGTTGGTTAAAATTTTTAACCATATTTGGCTGCGTGAAAATTATGCGAGTACGCTTGGTCGTTCTGGAGAATCATATGTAGCAATTCCTGATTATTTGAGTTTTGATTGGAGGACGGCGGAGCGTTCAGATGTTGGTGCTGCCATTCGTGTTACTTATTCTGATGATAAACTCGCTCCCTTTGTTCCCAGCGGATGGCAGCTCCCTTCTAAAGAAGATTTCCTGGAGATAGAAAAAGCCTTGACTTCGAATGGCGTTACCAATGTGGGGACTGCTATGGTGAGCAAGGGACTCTGTGATTCCAACGAAGATGGCTGCGGCTTGGTTGGGTTTGCACTTCGTGCTGAAGAAGATGATTTCCTTGTAACAAATTCAAAGTCATATGTAAGTATGCGCAAAAGTGGAACTGCCTTTGAATATGAAAGTGCTCCTGAAGCTGATGGTGTTATCGGACAAATCCGTTTCTACCAGGAATAAGATAACCTAGTGATAAATTTACCCGTATAACAAAAATTTCCCCCACTTGGGGGAATTTTTCTTATTTTGTATTAGTGATGATTAGATTTGTTTTTGGGTTGTTTTTACTGTTTGCCTTGCTCGCTTGTTCCAATAGCGAGTCTGTGGGTGCTTCTGAAAATAATTCAGGAATTGCAAATATCACCTTGATTGCAAGTATCAACGGCATCGGCGACAATAGCTACAACGACCAAATCTTGGCAGGGCTCTTTAGATTCTACGAAGATCGAGGAGTGCCGTTCCGCTTGGTGCAGCCGGAATCTATGGACGAGGCCGATTCACTTGTACAGGCGTGGCTCAAGGAAAATGTCGACACCGATTCATCGATGTTGATTTTGGCTTCTTCCGAATATGTGGGACTGGCAAAAAAACTTGATATTCGCTTTACGGGGGTAGGCAACAAGGTTCTGTTGTTCGAGACCGATTCGGCGGGACTTCCACAAGGCGTCAATGCATTCTCGATAGAGCGTTACGGAGCGAGTTACTTGTCGGGGGCGATTCTGGGCATAAACCCCTGCATGATTTTGGCGGCGGCACCCGGCTTTGCGAGCCTAGAAACATCGATTGATGGCTTTAGGAAGGGCTACGATGCGCATAAGACGATAGCAGATACTCTGGGAGTGGATTATCTTACCTATAATGAAAATGATGAAACTGCTTTTAACAACATTGAATTTGCCTACGTGGCTACTTTTTCGATAACGAATTATATTCTAGATGCGGATAGACCTTCGGCTATTTTTCCTTTGTTGGGGGGAGCTATCAAGGGCGTGCGTCGGGCTTTGATCGATTATCCGAATACGGGACACTTTATGATTGGGATGGATGTTGACCAGAGCGGCGTGTTGCCAAAGGTGCCGTTTACTCTGGTCATTGACATTAAGGGGGTTGTTATTCGCTACCTGGAAGAATGGGCTTTGGGTAAGGATTGGCCTCGGTTCCGCTCTTTTGGCTTGGGTGACGGAGCTGCATCGATTGTCTTTAATAAGAATTTTGACGATACGAAAGAGTTCGAAGCCCGCTATGAAAAGTATTATGACGAAGCGGTTCGCGAGGAGGCACGCCATGCGAAGAAATAGGCTCGGTTTGCTTCTGTTTTGGATGCTTGCGCTGGCACTTTGCCTATGCGCGTGTTCTGATAATTCTTCTTCGGCCAAAGCCGATGCCAAGACGCTTAAAATCAAGGTCGCCGTCATGGCGAAATCCTCTGAAATGGCCCGCTGGAAACGTAGCGCCGAATGGGCTTTGGAAAATATGGAAAAAGCCCAAGGCGGGCTCGACCAGAAGGTGGAACTGCAACTGGAATTTAAAAACCAGGATGACGCCGATTTCGATGAGTATATGGAAATGGTTGTGGGGGATTCGGACTATGTGGCGATTGTTGGCCCCACGCAATCGGACAAGGCGTACCGCATGGCGGAACTTTTGAAAAAAAGTACGAAGCCGATTCTTTCTCCCAAGGCATCGAATGTAGAATACCAACGGTTCTTTGCCAATATGCCGAATTTGTGGAACTTGGTTGAAAACGATTTTATGCTGATTGAATCAGCTTTTTCGCATTTGGCGAGTTCTTTTGCGTCACTTTTCATGAATGAACTGGAACTTACTCTTTTGGCTCCGTCGAGTGAATTGAATGGCGGACTCGTAAGTTCTTATGTCGACTGGCTAGGCTTTATGGCCGAAGAATTCGGGCTTAAAATTGACAGAATCTTTTTGTACAATGACGAAGCCGAACTGCGGATGCTTACGCAGTCTTATTTGGAACGTAAGAAACCGTATAGCGTTTTGTTATTTGAACCCTATGATGACAAAATGGCCTTAGCCTTAGATGATGAATTGTATCGACAGAATGTCGCTTCTCAAGGCGGAATCCGAGTGGTGTGTTCCAGTAATTTCGCTTCGGATTCTATCGTAAAAAATCTTCATTACGATTTTTACCGTGGCTTTGATTTGTATGCAAGGCCCGAGTCTGGGTTTGCGCAAGCTTATCATGAACATTTTGGCGAAGACATTCTCAATGGCGAAGCGCATTTCTTTGATGCTCTGTATATTTTGGCGTATGCCGCGACCTACTCCGTTTCGTCGGGCTTGGGATTGAACGAATCGATTAGAGCTGTGCTTGGAGGAAGGGACGGTTCCGGCGGCGATTGGATGGTTGCCGGTATGCAGGAAAACTTCAAGGCGTTGCAAAACGGACGCTTGCCTGATTTGACGGGTGTATCTAGCTCTTGGACGTTCCAGGATAGGGACAACAGTGTGAGCGGCTCGGTGTATCGCGGATGGAATATTGCTGACCATAAATATGTGACGAATGATTATACTAGCAACGATAATTCGAAACATTCGGTGAATCCGCAGGATAATTGGTTGGATTTTTTTAAGGCCGATGTAGATACGAGTTTTTTTGATAGCGCGGATACGAATATTTCTTATGCGGATGTTTCGAAACATTGGGCGCTTTTGGTTGCAGCCTCATCGGGCTGGGCAAATTACCGGTTTCAGGCGGACATCTTTGCCTTTTATCAGAAACTCAAGAAGATGGGTTACGACGATGACCATATCATCGTGATTGCCGAAGACGATCTTGCAAATCATAGTCGTAACTTGTATCCGGGAGAACTCTTTATCCGTTTGGATGGAGACAACGTCTATGAAAAGGGTGTGGTTGATTACAAATTAAGTTACGTAACGGCGTCTGACCTAGGAAATATATTAAGGGGGAATTCAAGTGATAAGTTGTCAAAGGTCCTCCGTGCAAAGTCGACCGACAACATCTTTGTCTTTTGGAGTGGTCATGGGATGCCGGGATATCTGAATTTTGGAAATGACAAAATCAGTTACGAACAGATTATTTCGCTGGTGAAACAGATTCCGCACCGCAAGGTGCTGGTGGCCGTAGAAGCCTGCTATAGCGGAGGTCTTGGGGAAACGGCGGAAAAAGAGGATGTTTCCGGGATTGTCTTCTTGACGGCGGCCTCGCCTTACGAAACGAGCAAGGCGGCCGAACGCAACGAGGAAATGGGGGTGTACCTAACGAACAGTTTTACCCGTGGTTTTATGGAACTATTGGATGAAACTCCCGGCGCGACGCTTAGGGACATGTTCATCGAAATCGCGAGTAAAATTTCGGGCTCACACGTACAGTTGTACAATGTGAACCACTACGGGAATATCTACAAAGAAACGATGGGCGAGTTCTTTGTGGTAAAGTGATTACCGGTACCATTTCCATTTCGTCACAGTGTAAATATTTTCCCTTCTTGTGGTAAAAATATATACCAATCTGGTGGGAAAATCGGCCTGTAATAAAAAAAACACCCCCTATGGGGGTGCATTTTATAGTCCAAGTTGGAATATTTTACTTGATTCTAAGGCGTGCGTATTCGTACAGGCCGAGCGAAAGCGCCACCGAGGCGTTGTAGGAATGCGCTTCGGGCATCATCGGAATGCGGAGTACGGCATCGCACTGCTTGCGAATGAACGGCGGGAGGCCCACGTCTTCGCCACCGACTGCAATCACGGCCTGGTCGCTGAATTCAAAGCCGGCGAGGTTCGTTTCGGTGTCGGCATCGAGGCCGAGAATCTGGTAGCCTGCGAGCTTCAGTTCGCCGACGGCTGCTTCCAAGTTGTTCGGACGGCAAATCTTCATCTTGTCGAGTGCGCCTGCGGCAGAGCGGGCGACAGCCGGCGTAATGCCGCACATGCCCTTGGCCGGGAGCATCAAAAGGTCTACGCCCAAGGCGAGCGCACTACGGATGCAAGCGCCCAGGTTGCGCGGGTCTTCGATGTTGGTGCCCACGGCAATCAGCTTGCGTTCGCCTTTTTGCTTGGCGGCAAAGTATTCTTCGCGGATATCTTCCCAAACCAGGAGTTCCTTTTCGTTCAACAGGGCGACCACGCCGTGGTGTTGCGTGGTGTAGGTGTTCAGAACTTTGGAATCGACCTGCTGCACGTGCACATGGGCACGCTTCGCGAGCTTCTGCAGTTCGTAGAGCTTGGGATTGCCCGACTGGTGCATAAAGAGCACGCGGTGGACTTGCATGGGGCTGCGTTCCAGAAGGTCGGTCACTTCGCGGATGCCGCCGATAGCGGTTTGCGGGGCGCCATCAGGGTCGCCAAAACTCACGCGGCGGTCGCCATCGGTTTTGCGGCGTGTGAAACCTTCGCGCGGCTTGTTGAAATCGCGGCGGCGGAAATCCTCGAATCCTTCGCGGTGTTCGCGGTCCTTGAAGTCGTGGCGGATAATGCCGAATTCAGTTTCTTTGTTCTTGTCGAAAGCCATGTTTTTGTTCCTTAGGGTTTTTCCCTACAAATGATAATCTGGTCCATCTTGATGTCGGTCAGCTTCTGCACAAGCGGCTCGACGCTAATCTGCTTGGGCGTCGCGATGCCTGCCTTGTGGGCGTTCGGGTGCTTTACCAAAAAGCGGTCGTAGTAACCCTTGCCGTGCCCGCAGCGTTCGCCGGTCAGGTTGAACTTGGTGCCGGGAACCAGGAACACGGTGAAGTCGCCTTCGTAGGCCGGAATGTCGCCGCGGGGTTCCATGATGCCGAACTTGCCCTTGACCAAATCTTTCTTGAGGCTTTGCACGTGGCAGAATTCCATGGTCGTTGGGCCCGTGCAGCGGGGAAGCAGCAAGCGGTCTTCGTCGGCGAGCTGCTCGATAATCGGCATAATATTCGGTTCGCCCGTGAGCGGGTAGAACGCCGCCACCTTGCGCGATTCCCTGTAGCCCTTGATGGCGTGGATTTCTTCCCACGGGTTTCCGATGAGTTCTTCGCCGTCGCGTTTTTTGCGCAACATCTCGAAAAGCGGCCGGGAGCCGAAAATCAAAAGGAGTAAGGCAGAAACGAGAAGTACAGATTCCATAGTATGCCTGCGGGGGTTTTGTCCAGTAGCGGGCGGTTAAGGTGAGTTATAAAAAATTTAGTCGGGGTCGCCTACGCGTTTTGCGTTGGGCAGGTTCTGTTGCAAAATTTCAGTCCACAGGGCGCGCTGCCAGTTCATGAGGTGAGCCTCTTCGTAGCGGGCCTCCCAGGGCATGTCTCCTGGGGCAGCAAGCCAAATGAGCTGCGCCTTGTTGGCCAAGAGCGACGGATCCAGTTCCAGTTCCTCTGCCTTAAGGTCGCGCCAGGTCTTGAGTACCGAGAGAAGGTCGGAGTTCGGCACCACCGGCGGGGGCGGGGCCTTGGGGAGTCTTTCGGGCCAGTCCGATTGCGGCACGGCCACGGCCGTCTGTAGCATGTTCACGAACGAATCCAGGCGCTCGTCGCGGAAATTGCGGGGGAGCTTCGGCAACTTTTCCAGGTCCACGGTCGGGTAGTTGGCCTCGACGCGGCGGGCGATGGCGAGCATCAATTCGACCGGCATGACCTTGTAAGGCGGGCGGTCGAGTTCTTGGGCCTGGTTTTCGCGCCATTCCCAAAGGAACTTGAGCACGTTCAAGGCGCACGGCGAAAGCGGGGCAGAACCCGTGACTCGCCAGGGGTCCTTTCTCTGCGGTGCAGGGTGCTTGGCGTGTTCAATCAAGGCGTCGCACTGTTCGGTAAGCCAGCTCATGCGGCCTGCTTCTTGCAACTTTTCTACAAGAATCGCGCAAAGTTCGTGCAGGTAGAACGTGTCGTGAATGGCGTATTCGCACATTTCGAGCGGCAACGGTCGCGTGGTCCAGTCGGCGCGCTGGTTTTCTTTCTTGAGTTCGTCACCGAAGTATTCGCGCACCAGGTCCGCAAGGCCCAGGTGATCTTCGCCCAGGATCTTTGCCGCGAGCATGGTGTCGAAAATTTGCTTCGGCGAAAAGCCGTAGGTCTGCCACAGCAGTCGCAAGTCGTAGTCGGCGCCGTGGAAAATGAGTGTCTGCATGGCGCGGGCCTTGAACAAAGGGGCAAGGTCAAGCCCACACAGCGGGTCCACAATGTAGTGGTGTTCGCCGATGGTAATCTGGATCAGGCAAAGACGGGTGGTATAATGGTACATGGAATCCGCCTCGGTATCGACGGCGGCCATTTCGTACAGCTCCAAATCCGCGAGCAAATTCGCGAGCGATTCTTCGCTATCTACCAGTATGTATTTCTCGTCTTGCATCGGTAGGGTGAAATGTAATAAAATTTTTGGGTGAAGGGGGGCTTGCTTAATCTTGCGGAAAAAATTTACCGGTGCGCAGCCGCAATAGCGCGGATGATTCTTGTTGGGACTTCGTTTTGCTTTGCAAGTTTGGGCCACTCGGTGACGGCGCTTTTGACTTCATCGAGAATTTTTTTATAGCGCCCCTGTCGCAGTCCTGCAAATTTTGCGACCGCTTTGAAATCGTCTAGCGAAAAATTGTCTCGCTTGCCGTTGAATGTCATCTGGTGAGTGCCGGTCCATAGACCTTGCGGATTGTAGGCGTAGGTCATGTCGAATGCGGGAGCGAGTTTCCACGCTCCACTTTTGTCCATCAAGAACCCGATGTTTTTGGCGTGGTCATCTTGGTTGCGGGCGCAGATGTTGAATGCCGCACGGCGGAACATTTCTTCGAGTGCGTCGTAGCCGAGGCCTAGCAGCTTGATGATATTCAGGGCTTGTTCGTAGCTGTAGGCGCCGGGCATGTTGAAGTCGTAGTGGGCAAGGCCGCATAGCGACTGGTAATGCAGCTTTTTCCCGCCCGGCAGTCGGTCGAACCGTCGGGTCATAAAGTGCCTGTGTCCGGCGCATTCGTACAGCTTGCATTCGGTCATGTCTATACCGGCAAGCTTGGCCATTTGCGAGTAAGTGTATTCAATCGCGCCGTACCCAAACAGGTCTGCATTTTCCTTGTCGCCGTTTTGTTCCACATCGTCGAGTTTTAAAAGCCAGTAGCCGAAGTTCGCGTCTGTGGCCACCTGGCCTGAACGCATTTCGCCAGTTGCTTCGTCATAGGCGATGAGGATTTTCGCGCGGGCGCCTCCAGCGGAGGTTCCTACCCGGAGAATGTCCTCGAAGGATTTTGTGTTTTTTTTGCTGAGCTTTTTTGTGGAGAACCGCTTTCGTTGATTCAATACTTCGGCGGCGAAAATTCGCAGGTTTTCTACATCCAGGGTGTCGTCTGTGTGAGAATCGGGGCCTTGCAAGGGGAAAAATTCCAGCGCCCCCATGCCGCGATTCCCTGTGTAGCACAGGCGCTCAAGGGCGGTAAAACTTTCGGGGAGCCGGCCTTGCCGAATAAGCCATGCGTCAATGACTCTGTTGCCGAATTTGTCGGGGATGCTGTCTGCGAAAAGTCCCGGAAGTCCATGGAATGTCTTTGACAGCAGTGGAAACGAATAAATTTGCTTGGATACGGGCATTACTATAGGAGAAGGTTCTATTCCTGCTCCGATAAAATTAGGGGCGTATTCGAAACGCGCTGTTTGCTCGCCTTCGAGCATAGAAAGCGCACCGATGGTCGTTCCCCAGAGTTTTACTTCGACTGCAATCATAATGCGTTACTTGTCTTCGTCCCATACCCAGGGCTTGTTCTTGGCAGGGCTTTCGGCGGCTGAATATTGAGCGGAGTTGTCGGCGACGGAATTTTCGCTGGTGCTTTTCTTGTGAGGAGAGCTTGCGCGTTGGCGGTTCTTGATTTGCCCCATTTGCAAAAGTTGCATGGGCGAGGGAGAATCGTCCGGGAATATACTCAAGAAAGTCTCGAGCATATTGCAGGCCCGTAGTACCTTAACTAGGTTTAACACCTGGACTGAATCGCCGCGTTCAATGCGTTCTACGGTTCCCTTGCTGACTCCGGATATTTGGGCGAGCTGGGCTTGTGTCCAGTTGTTCCTTATGCGGAATGCCGCCATACGTTTCCCTAGTAGGGCTAGTGCGGACTCGTCGGTTTGTGCTTTGTATATCGCCATATTTTCTCCCGTTGTTTAAATTGAATATAATAAAAATTGAATCTAAAAACAATAGTATTTCATTAGATTTGGTGAATTATTACAGAAATTATGCGTTTATTCTTTAGATTTAGTGAATTATTTTTTTTCTAAAAAAGAGCGGGGAAGGGATTGACTGCTGCGTCAGTCTCCGAGCTTTGCATGAGAGCGGTCAAAGGGATTGATTCGTCGCTAGTCTCCGGTCTGTGACCGGCTAGCTTCTCACCCTGACGGGCCTCCCGCCCTTTAGGGCGTGAGTTCCTAAATAATTCGCACGCGCTTCGCGCAACTCATTATTTAGTCGGCCCCTCTTCTCGTCTCCGAGTCCCGTTCACGCGAATAAAAAAAGAACGCCACCGTTAAGGTGGCGTTTCTTTTTTAGAGCGGGAAAAGGGATTGTTAGCCCGCAATATTCCTTGCTTGCGCAAGGTTGCGGTCTAACCCTACGGGCTCGATGCAAGCTGCGCTTGCCTCAAGCTCATAATTTGCCTCTTCGCACTTCGTGCATGAGCCAAATTATGCCGCACCCTCTCCCCCAAGGGGTCTCGGGTCCGACCCAT
>Ga0310695_10013906_pt1 | contig 10969 bp, 8 predicted proteins | sample RumenRJG_04DNA_FD_203882 | JGI IMG/M metagenome (GOLD analysis project Ga0310695, IMG submission 203882) | Bovine rumen microbial communities from Lethbridge, Alberta, Canada - RJG_04 (v2) (version 2) | ecosystem: Host-associated > Mammals > Digestive system > Stomach > Rumen | place: Canada... | reverse complement strand
TGGACAGTTTTCAATGGAAAAAGAATAAATACGCTGAAGCAGCAGAAGTTGAACAGTGAGGCCGCAGATCTGGATGTAGCTCAGAGTGAGAACAACATTATCCAACAGATAACTCAGATCTATATCCAAATTCTGTATGCTGCAGAATCTATCAAAGTGAACGAGGCAAACCTAGCCGTTAGCGAGGCAAATGCTGCTCGTGGTAAGCAGCTTTTTGAAGCAGGAAGCTCTTCAAAAGCAGATTATGCTCAGCTAGAATCACAGGTAAGCCAGGACAAGTATCAGCTTGTAAACTCAGAGGCTCAACTTCAGAACTACAAGCTACAACTTAAGCAGTTGCTGGAGATTGAAGGAGAAGAGGAAATGGATCTTTATTTGCCTGAACTGAGCGACGACGATGTCTTGATTCCGCTACCATCAAAAACAGATGTTTATAATGCAGCATTGGCAATGCGCCCCGAGATTCAAAGTAGCAGACTGGATATTGAGGCTGCCGACTTAAACATCAAAGTGGCAAAGGCAGGTTACCTGCCTACCATCAGCATGAGTGGCAACGTTAGCAGCAGCAACATGAAAAACGGTGGGAACTTTGGGACACAGTTAAGTGACAACTGGAACAATTCTGTCAGTTTAAGTGTAAGCATTCCAATTTTTGACAAAGGTCAGACAAAGAGTCAAATTCAGAAAGCACGTATCCAGAAGCAAAATTCTGAGTTAAGTCTGCAAAGCCAACAAAAGACACTCTACAGCAATATTGAGGGCTTATGGCTTGATGCCAATACAGCACAACAACAATATATAGCTGCAAAAGCTCAGCTGAGCAGTGCCCAGACCAGTTTCGACCTGGTACAAGAACAGTTCAACTTAGGAATGAAGAACACAGTGGAACTCTTGCGTGAGCAATCAACATTGCTGAATGCACAAAACTCTCTTCTCCAAGCCAAATATATGGCTATCATGAATCAGCAGTTGCTTAGATTCTACGGAGGAGAAAGCATTATGATCGGATAAAATTGAATAAATAAAAAAAAGATAAGTATGAAAAAAAAGACGATTATTTGGATAGCAGTAGCTGCCATCGCAGTATTAGGCATCGGCTACTGGGCATTTAGTGGCGATTCATCAGCAGCTAAGGTAAACTTTGTAAAGGGTAAGGTGACCCGTGGTGACGTTTCATCTTTCATAACCGCTACAGGCAACATTGAACCTGTAACTGAAGTGGAAGTAGGTACTCAGGTTAGTGGCATCATCGACAAAATATATGTTGACTATAACTCAGAGGTAAAGAAAGGCCAGTTGATTGCGGAGATGGATAAGATAACCTTGATGAGCGACTTGCAAAGTTCACAGGCAAACTTCAACGGCTCAAAAGCCAGCTTCGAGTTCCAAGAGAAGACCTATAACCGAAACAAGGCATTGCATGAGAAGCAGCTCATCAGCGACACCGACTTCGAGCAGAGTGAATATAACTATTTGAACGCCAAAGCCCAATATGAGCAGAGCAAAGCCAACCTGGCCAAGGCTCAGCGTAACCTTTCTTACGCTACTATCTATTCACCTATCGACGGTGTAGTTATCAACAAGGCAGTGGAAGAAGGACAAACAGTAGCAGCCGGTTTCAACACCCCCACCCTATTCAACATAGCGGCTGACTTGACTCAGATGCGTGTGATTGCCGATGTTGATGAAGCTGACATAGGTGGCATCACAGAAGGCCTGCGCGCATCATTTACTGTGGATGCTTATCCTGACGAGGTGTTTGAAGGCACAGTGGCCCAAGTTCGTTTAGGTGAGAAAAGCAGTTCAACCACTACCAGTTCTGTGGTAACCTATGAGGTAGTTATTACAGCTCCTAATCCTGATTTGAAACTAAAACCAAGATTGACAGCTAATGTTACTATCTATAAACAAGAGAAAAAGGATGTGGTAGTAGTGCCAAGCCGGGCGCTACGTTTCACGCCCAATCCAAGCAATGCAAAGGGTTATGTAGTGAACAATATCGATGCTCCTCAGAAAGTATGGACTTTGCAAGGCAACGTATTTACAGCACATGCAGTGACAACCGGATTAAGTGGGAACCAAATGACTGAAGTAAACGGCATAGACGAAGGTACTGAAGTCGTGGTTGAAGCACAGCAAATCCAGCAAGATATGCCGTTCGGTGGTCCAAGAGGTGGAGGTCCAGGCCCTGGCGGTCCAATGTAATTTAATAATTAAAAGACTATGTTATGAGTAAACCAGTTATAGAACTACAGAATGTAAAGCGCGAATTCATCGTTGGTGATGAAGTGGTGAGAGCCTTGAGAGGGGTAAGTTTCACCATCAACGAAGGTGAGTTTGTGACCATCATGGGTACATCAGGTTCGGGTAAGTCAACATTACTGAATACACTGGGTTGCCTTGACACCCCTACCAGCGGGGAGTACATTCTCGATGGAGTGCCTGTGAGAACAATGTCAAGGAGCCAGCGAGCCATCTTGAGGAACCGTAAGATTGGGTTTGTATTCCAAAACTACAACCTACTAGCCAAGACCACGGCAGTAGAAAATGTGGAACTTCCACTGATGTACAACAGTGAAGTTTCAGCCAGTGAACGCCGACGTCGTGCCATAGAAGCATTGAAGGCAGTGGGATTAGGTGACCGATTGGAGCATAAATCCAATCAAATGTCAGGTGGTCAGATGCAGCGAGTAGCCATTGCACGTGCATTGGTAAACAACCCTGCAGTAATTCTTGCCGACGAGGCAACAGGTAATTTGGATACCCGCACCTCATTCGAGATTTTAGTATTATTCCAAAAGCTGCATGCTGAAGGGCGTACTATCATCTTCGTCACCCATAACCCAGAAATTGCGCAATATAGTAGCCGCACCATTACCTTAAGAGACGGCCTAATTAAGGAAGACGTTGTAAACAACAACATATTAAGTGCTGCTGAAACATTGGCTACGATTCCAATTCCAGATGAACAATAAAAAGAAGCATTATGAATTACTTAAATCTTTTCAAGATAGCCCTCAAGGCCATCTACAATAATAAGACAAGATCCCTGCTTACTATGCTGGGCATCATTATAGGTATCGCTTCAGTAATAGCCATGTTGGGATTTGGTCAAGGTACACAAGAGCAGATTACTAATGAAATCTCTTCTATGGGTTCTAATATGATTATGATCAACCCAGGTGGAGAGCGCAGAGCTGGACAGCGTATGGATGCCAGTTCCATGCAAACTCTCAAGATGGAAGATTATGAGGCCATCCGCAATGAGTGCGACCATGTTAGCTATGTAAGTCCCAGTGTATCCAGTTCAGGACAGTTGGTCGCAGGCAACAACAACTACCCTGCTTCAGTTACAGGATGTAGCGAGGATTACTTAAAAATCCGTCAATTAGAGATGGCAGAAGGCGATATGTTCACAGAGCAGGAGGTGAAGACCGCAGCTAAAGTAGTAGTATTAGGCAAAACCATTGTCGATAACCTCTTCCCATACGAAGACCCTATAGGCAAGAGCATCCGTGTGAACCAGATTCCATTCCGCGTAATTGGTGTTTTGGAAAGCAAGGGTACCAACTCTATGGGTATGGACCAAGATGAAATTGTATTAGCACCATTTACGACCGTAATGAAACGGATGCTGTCGCAAAGTCACTTACAGGGTATTCAAGCTAGTGCTTTGACAGAGGCTGATACTGATACCGCCATGAAAGAGATTGAGGAAGTGTTGCGCAGGAACCATCGTTTAAAGGAAGGTGACGAAAACAATTTCACCATGAACTCTATGCAGGAGATTATGGAAACCATGAACACAGTAACTGGTATGCTTACAATGTTATTGGCAGCCATTGCAGGAATCTCATTGGTGGTTGGTGGTATTGGAATCATGAACATCATGTATGTATCTGTTACAGAACGTACCAAGGAGATTGGTTTACGTATGTCTGTGGGCGCACGTGGCATTGATATCCTAAGCCAATTCCTAATAGAAGCCGTATTGATTTGTCTTACTGGAGGTATCATTGGAATCATGCTAGGTTATGGATTGGGAGCTTTGGTCAGCATGCTATCAGAACAGGTATCTGTATCTATTTCAGGAAGTTCTGTATTATTATCATTCAGCGTCTGCGTTTTAATTGGCATGTTCTTCGGATGGTATCCAGCAAAGAAAGCTGCTAATCTTGATCCAATAGAAGCTTTGAGATACGAATAATATTTCGTAACTTCGCAGCGTTATGCCAAAGATTCAACTCAACAAAAAACTGATAACACACATTGTGGTATGGGGAATCATGTTAGTATTCCCCTACCTCATGTTGTTACGAGGTGGCAGCAACCCCCAAATCAACAGTTATCTACTTTTTGGTAGTTTCTGGATGGGCGTTTGGATTTTGGTATTTTACATTAACTATCTTTGGCTAGTACCCAAGTATATTCTCAAGCAACGCATTCACTGGTACTTCCTACTTAACATCATCATAATACTATTTTTTTCGCTAGGTTTCCATTTTTGGGGTGAGCACATGTTCAACTACTTCGTGGATCGTTTCCCAGAAGAAGCTATTAGATATAACGAGCAATTCAGGCCTGAATTCCGCCCCCCTATTTGGGTAGAAGTGATAAGAGATTCATTCCCACTTTTCATCATTGCAATCATCGCAACCTTAATAAAACTCAATGAAGAATGGCGCAGATCAGAAACCTCACGTAAAGAGGCAGAGAGAGCTTTGTCAGAAGCCGAACTTCAGAACCTGCGCAATCAACTGAACCCTCATTTCTTACTTAATACACTCAACAATATTTATGCATTAATAGCATTTGATACTGATAAAGCTCAAGAATCGGTACAAGAATTGAGCAAACTTTTGCGCCATGTGCTTTATGAGGACAAAGATCAATTCACAACGTTGAGCAAAGAGATGGAATTCATACAAAGCTACATTGAATTGATGCGCATTCGTCTCAGCAGCAATGTAACTGTAGATACAGAGTATGACCTAGATTTACGAAGTCAAACACCCATAGCACCTTTAATATTTATCTCATTGGTTGAAAATGCATTCAAACATGGCATATCACCTACAGAACCCAGCTTTATCAAGATACGTTTCAGTGAGGTGCAAGGTGTTGTGCGTTGTCTCATACAAAACAGCAACCATCGTAAGGTTGGTTATGACAAGAGTGGTAGTGGCATCGGTCTAGAACAAGTAAAGAAACGTCTCGACCTGTCATATCCAGGCAAATACAGTTGGCACTATGGTTTGAGCAATGATGGGAAAGAGTATTCATCATCATTGGAAATCTTTACTAATTGAATATTAGATGGAAAAGATACGTTGCGCAGTTGTAGATGACGAGCCTCTAGCTTTAGGATTGATGGCTAGCTATGTAAAAAAAACTCCTTTCTTAGAGTTGGTAGGTTCCTATAGCAGTGCCGTGCAAGCCATGCAAGAAATGCACGACAATCCTGTTGATCTAATTTTTTTAGATATTCAGATGCCTGAACTGAATGGTCTTGATTATTCTCGGATGATATCACCCCAGACACGCGTGGTGTTTACTACAGCCTTCAATCAATACGCACTAGACGGCTACAAAGTAAATGCTTTAGATTATCTACTCAAACCCATATCCTACCCTGACTTTTTGCTAGCAGCCAACAAGGCGCAAGAGTGGTTCCGCCTGGTAGAACAGAGTCAACAATCTGAGAAGAAAGAGAATCAAGATGAAAAACTAAGCATATTTGTCAAAAGCGACTATAAGCTCATTCGGATAGAGCTGAAAAACATTCTTTATGTTGAAGGCCTCAAAGACTATGTAAAAATCTATGAGGAAAATACAGGGCGACCAGTTATATCACTCATGAGCATGAAAGCAATGGAAGAAATGCTGCCAGCTGATCGCTTTATGCGTGTTCATCGTTCGTATATTGTTCAGAAAGAAAAAATTAGAATAATCGAGCATAATCGTATTGTTTTCGGTAACACTTACATTCCCATAGGTGATAGCTACAAGCAGGCATTTCAAGATTTCTTAAATAAACGTAGTTAAAGAAAAAATCCCTTATTTTTATTTTGTCGTTTGACGCAAAAGGCATATCTTTGCACAAAAATAATAATTTTGTGCAATAATTGACATGGAACAAGGTTTTTTGCAATTAATAGAAGACTCAATTAAAAAGAACTGGGATTTAGATGCTCTGACCGATTATAATGGAGCTACATTGCAATACAAAGATGTGGCTCGCAAAATTGAAAAAGTGCATATCTTCCTCGAAGAGGCAGGTGTAAAGAAAGGTGATAAGATTGCTATTTGCGGTAGAAACTCTTCACATTGGGGAGTCACCTATCTTGCTATCCTCACATATGGTGCGATAGTTGTGCCTATCCTCCATGAGTTCAAAGCTGATAACATTCATCATATTGTAAATCATTCTGATGCGCGAATGTTATATGTAGGCGACAGAGTATGGGAGGACCTCAACGAACAAGAGATGCCTAAGTTAGAGGGCATCATGTTGATGACTGACTTCTCTGTATTGGTAGCACGTAATAAGAAACTATTGCATGCACGTGAACATCTGAACGAAATTTTTGGAAAAAAATATCCTAAGAATTTCCGACCAGAACATGTGCAGTATTATAAGGAGCAAAGCCCCGATGAACTTGCAATGATCAACTATACATCTGGCACCACCAGTTCATCAAAAGGTGTAATGATTCCTTATCGAGCTTTATGGTCTAATATGGCGTTTGCTCAAAGCGTACTTGACTTGTTCCCGGGCGACAAAGTAGTAAGCATTCTTCCAATGGCCCATACATTCGGTATGTCATTCGAATTTTTATATGAATTTGTTGTAGGCTGCCATGTATATTTCCTTACGCGTATTCCTTCTCCAAAAATCATAGCACAAGCATTTGCAGATGTTAAACCTCGCATCGTCATTGCAGTGCCTTTGGTGGTTGAAAAGATTATCAAGAAGAAGGTACTCCCTCAATTAGAAAAGAATATTTGGGCACAACTCATGCTGAATCTGCCAGTGCTTAGCGACATCGTGAAGAAACGTATTTGCGAACAAGTTACAGCTGGTTTTGGTGGAAACTTTATTGAGGTTATCATGGGTGGTGCACCGCTTAATAAAGAAGTGGAGTCATTCCTGCGTTCTATTAACTTCAAATACACCGTAGGTTATGGTATGACTGAATGTGCTCCTATTATATCTTACGAGGGGTGGGATAAATACAAACCTTATTCATGTGGCAAAGCCGCTCCACGTATGGAAATCAAAATTGACTCGCCCGACCCACAGAATATTCCTGGTGAAATTCTCACCAAGGGTATGAATGTTATGTTAGGTTATTATAAGAACGAAGAAGCTACTAAAGCTGCGATAACTCCCGATGGTTGGTTACATACTGGTGATTTGGGCGTATTGGACGCAGAAGGTAACCTTACGATTCGTGGACGCTCTAAGAATATGATTCTTGGGCCTGATGGTCAGAACATCTATCCTGAGGAAATTGAAAGTGAATTGGGTAGCATGCCATACGTGTCAGAGTGTATTGTCATCCAGCAGGAAGGCAAACTAGTGGGTCTAGTTTATCCAGATTTCGATTTGGCCAATAAGGAAGGTATCGTGAATGGCAAGATGGCTACGGTAATGGAAGAGAATCGTGTTCAACTGAATCAGAGACTGCCTAACTATTGTCAAATTAGCAGAATTAAGATTTTCTACGAAGAATTCGAAAAAACACCGAAGAAATCTATTAAGCGCTATCTCTATCAAAACGCATAAAGTAGAAAGGCTCCCAATTGGGAGCCTTTCTTATAATTGCTAACTCGAACAGTTCATGTGCTTATCTTGTAGTCTTATCTTTATGATACCAAAGACTGAACCAGGAAATAGCTACAAGTACAATGCAACCACCAATGCCGTAGGATATCAGGTTGCCTATACCAAAGGCGATTGGCGATATCAGTAGGAAGGTACTGCATACAAAGGTCATGAACAAGGCAGGTATTAGCGTGATGTAGAAAGGTTTGCGCTGTTGTGCCAAATATACAGTGAGTGCCCAAAGAGTAAAAATGGACAGTGCTTGGTTGGCCCATCCAAAGTAATTCCAAATCACATTGAATCCATCTTCATCGGCAATGTTAAACCAAAGTATCAAACCGGTAACAACAAACAAAGGGACACATATTAGCAATCTGTTGCGTATGGGCTTCTGTGGTAGGTGGATAAAGTCAGCAATGATCAATCGTGCGCTGCGCAATGCAGTATCACCGCTAGTAATAGGTGCTGCAACCACACCCATCAGAGCAAGTATAGCACCTAACCCACCCAGCCACTGCCGCGACACGATATTCACTATCTGAGGGGCACTGGCAGATGTTTGTGCACCCAATTCTTCTGCCCCACCACCATAGAAGAAATAAGATGCCACCGTAGCCCATACCAGTGCCACTATGCCCTCGGTAATCATAGAACCATAAAAGATAGGGCGGCCCAGTTTCTCATGCTTCATACAGCGTGCCATCAGCGGACTCTGGGTAGCATGGAAGCCACTGATTGCACCACAAGCTATTGTAATGAACAAAATAGGAACAATAGGACCCATCTTAGGATTACGGTTGCCTATACCCTCCCATATTTCAGGAATATCTGGCATCTTAATCAACAATCCTACAAACATGGCAGCAGCCATAAACATCAGGGCAAAAGCAAATAATGGATAAATCTTACCAATGATACGGTCAATAGGCATCATGGTGGCAATAACATAATATATGAAAATCACAGCAATCCATATCTCGACATCACCAACTATGCCCCCCATGATAATAGCTGGGCTATATACAAATACAGCGCCCACCATGACTAGCAACAAGACAGAGAATATTAACATGATAGTCTTTGTACGATTCCCCAAATATTTACCTATGATATCAGGCAAGCCAATACCTCCGTTGCGAACAGAAAGCATTCCACTCAGATAATCATGAGTGGCACCTGCAAATATGCAGCCCAACACTATCCATAGATAGGCCGACGTGCCAAACTTAGCACCCATGATTGCACCAAAGATAGGACCTGTGCCAGCAATATTAAGAAACTGAATCATGAAGATCTTCCACAATGGCAAAGGAATAAAATCCACACCGTCGGTTTTCGTCAATGCTGGAGTACGATGATTAGTAGGGCCAAACACATGCTCCACAAACTTTCCATAGAACATGTAACCCGCTATCAATGCCATCAATGCTAAGAAAAAAGTAATCATAACTAACAAATACCTATTGTAAGCGCACAAAACTGTGCAAAATTAATAGATATATTCATAAAAAAGAAACTATTTAAAAGAAAATTGTCAATTTTCATGTTTAACTTGGTAGTCTTGAAAGATTGTTATACCTTTACAGCATGAAAACAAAAGTACTCATTCTTCTCGCCATAATCTGGAGCCAGCTATCCATGTCACAAATTCCTATGCCCAAACACGAAGTAAGGGCTGCTTGGATAACTGCCGTATATGGTCTTGACTGGCCAAAGACCAGAGCTACCAATGCAGAGAGCATACGCCGCCAAAAGGCTGAAATCATAGATATTCTCGACAAATTGAAGATGGCCAACTTCAATACCGTTTTGTTCCAGACACGCACTCGTGGAGATGTAATATATAAGTCAGTATATGAGCCTTATAATTCCATTCTTACAGGTAAGGTAGGTGGCAACCCTGGCTATGACCCTTTAGCATTCGTGGTAGAAGAATGCCATAAGCGAGGCATGGAGTGCCACGCATGGATTGTGGCTATTCCCTTGGGCAATCGCACCCATGTCAATTCGTTGGGCAGCAATTCAGTCACCAAAAAAAGGCCAAATATCACCATAGCCTATAAACGTGAGTACTTCCTCAATCCAGGACATCCCGACACTAAGAAATACCTGATGGACATCACCCGTGAGATTGTACAGAACTACGATGTAGATGGCGTACATTACGACTATTTAAGGTATCCCGAAAACGCTCCTCAATTCCCTGACAGGAATGAATTCCGTAAGTATGGCAACGGCCGAGACATCGACCAGTGGCGCAGAGACAACATCACAGAAATAGTTCGGTATATATACAATGGTGTGAAAGCCTTAAAGCCTTGGGTAAAGGTAAGTACCAGTCCTGTGGGCAAATACGACGACACCACCCGTTACCCATCAAGAGGCTGGAATGCCTACAATGCTGTGAAGCAAGATGTAGTAGGTTGGATGGGCGAAGGCATACAAGACCAGATATATCCCATGATGTATTTCAAGGGCAACAATTTCTACCCTTTTGCATTAGACTGGAAAGAGCAAAGCAATGGTCGTCAGGTGATACCAGGCCTGGGCATCTATTTCCTTGACCCTAAGGAGGGCGACTGGGACATCAGTGAGATAAAACGGCAGATATTGTTCAGCCGTAGCAATGGTTTACCAGGACAAGCCCACTACCGAGTGAAGTATCTGATGGACAACGTGCAAGGACTTTACGACCTCCTAACTGACGAGCTTTACACTACTCCAGCCCTACCTCCTGCTGCCCCATGGCTTGACAATGTAACACCTACCGCACCACGTAATCTGGAGGTAAAGACCGACTCAGAAGGATACACTACCTTGAGATGGGATATAGCCACTGACAACGACAAACAAAATGCCCCCATGTATGTAGTATATGGTTCTAACACCTTCCCGGTTGACACCAGCAACCCAGACAATATTATTGCCCAGCGTGTGCAAGGCACCACATTCACTTATGCTCCCATCTTCCCTTGGAACAGGAAAACCTACTTTGCCGTTACGGCGATTGACCGTTACGGCAACGAGAGTGAAGCCACAAAGTAATCGTTCTCTATGATGTTAGAATATATGCTAAGTTCAGTGAATGAGGCGTAATAGGGACTAATGGTAAGAAACCTGAAAGAATTTTCCCTTGTTTAA
>Ga0310695_10013904_pt1 | contig 10971 bp, 8 predicted proteins | sample RumenRJG_04DNA_FD_203882 | JGI IMG/M metagenome (GOLD analysis project Ga0310695, IMG submission 203882) | Bovine rumen microbial communities from Lethbridge, Alberta, Canada - RJG_04 (v2) (version 2) | ecosystem: Host-associated > Mammals > Digestive system > Stomach > Rumen | place: Canada... | reverse complement strand
TGCATAACTGTACCACCTACATAGTGAATTTCTGTATCGAACATAAAATCGGAACCATAGTTCTCGGTAGAAACAAGAACTGGAAAAATTCCATTTCATTATCCAAAACGGTAAACCAGAACTTTGTGGGTATTCCTTTCTACAAACTGATGAATATGCTCGCATACAAATGCAAAAGACTGGGAATAAATTTTGTACTTCAGGAGGAAGCATACACCTCGAAGTGTGATGCTCTCGCTTTTGAAAGCATTGAAAAACATGAAAGTTACAAGGGTTCAAGAATTAAGAGAGGTTTATTCAAATCTTCAGTCGGCAAACTTATAAATGCCGATATCAACGGAGCTTTGAATATCCTCAGAAAATTCCTGAACTCTTCAAAAGGAACCAGTGAATTTTCTGTCTTGCAGAAAATAATTGGTAGCGGTCTGGTGTTCAGGCCCGTTCGGATTACCGGAAACGGTATTGAAGCAAAGTTGTGATCAATACACGGTTACAACAGAACCAATCTTTTCACTCATAATGTTTACTGAAGATTTTTAGGTTTTTCTGTTCAATTGTTTATAAATCATTATTTATGATATAATCGGTTAATAATTTTATGTAAGTTTATTCTTTTTATTTATTTTTCATTGTAGGGATTAAAATGTTTTTTGATAATATTGTTGCAGCTCCTGCAGATCCTATTCTGGGATTGACCGAAGAATTTCGTAATGATACAAAACCAAACAAAATCAATTTGGGTGTTGGTGTATACAAGAACGATGCAGGCGAAACTCCTGTGTTGCAGACTGTTAAAAAAGCAGAAAAGATTATTCTTGATACTGAAAAGACCAAGAGCTATTTAAGCATTCCTGGTACTGCTGAATACGGCAAACTGGTACAGGGTTTGGTATTTGGTGAAAATCACGAGATCGTTACTTCAAAGAGAGCTTGTTCTGCTCAGGCTCCAGGCGGTACCGGTGCATTACGTGTTGGTGCTGATTTCCTTATGCAGCAGAAAGTTGCAAACAAGATTTGGATCTCCAACCCTACATGGGTAAATCATTTCAAGGTATTCGGCGCTGCAGGTTTTGAAACAGCTCAGTACAACTACTACAATCCTACAACTCACGGACTGGATTTCAACGGTATGAAGGAATCATTGCGTCAGGCCAAAGAGGGCGATGTAGTGCTTCTTCACGGCTGCTGCCACAATCCTACCGGTATCGATCCTAAACCTGAACAATGGGAAGAACTGGCAAAACTGACTGCAGAACTGAAACTGCTTCCTTTCTTTGATTTCGCATACCAGGGATTCGGTAACGGCGTTGAGGAAGATGCCATCGGCATCAGAACTTTCGCCAAGTATCATAAGGAATTTTTGGTGGCAAGTTCATTCTCAAAGAACTTCGGTTTATATAATGAACGTGTCGGTGCAATCACTGTTGTAAATGCAGATGCTGAACAGGCTGCAAAATCATTCAGTCAGTTAAAGATAGCAATTCGTTCCAACTACTCAAATCCTCCTGCTCATGGTGCCAAGATTGTTGAAACAATTTTGTCAAACCATGAATTAAGAGCGGAATGGGAAAACGAAGTTAAGGAAATGAGAGAAAGAATCAAGACCATGCGCAATCTTCTGGTTTCCAAGTTAAAGGATTTAGGCGTTAATCAGGATTTTTCATTTATCAATGAACAGAACGGTATGTTCTCATTCTCCGGTTTGAACAAGGAGCAGGTTAACAAGTTAAAGACTGAATTCGGTGTTTATATTGTAGGTTCAGGCCGTATCAGTGTTGCAGGTATTACTACCCACAATATTGATGCATTGTGCGCTGCCATTGCCGGTGTTTTATAATTGATCTTCAGTCACTGCCTTCAGTAGTCTGAATACAGTGCTGTAAACAATGGAAAGAAGCTGATTTCCTTCGGGAGATCGGCTTTTTTGTTTGTTACGGCGGATATGTCCCGCTGGATTAATTATTTTTATGGCATCTGCCGGATGTAATTCAGGAGCTGATTCTGGTATTTGAAAAACTGAATATTGCAGTTTATTTATTTCCTGAAGCAAACGGGCTTCATGAAAGAATGTAAAAGGAATGCGCGACTTTGCAGGTATCAGGCAGAATCAGGCAAATTACTTCCGGGAAATACAATACCGGGGTGTTTTTTTGAATCCCGTGGAACACATATATGTGCATAATCTTCAAAATGTTGTCAAAAGTATCAACCTTTTATACAACAAACCCTATATTTATAGTAAAATGTAGGTAAGTATTGAAGAATTATCCTTTTCCGGTAAAAGCAGGGCATTTAATGATAGTGCGTACTTCGGGGGACTGATTCTTCCTGGTTTTATAATTTATTAATAATGATGGATAAAAAATGATCGGCGAAAGAAACACTGATGATGTGAGAATAAAGGAAGTTCACGTAGTATTACCCCCAATAGCAATTAGAGAAAAATATCCTTTAACTCCGGAAGCAAAAGAGACTGTAATCAATGCCCGCAAGGAAATTGAAGACATAATGGATGATCGTGACGATCGTTTGGTTGTTGTAACCGGACCGTGTTCCATTCATGATCCGAAGGCTGCAATCGAGTATGCAACCCGTCTTGCAGTTCTGAGAGAGAAATACAAGGATACCCTGCACGTTATTATGCGTGTGTACTTTGAAAAGCCGAGAACAACTGTAGGATGGAAAGGACTGATTAATGACCCGTATCTGGATCATTCATTCAAGATTAATGACGGTTTGAGGATCGGCAGAAAGCTGATGCTTGATGTTAACAATCTCGGAGTTCCTGCTGCAGTGGAATTTCTTGATATATTGTCACCTCAGTATTTTGATGAACTGATTTCATGGGGTGCAATCGGAGCCCGTACAACCGAGTCTCAGCTCCACCGTGAAATGGCATCAGGTTTATCATGTCCGGTAGGCTTCAAAAACAATACCGACGGTTCGGTTAAGATTGCAACCGATGCTATTCAGGCTGCCAAGTCGGAACATTCATTCCTGTCTGTAACCAAATACGGTCACAGTGCTATTTTCAGAACAACCGGAAATAACTACTGTCACCTGATTCTCCGCGGCGGCAAGAATGCAACCAACTATGACAGCAAGTCTGTTGCAGATGCATGCGAGGCTCTGGGAAAGGCAAATCTTCCAAAGAAGGTTATGATCGATTTCAGTCATGCCAACAGTTCAAAGCAGTTCAAGAAGCAGCTTGAAGTATGTGCTGATGTTTCATCACAGATTGCAGCAGGCAATAAGGCGATTTTCGGTGTTATGATTGAAAGTAATCTTGTTGAAGGCCGTCAGGACTGCAAGTGTCCGGCTGATCTGGTTTATGGTCAGAGCATCACTGATGCATGCGTAGGCTGGGAAGACACTGAAACCATTTTAGCTCAATTGAGCGAAGCTGTTACAGCAAGAAGAGCAGCTAAATAATAAAAACTAAAATAACTAACAAAATTTTAAGTAAGGATGGATTAGAAAAATGGGTCGTTATTCACTTGATAAAGACAAAATCAAAGTGTTATTGCTTGAGGGGGTTGCTCCAAGTGCGGTTGAGGAATTCAATAAAGCAGGATATTCAAATGTTGAATATTTAAAGGGTGCACTGGACAAGGAAGAACTTCTGGAAAAGATTAAGGATGTGCACTTTTTAGGTATACGTTCCAGAACTTTCCTCACTCCTGATGTTTTTGATGCAGCTAAAAAACTGGTTGCTGTAGGATGTTTCTGTATCGGTACTAATCAGGTTGATCTGAAATCAGCTACCGAACACGGCATTCCGGTATTCAATGCCCCATATTCAAATACAAGAAGTGTTGCTGAACTGGTAACAGGTGAATACCTGCTGCTGCTGCGCCGTGTGCCAAGCAAGAATGCCGGTACTCATCAGGGCAAGTGGGACAAGAATGCGGCAGGATGCTATGAAGCCCGCGGCAAGACTCTTGGTATTGTAGGTTACGGTCATATCGGTACTCAGGTTGGCATCATCGGTGAAGCACTCGGTTTGAATGTGATTTATCATGATATTGAAAACAAACTGTCTCTGGGTAATGCACGTCAGGTTGGTTCTCTTGATGAACTCCTGGCAAAGGCTGATATTGTTACCATGCATGTTCCTGAAACACCGGAAACAAAGAACATGATCAGTCGCGATCAGTTTGCAAAGATGAAGGACGGCGCTATTTTCCTGAATGCATCAAGAGGAACTGTAGTTGATGTTGAAGCTTTGGCTGAAGCAATTGAATCAGGTCATATTGCCGGTGCCGCATGTGATGTTCATCCGGTTGAACCTGCTACAAACAAGGATCCGTTTGTTTCTCCTCTGCAGAAATTTGATAATGTGATTCTGACTCCGCATATCGGTGCTTCAACCAAGGAAGCTCAGACCAATATCGGTATTGAGGTTGCAGACAAGCTTGTCAAGTATTCTGATAACGGTTCAACAATCATGGCGGTTAACTTCCCTGAGGTTTCTCTGCCGCTGCAGGGAAATGTAAACCGTTTGCTGCATATCCATAAGAACAATCCTGGTATTATTAACAAGATTAATAATATTTTTGCGGAATACGGCATTAACGTTGTTTCTCAGTATTTGCAGACATCTCCTCAGATTGGTTATGTGGTACTGGATGTGGAGAAGAGTGACAAGAGTGAAGAGGTTTTAAACAAATTAAGAGAGATTGAAGGTACTATAAAGACCCGTATTCTTCTTTAATTAAAAATTTGTTTAAAATCAAACTGACCTGCAGTTTAAAAGAGGGTTAATCAGAAGACAATCGATATTGAAAAAGTATTGGTTGTCTTTTTCTAACTGGGAACATGTATTTATGGAAAATCAAATACCGCTATGTGTTGATCTTGACGGCACTGTCGTTTACGGCGATATGTCCTGGAAGTCCTTTGTCGCATATGTCAGATGCAATCCTTTCAGAATCATTCAGGTGCTGTGGTGGCACCGTCTCGGCAGAGCCTATACAAAATACAAATTATGCAAACGGTATAATTTCAGGTGCGAACAGTTGAAATTTATCCCTCAGACACTGGAATTCATTAAGCAGGAGAAGGAAAAAGGCAGAAAAATCTATCTCTGCACCGGTTCAAATATTTCAATCGCTCATAAAATCGCCGGCCACCTTGGACTTTTCGATGATGTTTTTGCAACTTATGTGAAAAAAAATTTTGTAGGGAGCAATAAGGCAAAGGTTCTGGTGAATGTATTCGGCGAAAAGGGCTTTGATTATGTAGGCAATTCAAAAGTCGATCTCAAAGTCTGGAGTCATGCCCGCGAAGCGGTTATCGTAAACGCCTCCTGCAGTGTAATACGTGAGGCTGTGAAGGAGTTCGGTCAGGAACGTGTAAGGATTTTAAAATAATGTATAGTTCATATGAAGAATTGATTGCTGATTATATCAAGGGCAAGGCGGATGCGCTTTATACCTTTGCCTGTATGGATTTTGCCTATTACTGTACTCTGATGAACAAGCAAAGTCCTTTGGAGGAGGTTCAGACGGTATGGCAGCATTGTTATGATATAACCTCATTTATAAAAAATACTTTTGACCATGAGCCTGCCGGAAAACTGGCTGCGGCAATGGATGAAATGATTAAAAACAAGGATCAGGAATCTCTGACAGCAACCATCAAAATAGTTTTTGACAGTATCAGACAGAGGGTTAATGTTGCGGCGCTGACTGAATTCAAATTATCTCCTGAACTGCGTCAGCAGATGATGGATTTTGAAACATCAATAGGTGTTGACAACGGTAAATACTATCTGCTGAGGGCATCTAGCGGCAGACGTAAAACTGTTCCGTTTTATAAGCGTAAAAGCTTCATGATGCTTATTGTTTTCGTAATGATTGTATGCGGTTTGTTCTTCTTTGTTTAGTTTAACAGGTTCGGTGATTAATTTGAAAGTCAGGTTCTTTGCATTGTGCTGCGGTCTGATGGCTTTAAAGGCTTCGATTGCCGGAGGCTTGCCTTATGTTTCCGAGGTTTCTGCGGATTACTCCAATGTAATGGAGCAGCTGGTTCGGTACTGTGTGGATGAATATAATGATCATAATTATTCAGCTGCTTTAAAATTATGCGGAGCATATGAGGATTATTACAATCCAAAGGCACATGCAGTTCTTGGAGATATATACTACCGCGGACTCGGCACAGCGGTTAACAAGGATCTTGCAATTCGATATTATCAGCGGGCACTGGCGGAGGGTATGTTCAGCACCGCTCCCAAGCTTGCATATGCATACCTGTACGATCCGGACATTAAGCATAATGAGGAACTGGCATTGTCATATCTTGCCATAGCTGAATACAACCATGTAAAGGAAGCCGTTCCGATAAGCATCAGCTACCGTTACAGAAAAAATCCGCAGGCACTGGATAAAACTGCAAAAAACGATTTTAAAATCATGACAGGACTTGCTGAAGGAAAACCGGACGACGAGTGTTATGTAAAGTATAACTATCTGCTTGGACTTTTTTATCTTACCGGCTATGGAACACCTGTAGACTATCATAAGGCTGTTGAAATTCTGCAGAGACTGGATCGTGATTATAAATATCCTCCTGCACAGCTGCAGCTGGCAAAACTTTACTATGACGGCAGCGGAGTTGGTAAAAACTGGAGCAAGGCTCTCAATTATCTGGAACAGATTACCGATGAAAAAAGCATTCCTGATGCCGAGCACTATTATTACATGGCAATGCTTTACAAGCAGGGATCTCCGGAAATCAAAGCGGATGAGGCCCGTGCAATTGATTTGCTGAGAAAGGCTGCCAACGCCGATAACACAAAGGCGGCACTTGAGCTGGCCAGAATCTATTATGGAAAAACTGCAAAAGACGGAGTATATTACCGTGACGCAATTGCATGGTGTGACAGGGCCATAGCCCTTGACGACTCAGAGGGTCATTATCTGAAAGCAAAATTTATTCTGGACTCCGGTTTTGAGTACGATGAATACGCAGATGCAATAGTTGAGCTCAAAAATGCAGTAGAGCACAAGGTATGCAAAGCCTACGATCTGCTCGGGGATTTAAGTCTTAAAAACAACACCGCGGACAAGGCTCTGCATTATTACCGCCAGGCTCACAGCTGCGGAAAAACCGAACGTTACGGCGTGATGGCAAGGATTCTGCTGTCGGAGAATTCAGATAATTTCAATTACAATGATTTCCTGGAGTATATTAATCTGGGAATGAATCATAATGACAGTGACGCCTATTATGCCAGCGGTGTCTATCATCTCAGCCCGAAAAACAATAATTTCACCATTGCGCTTGCCGATCTCACCAGAGCTGCAACAATGGGAAATGCCGATGCCATGTACAAACTTTATGAAATATATATCGGCGATAAATACTCGGGCAAAAATGTTGGTTTGGCCATTAAGTTTTTAAATCAGGCGGCAAATCACGGTTCAAAAGAAGCATTAAACAGAAAATTCAGTTACTACCTTAACGGAATATATGTAAAAAGCGATCCTGGAGCAGCTCTTGAAGCCGCGGAGGAAATGGTAAAAACAGATAAAGTCAAAGGAAACATACTTAAGGCAAAATGGTTTCTCCACAACAGGGAACCGGGAAAAGCGGTTGAATGCTACCAGACTGCTGCAGACGCCGGTTCGGGAGAGGCGCTGTTTGCTTTAGGAATGCTTTATCACGGCAATCCGAACATTGAACAGGACTTGTTCAAAGCCTGCAATTATTTTTATCAGGCAGAGCGGCGGGGATATGCGGAAGCGGCAAACCATCTCGCAAACTGCATTTTTGACATTCACAACGGAGAAATCAAGGAGGCGATTCCTTATCTGGAAAAAGCCGCTTTAAACGGCAACGAGGAAGCTCTTGAAAAATTAATCAATATCTATTCAAACGAGGATGATCCGTTCCACAATAACAATGAACTCTTAAGGTGGATTAAAGTGGGAGCAAAGTTCGGCTTCCCGAACAGTCTTTATCTGCTGGGATTTTCCTATTTGTACGGTATTGATGAAACTCTGAATATTAATGAAGAACTTGGAAAAAAATATTTGAAACTTGCAATCAGCAAAGGTTCGACATCTGCAGCTTTTGAACTGGCAAAATATTATTCTGAACATAATCTAAATCATGAAGCATGCGATATTTATGAAAAATTTGCCGGAAGCAGTGATTATAAATTCATGCAGAATCTTGCTTTGTGCTATCTGAACGGTCAGGGCAGAAAGACCAATATTGTTACGGGAGAAAATCTGCTGCTCAAGGCATATGAAAAAACACACAGTGAAGAAACCGCCTTTCTGCTCGGTGAAATGTACAGTGACGAGGATATCGGATTATATGAACTGAAAAAAGCGGTGGAATGGTATACGGAGGCTGTTGACGGAGGCTCGGTTGCAGCTCTGGAAAAACTCGGAGAACTGTATGCCAGGAAGTCTCCGATACAGAATCTTTACAAATCGTTCTTCTATTACACGAAGGCGATGGAAGCAGGAAGTTCAAGTGCTTTTACCAGAGTCGCCATTGATTACTATTTGGGTATCGGAACTCCTGTTGATTACAAAAAAGGATGCGACATCGCCCAGGAGGCGGTGGAACTGGCGGTTCCCGAAGCAAACTCGATTCTGGCAGACTGTTATCTATACGGCAACGGAAGGGAGAAAAGTTTTGACAGGGCTGCCGCATTGCTGCATAACGGTGTTGACAGGAACGATCCGGAGTCGGCGCTGAAACTGGGAAAAATCTATTCCAAGGGCGAATTTGTAGATCCGGATATCGATTTTGCATGCAAATATTTTTATAAGGCGATAATTCGTGATAAATATCATGGAAGTATAACACAGGAAGCTGTTAAATATTTTATAGACGGAAACATCTGCTACAAGGATTCTCTTCACGCTTACGTTATCTTTAATGTTCTGCAGAATCAGAATGTTAATACAAATATAAAATATCATAATGAAATAGCAAGACTTGTTAAATTATTAACCGACAGAGAATTAAAGTTTGCTCATCAGATTATTTCGCAGATGCGTGATTATGATGAGCAGCAGTAAAGAGAGTTGGAATTGAAAAAGCTTTTATTATTGGTGATTTTGAGTGTTTTTTCAACTGCACAGGCTGATGAAAGAGTTTACGGATGCAGAGATGCCTATCTGAGCAGAAATTACGATCAGGCATTTCCAATATGCAGTCAGTTTGAACATATGAAGAATGAAGATGTTATATTTGCTCTGGCATATATGTATGTCAACGGACTTGGCACGGAGAAGAACTACGATAAGGCTTTTGATTTATTTAATTCCATCGCCAATGGAGAATATGAGCATGCCGAGGTTTATTACAATCTTGGAATGATGCATAATTTCGGCAGAGGAACACCGGTAAACCACGTCAAAGCTCTTGAGTACTATGAAAAGGCCGCCGACGGCAAACATTTTAAAGCAAGTTACAATGCGGGCGTGCTGTATCTTGAACGGGGCAGTTTTTATCAGGCCAAGCGCTATCTTCAAAAAGCCGTAGAAAATTCATATTCACCAGCCTATCTTAATTACGGAGTCCTTTTTGCAGATCCTAAATTCAACAATGTTGATTTGATAGAGGCCTATGCCTGGTTTACACTGGCTGCCGATGATCCTTATCTTGAAGAGGATGCTCTCATTAATCTGAAGGAAGTAAAAAAATATCTTAATCCTAAGCAGCTTAAGGAAGGCTATGACAGATATCGCACCTATCGTCAAAAATACAATAAAAGGCAGTAGCAGCGAAAAATATGCTGTTCAGAAGACCCATACCGGATACTGGATCATTAAAAACTGAATAACCTGCTGACTTGCAGATCATGTCGGGAGTTGAATGGCGGTGTCTCTGTCGTGTCGGTTCATCAATTTCTGTGCCAGTCCCGGAAACAAAAAAGCACTGATCCTGCGGATCAGTGCCATTTTCATGAAATCTTTTATCTTAATTTTATTTTTTATCTTCAAGTCCGCGGATTGTTCTGTACAGCTGAGCCTTGGCTGTAAGGGAAACAGTATTGAACAGAACAAGTATAACGATTGAAAATCCTGCATGAATGAAACTAAGCTGCAGATCTGCCAAAGACTGACCTTTGACTACAAAGGTAAGAAGTTCGTCCATGCCGGAGAAAAATATGCAAACAAGATAACAGTTGATTAGAGAAATCAGAACGTATACTCCGAAAAAGCAGTAGAACAGTTTGGCATGTCTTCCGATAAGAGCCATAATGCAACCGAATGACTGGAGTTTATTCTGATCGTTGGCCCTGTTGATATAAATATAATTGAAAAGTGATGCAAACAGTTGAACAAACAGCAGAAATGTTGCGAATGATATAATAATATCGGTACTTGCAGACAGCTGGGAAAAGACGAACAGAGCAATAATAAAGGAAATAATAACAAAGTTGATGGCGATGCCTATGGCGAAAATTCGCCTCCATGACAGATTCGTTTTAAATAAATCCTTTAATGAAAAAGCTTCGTCCATTTCTCCCAGATCGACAATATTTTGGGTAAGAATCAGCATCGGATAATTCACGATAATAAAAATACTGCCGACTATCAGAGATGCTATCAGAAGCATATCTCCGGTGGATATACCGTTGGGAATGAAATATATTAAAAACGGTGTAAACAGAACCAGACCTAAGAACAGAACATTCATTACAACAAGACAGGCATAGGATTTAATATTGTTGAACAGTAAACCTATTGCCTGGCTGTAACATTTAAAAGCCTCTAACATAATTAATGTAAACGCTCCATAATAACCTTTGATGCTATTTAAGATTGTTTAAAATCAACAATCCATCCTTTTCTTTTTTCAATAAGACTTAATTTTTTATAGGAAATACCACTTGAAATAATATTTCCATCAATATCTTTAACAAGGTAGGAGCCACTCTGTCTCCGACCGTATATAAATCCTGTCTGATTGTTTACCTTGACTTTATCAAACAGTCTG
>Ga0310695_10013903_pt1 | contig 10972 bp, 7 predicted proteins | sample RumenRJG_04DNA_FD_203882 | JGI IMG/M metagenome (GOLD analysis project Ga0310695, IMG submission 203882) | Bovine rumen microbial communities from Lethbridge, Alberta, Canada - RJG_04 (v2) (version 2) | ecosystem: Host-associated > Mammals > Digestive system > Stomach > Rumen | place: Canada... | reverse complement strand
GCACCTCGTGGATACCGGTGAGATCAAGGCCATCAAACTGACCTCAGTGGCCGGTGCCTTCTGGCGTGGTGATGCTACGAGAGAGCAGATGCAGCGACTCTATGGTATCACGTTCCCGAAGAAGAAGATGCTCGACGAGTATCTCGAGATGTTGGAGGAGGCCAAGAAGCGCGACCACCGCAAGATCGGAAAGGAGATGGAACTGTTTATGTTCTCCGAGAAGGTCGGTAAGGGTCTGCCCATCTGGTTGCCGAAGGGTACCGACCTGCGTCTGCGTCTTCAGGATCACTTGCGTAAGGTTCAGAAACGTTATGGGTATCAGGAGGTTATCACTCCGCACATCGGCGGCAAGAGCCTGTATGTCACCTCCGGTCACTATGCCCACTACGGTCAGGATTCGTTCCGTCCGATCACCACACCTGAGGAGGGTGAGGAGTATATGCTGAAGCCCATGAACTGTCCGCACCACTGTGAGATCTTCGCGTGGAAGCCCCGTTCGTACAGGGACCTGCCCCTGAGGATTGCAGAGTTCGGTACGGTGTATCGTTATGAGCAGAGTGGTGAGTTGCACGGACTGACCCGTGTCCGTTCGTTTACCCAGGACGATGCCCACCTGTTCTGTCGTCCCGACCAGGTGAAGCAGGAGTTCCTGAACGTGATGGACATCATCGGTGTGGTGTTGACGGCCTTTGGTTTCAATTTTGAGGCCCAGATCAGTCTGCGTGATCCCAACAACCACGAGAAATACGTGGGAACGGATGAGGACTGGGCACTGGCAGAGAAGGCCATTGTCGAGGCCTGTGAGGAGAAGGGTCTGAACGCCAAGGTGGAGTACGGCGAGGCCGCGTTCTACGGTCCGAAGCTCGACTTTATGATCAAGGATGCCATCGGACGTCGTTGGCAGTTGGGTACCATCCAGGTGGACTACAACCTGCCGAAGCGCTTCCAGCTCGAATATACCGATGAGGACAACCAGAAGAAGACGCCCGTGATGATTCACCGTGCGCCCTTCGGTAGTCTGGAGCGTTTCACCGCTGTGTTGATCGAGCATACCAGTGGTCACTTCCCCCTCTGGCTCACGCCTGAGCAGGTGGCTGTGTTGCCGTTGTCAGAGAAATACAACGACTACGCCCAGGAAGTTGCCAAGAAGCTGGGAGAGGGTGGTGTACGTGCCACTATCGACCTTCGTAACGAGAAGTTGGGCCGTAAGATCCGCGACAATGAGTTGAAGCGTATTCCCTATATGGTCATCGTCGGCGAGAAGGAGGCTGCAGACGGTACAGTGGCTGTTCGTCCTCAGGGCGGTGGTGAACAGAGCGTGAAGACCATTCAGGAGTTCATCGACGAGGTGAATGCGCGTGTCGCTGAAATGACCAAAGATTTCTGATGGAAGTAAAAGAATGAAAAAATGAAGGAATGAAAGAATGAAATGCATCCGCAATGTGTTAAATATTCATAATTCTTTGCGCGCGGGTTAGTTTCATTTCTTCATTTTTTTCATTCTTTCATTTTTTTATAGTAATTTTGCAGCCGATTTTCTAAAAAGTAGTGGATGAAGAATGACAAATTGAAGAATCAGTACCGGATCAACGACCAGATCCGTGTGCGTGAAGTCCGCATCGTTGGAGACGAGGGTTCTACCGTCGTTCCTACCCGTGATGCCATCAATATGGCCCGTGAGCAGGGTGTTGATCTGGTAGAGATCTCACCGAATGCCAATCCGCCAGTCTGTCGTCTCATCGACTATTCCAAGTTCCTCTACCAGCAGAAGAAGCGCCAGAAGGAAATGAAGGCCAAGCAGGTGAAGGTGGAGGTGAAGGAAATCCGTTTCGGACCTCAGACCGACGAGCACGACTATCAGTTCAAGCTGAAGCACGCCAAGGAATTCTTAGAGGAGGGTAACAAGGTGAGAGCCTATGTGTTCTTCCGTGGTCGTTCCATCCTGTTCAAGGAGCAGGGCGAGGTGTTGCTCCTTCGTTTCGCCAATGACTTAGAGGAAGTCGGTAAGGTAGAGGGTATGCCCTCACTGGAAGGCAAAAAGATGTTCCTCTATCTGGCTCCGAAGAAGGCTGGTGCCCAGAAGAAGAGTCAGCAGGCCCGCGACCGTGAGGCAGCCGCCCAGGAGGCCAAGGCCGCCCAGGCAGAGAAGCAAGAGGCCGAGGAGAGTATTCCCGCCAACGGTGGACTGTTGGCCAATGCCAAGATCAGTGCCGATGCGCTGAAGAAGTTGACAGAAGAATAGAAAAAAGAAGGCGGCGCGCCCGGTATATGCGTTGTCGCCGGATATTAATAACAATTTAAAATTTTAAAACAATGCCAAAAGTAAAGACAAACTCCGGTGCGAAGAAGAGATTCTCGTTTACTGGAACAGGTAAGGTAAAGAGACGTCACGCTTACCACAGCCACATCCTGACGAAAAAGACCAAGAAGCAGAAGCGTAACTTGGTAGGTACAACGATTGTTGATCCGTCAAACATGAAGCAGGTTCGCGACCTGTTGTGTCTCCGTTAACCCTATTGTCGAACATTTAAAGTAAGAAGAATTATGCCAAGATCAGTAAATCACGTTGCATCAAGAGCAAAGCGTAAGAGAATTTTGAAGCTTACCCGCGGTTACTTCGGTGCCCGCAAGAATGTTTGGACAGTAGCCAAGAACACATGGGAGAAGGGATTGACCTACGCCTATCGTGATCGTCGTAACAAGAAGCGCAACTTCCGTGCCCTGTGGATCCAGCGTATCAACGCTGCTGCCCGTCAGGAGGGTCTGAGCTACTCCGTCTTCATGGGTAAGCTCGCCAAGGCAGGTATCGAGATCAACCGTAAGGTGCTCGCAGACCTCGCCATGAACAACCCCGAGGCTTTCAAGGCCATCGTGGAAAAGGTGAAGTAAGAAACCAAGTCTTTATTCATAAATGCCTCCCTCTTGGGGGGCATTTTTTGCTCAAAAGATGAGAAAGAAGATCCTATTGACAGTCATGTCGCTTCTGACGGTGCTCTGTGGCCTTCAGGCTCAGAGTCAGGAGACAGCCAACGCCCGTCAGGCCCGTCGTGTGTTCAACAGCGCCTATCAGCAGGTGTTTGGTGAGCAAGGTGCGACGTTGCACTACGACGTGAACATTGTCGGTATCTATAAGACCAACGGCACCATCTGGTATAAGGGCAAGAAGAGTAAGTTTGTCGATGCTAAGATGGACTCCTGGAACGACGGTACCACCGTGTATACCGTCAAGAAGAACAAGAAGAAAAAGGAGGTGGAGATCCACAGTGCCAAGAACAACAAGTCGGACAAGTATTCCCAGAAGTTCAAGTTTGAACCAGAGAACTTCGACTACAGCATCTCCGAACAGGCAGAAGGCTTGTTGATTACGTTGAAGGCCAAGAAAGGTGCCAAGGGTATCAAGGAGATCCATGCACTGGTGGAGCGTAAGACCTATCATCCCATCAGTGTGCGTATCAAGATCTCTTTTATCTGGACCACCATCAAGATCTCGAATTTCCATTCCGGTGGGATTACAGACGAGATCTTGCGTTTCCCCAGGGAGAAATATAAGGATTATGTATTTGTAGATAAGAGATGATCTCTGTAGAAGGACTGAAGGTGGAGTTTGGGGTGAAGCCCCTGTTCGTGGATGCCAGTTTTGTCATCAACGACAGGGACCGTATTGCCCTTGTGGGTAAGAACGGTGCCGGAAAGTCCACGATGCTGAAGATCCTCTGTGGTCAGCAGAAGCCTACGGCAGGCACCGTCAGTGTGCCTACAGACTGCCGGATCGGTTATCTGCCACAGGTGATGGTCCTTCAGGACGATACCACTGTGAGGGAAGAGGCCCAGAAAGCCTTTGCCGACCTCAAGAAGATGAAGGACCGTCTGGACCGGATGAACCAGGAGTTAGCAGAACGTACAGACTATGAGAGTGAGAGCTATCTGGCGCTGATCGAGACCTATACGACGGAGCATGAGCGTTATCTGATGATGGGCGCAGAGAGTCGGGAAGCCGAGCTGGAGCGTACGTTGACGGGACTGGGTTTCCTGCGTACGGACTTCGACCGTCCGACGTCCGAGTTCTCGGGCGGTTGGCGTATGCGTATCGAACTGGCGAAGATCCTCCTACAGAGGCCCGACGTGCTTTTGCTCGACGAGCCTACGAACCATCTGGACATCGAGAGTATCCAGTGGTTAGAACAGTTCTTAGCGCAAAGTTCGAGTGCCGTGGTGCTGGTGAGTCATGACAGGGCCTTTATCAATCATGTGTCGAACCGTACGCTGGAGATCTCCTGTGGACGTGTGATCGACTATAAGGTGAAGTACAATGAATATGTGGTGCTCCGTCAGGAACGTCGTGAGCAGCAGATCCGTGCCTACGAGAACCAGCAGAAGGAGGTGGCTGAGATGAAGGACTTCATTGAGCGCTTCCGTTATAAGGCCACGAAGGCTGTGCAGGTGCAGCAGAAGATCAAGCAGTTGGAGAAGATCGTGCCCATCGAGATCGACGAGGTGGACAATTCCGCCATGCACCTGAAGTTTCCCCCCTGTCTGCGGAGCGGAGACTATCCGATTATCTGTGACGAGGTACGTAAGGACTATGGTGCCCATACGGTGTTCGACCATGTGACGCTGACCATCAAACGCGGTGAGAAGGTGGCCTTTGTGGGTAAGAACGGAGAGGGTAAATCCACGCTGGTGAAATGTATCATGGGGGAGATTCCCTTTACGGGAGAGCTGAAGATCGGCCATAACATCCAGATCGGCTATTTCGCCCAGAACCAGGCGCAGCTGTTGGATGAAAGTCTGACGGTGTTTGATACCATCGACCATGTGGCCAAGGGTGAGATCCGTCTGAAGATCAAGGATATCCTCGGTGCCTTTATGTTTGGCGGTGAGGAGAGCGACAAGAAGGTGAGGGTGCTCAGTGGCGGTGAACGGAGCAGACTGGCGATGATCCGTCTGCTGTTGGAGCCCGTGAACCTGTTGATTCTCGACGAGCCTACGAACCATCTCGACATGCCCTCGAAGGACGTGTTGAAAGAGGCTATCAAGGCCTTTGACGGGACTGCGATCATCGTCAGTCATGACCGAGAGTTCCTGGACGGTCTGGTGACGAAGGTCTATGAGTTCGGAGGCGGCAAGGTCAGGGAGCATCTCGGCGGTATCTACGACTTCCTCCAGGCGAAGAAGATCACAGAGCTCAACGAGCTCGGCAAGGGTGCGGAGGAACAGAATGTTCTTCGGCAAGCGAAGCGGCAAAGCCGAGCGCCCGGGGTGGGAACATCTGACGAGCAGCAGGCTGTCAATCAGGAGGTCGTCAGTAAGGCCCTCAGTTATGCCGAGCGTAAGGAACAGCAGAAGCTGAGAAGCCGCGCCGAGAAGTCCGTGAAGGAATCGGAGCGCAAGATCGAAGCGATGGAAAACCGTCTGAAGGAACTCGACGCGCTGCTGATGGTGCCAGAGAATGCCTCGGACATGAAGCTGGTGACGGAATACACCTCGACGAAGCAATGTCTCGACGAAGAGGTGGAGAGATGGGAACAATTGAGTGAGACATTAGAATCAATACAAATATAAATCAATTAGTACGTATGAAAAGAATTGTAACAATGATGGCAATGGCATCGATGACACTGATGACAATGGCACAGGTTGAGTTGGGATCCGGTCTGCATACAGAAGATTTCGACCAGACCGTTCGTCCTGGTGATGATTTCTATGAGTATGCCTGTGGTGGATGGATGAAGAACCATCCGCTGCCAGCGGCATACTCGCGTTATGGCAGCTTCGACCGTCTGCAGGAAGACAACGACAAGCGTATCAATGCAATCCTGAAGGAACTTGAGAGCAATACCTATGAGAAGGGTACCATCGAACAGAAACTGAGTGATCTGTACAAGTTGGCGATGGACTCTACACGTCGTAACCAGGAAGGTGTGGCACCGTTGATGCCGCTGATCAAGAGACTGGAGGCTGCCAAGACCAACCAGCAGTTGCTGGCTATCCAGTTGGAAAAGGCTCCTTATGGTGAGCAGGAGTTTTTCTTCTGTGGCTTTGGTGCTGACGAAAAGAATGCCACCCAGAATATCCTGAACGTCTATCAGGGTGGTCTCTCTCTGGGGCAGAAGGAGTATTACCTGGACAACGACAAGGCTACTGCCGATATTCGTGAGGCTTTTAAAAAGCACATTGTCAAGATGTTCCAGTTGTTTGGCTTCAGTAAAGGTGCGGCCACAAAAAAGATGCAGAACATCATGAAGATAGAGACGGCATTGGCCAAGGTGTCGAAGTCGCGTACCGAACTCCGTGATCCGGAGGCCAACTACAACAAGATGACCCTTCAGGAGTTTGAGGCGAAGTATCCCCATCTGCCGCTGGTGAAGATGATGAATGCCCAGGGCGTCGATGTGAAGTATCTGCAGGAGATGGTGGTGGGACAGCCCGCCTTCCTGGAAGGAGCCAATACGTTGGTGGCAGGTATCAAGCCTGCGGAGTATCGTGACGTGATGGAGTGGGGCTTTATCTCTGCTGCAGCCAACTACCTGAGTGATGCGACGGTAGCAGAGAGTTTCGACTTTAACGGCAGGATCCGTTCCGGCCGTAAGGAGAACCATCCGCTCTGGAAGCGTAGTACCAGTCAGGTGGAGCGCGAAATGGGCGAGGCTCTTGGAAAGATCTATTCCGAGAAATATTTCCCTGAGGCCGCCAAGCAGCGTATGATCACGTTGGTGAAGAACCTTCAGATCGCCCTTGGTGAGCGTATCGCTGCTCAGGACTGGATGGATGACTCTACGAAGGTGAATGCGCTGTTGAAGTTGAATACCTTCTATGTGAAGGTGGGTTATCCTGACCGTTGGACCGATCTCTCGAAACTGGAGATTGACCCTGCAAAATCTTATTACGAAAATATGCAGGCCTGTGCCCGGTTCTGGAATGCCTGGAGACTCGACCATACCGTTGGCAAGCCCGTGGACCGTGACGACTGGCATATGACGCCACAGACCGTCAATGCCTACTATAATCCCACGACCAACGAGATCTGTTTCCCTGCTGGTATCCTGCAGTATCCCTTCTTCGACATGAGTGCCGACGACGCCTTTAACTATGGTGCCATCGGTGTGGTGATCGGTCATGAGATGACCCATGGATTCGATGATCAGGGTCGTCGTTTTGACAAAGACGGCAACATGCACGACTGGTGGAAGGAGACGGATGGAAAGAACTTTACAGACCGTACAGATAAGTATGCCGACTTCTTCTCGAAGATCGAGGTGTTGCCCGGTCTGTTCGGCAATGGTCGTCTGACCCTTGGTGAGAATTTAGCTGACCACGGTGGTCTGCAGGTAGCCTGGGCAGCCTATAAGAACGCCACGAAGAACCGTCCGCTCGGTGAGAAAGACGGTCTGACGGCCGATCAGCGTTTCTTCCATGCCTATGCCGGTGTGTGGGCTGGAAATATCACGGATGAGGAGATCCGGAACCGTACGAAGAGTGATCCCCATTCCCTGGGTCGCTGGCGTGTGAACGGTGCTCTTCCGCACATTAATGCGTGGTATGAAGCTTTCGGTGTCAAGGAGGGTGATAAGATGTTTATTCCCGTGTCTGAGCGTCTGGAACTGTGGTAAATCGCAGGAAAAAGTAATAAAATGCCGTCGTAAATGTAAATTTACGGCGGTTTTTTTTGGTTATTAGGAAATTTTTTTTAACTTTGCACCAAACTTAAGTTAAAACACGTGTTTTATGATCAACGAAGATAGTACTCTAAACCCTGAAAGAACAAGCCGGGGCGTGCAGCAGATGCAGCATGAGGAGATCGCTATGGAGCGTTCTGGCGACCTGCAGATGGAGCAGCAATACCAGATGCGTTCGGCTCAAGGAGTGAAGTGTCCCCATTGTGGTGCCATGAACGAGCCGGAAGCCGCCTTTTGCGCCTCCTGCGGTCAGGCGATTGGCAAGACCACCTGTCCGAACTGTGGTGCAGAGTTGGATGCGGATGCAGATTTCTGTGAGGTCTGCCGTCATTATATCCGCAAAGACGTCTGTAGCTTCTGTGGTGCCCGTCTGACGGGTTACGAAGCCTTCTGTCCGGAATGTGGCAGTCCCAGAGGAGGCATTGTGTGTCCGGTGTGTCATACCTTGAACGACTTCGCCTTCTGTAAACAATGCGGTACGCCTCTGACCGACGAGGCCCGTCAGTTGCAGGAGCAGGTCAGGCAGATGCCGGAGTTCGTGGAATTACAGCATTTGGCATCCGATATCCAGCAGTTGAGTCTGTCGCTGCCATACTCTTCGGAGCGTGAGTTGGTCCGGGAGCAGTTGAATGTGCAGTTGCGTGAGCGCGTCTTAAAGCTCTTGGCCGAGGACAGGGGTATTGCCCATCCCGTGATTCCCGAGACGGACCGCAAGCGATTGAGCAAGGAAGAGTACAATGCCAAGAAGAAAGAGAAGCTCGAACAGATTACCGAGATCCTGAATAAGATGGCCCAGAAGCCACAGCCCAAGCCTGCCCTGGTGCGTAATTACGCAATGGCCTGCAGGCCTCAGGGTGTCAGACTGGCGTGGGAATGTAATTTCAAGCATGCGCTCCATTCCAGTCCCTGTGGTTGTGCCAAGCCGCAGATGGGTGGTAAATGGGTGATTCTCGGCAATAACACCAAAAAGGAAATAAAAGACGATATATGATGAGTACTGACAGACCTTCGAATATAGAAGCTACGAAGCGTGGCATGATGCCTGGGGACGCTGGGACCGGCAACTGGGACGTAGATCACAGGAACCAGTCCCTGGAGGGCACTCGCAGGAGTCAGATGCCAGAGACGCGGACTGATGTGGGGGGCACGTTCAGGGCTGACGGCGTTGAGGTACAGAATGCGAATGTGGAGGATAAGGTGTTCGTTCTGAAAGGCGTCAATTACAGGAACGTGCAGTCGTTGAGTGACAACTCTGGTGAGGCACAGGTGTTCCTGGTTGAGCGAAACGGAGAGAATTACGTGTTGAAGATCTACTATCCCAACTTCGACGTGAACAGGAAGATCCTTCAGACGGTCTATAATTTCGATTTCGAGATGATCGTCAAGGTCTATGACTTCGGTAAGACCTACGTCGATGGCAAGCACCGTTATTATGAGTTGATGGAGTATCTCTGTGGAGGTACGATGGGGGATTACCGGTTGAACGGGGATATGGACAAGTTCCGCAGGATTGCCCTTCAGGGAGCTGCGGCACTGGCCTACTGTCATCAGTGTAATATCCTGCACAAGGACGTGAAACCCAGTAACTTCTTCTTCCGCGACAAGGAACACACGGAACTGGTGTTGGGCGATTTCGGTATCTCGAGTATCCTGGACCAGGACGGCAAGGCCCATAAGACGACCCAGGCCCGTACGCCTATCTATGCAGCTCCGGAGATGTACACAGACGTGATCGACGGTGTGGTGGAGGTGACACCTGCAGCAGACTTCTATTCACTGGGTATCTGTCTGATGGCCCTGTGGCTGGGAGAGTCTCCGATGAGTACCAACGAACGGGTGATGATGCGACAGAAGAACGAGGGTCGTCTGCCACATATGCAGGAATTGCCTGAGAGGGTCAAGATGATCGTACAGGGTCTGACGGTGGTGAATCCGACCAACCGCTGGGGCTTTGACCAGGTGGAGGAATGGTTCAAGGGTGGCAGTCCGAAGGTGGATCTGAGTTCTCCTTTCCTGAAATACAAGAGTTTCATCGTTGATCCCGACCGTAACCTGGTGGCAGATAATATCCACGAGTTGATTCCGATGCTGTTGGATAATGAGAAACTGGCCATCGGCTATCTTTATAACGGAAGGATCAGTACGTGGTTGGAGTCGTGTGGTAACCAGAAGTTGAGCACCATCGTGAAGGATATCGTCGTGAACCGTTATCCTGTGGATCAGCATGCCGGTCTGATGGCCGCTGTCTATGCGATGGAGCCGACGTTCCCCTACAAGGATGTGAAAGGAAATCTCTGTGACGATGTTCACAGTGTGGCCATCTCGCTGTTGAGCTATCAACAGGACTATGCCCTGCTGTTGTCGAATCCTAACGACAGTCTCTTCCTCTATCTGGAGTCGCACACGAAATGTCGTGTGGAACGTATCCGTTCGTATTTCACGAATGTAGATAAGAAAGATGCGCATGTGCCCATCATGCGTACGGTGTTTGAGATCGACCCAGAGATCCCGCTGTTGTCGCGTTATCCCTCATCGAACCTGAAGGAGATTGTGAAGACCTTCGGACGGGAGAACCTGACGGAGGACGACTGGAGAAGTCTGACGGACGGCCGTCTGTTGTCGTGGATGTACAGTCATGAGGACCGTATGGCCTGTGAGAGTCTGAGGATCCTGACGATGAACCAGAACTATTCGGAGTCTTTGGCCTATAAGGTGCTATACAATCTGGACCGTGAGGCGGGCTATGATCTGAAGACCAGTTTCACGCCGATGCAGATTGGTGAGTTGCTCAATGAGCGTCTGAAGAAAGCAGAGCATCTGAGTGAAGCGGAATTCGAGGAGGAGATGAAGGACTTCACAGAACTCAACGGCCGTTTCAGTTACTATGCCCAGTTGCATGGTTGGACGGAGGTTCTGAATGAGTATACGCGCTGCTTCGATATGAAGAGTGAAGAGAACCGAGAAAGGCTGGGCGCCTATGACCTGAGGACGGCCGTGTATCGTTTCTGCCGTATTCTTGGTGTGACGCCAGGCTATCTGATGTCTGACGGGACGGAACTGACGGATGGAAGGGCGATTGGTAGTCATGACATGGCCACATACAAAACACAGATGAGGACGGAGATTCGTCAGGGTTCGTTCTGTCAGTGGTTGTCGGTGTTCTATCACGAGGATCCGTTTGCCGACTTCTCCGCAGAATATGCCTACGAGCATGCCCTGGAGGAATGGCTGATGGCCTTAGGAGGAATCGATTCTACGCAGACCTACTACAAACGATTTGTGGATGCCCGTGAGGA
>Ga0310695_10013902_pt1 | contig 10972 bp, 12 predicted proteins | sample RumenRJG_04DNA_FD_203882 | JGI IMG/M metagenome (GOLD analysis project Ga0310695, IMG submission 203882) | Bovine rumen microbial communities from Lethbridge, Alberta, Canada - RJG_04 (v2) (version 2) | ecosystem: Host-associated > Mammals > Digestive system > Stomach > Rumen | place: Canada... | reverse complement strand
GCGTCCTCTCCGCATTAAGTGGAAAGGTTGCGAGTACGTGGTAGACCGTGTGCTTGGTATCAGCAGATCTTTTCCGTTCTGTACGGGAACCATTGCGGACTGCTATAAAATCGAGATCAACGGTAGAATCTCCTATCTGTTCCTGGAAGGAAAAAGAAAGTGGTTCGTAGGAGAGAAATGCGAACAGCAATTGGGGTATGGAGTATGAACGATCAGGAGTTTGTAAAATCCATTGGGGAAGAAATCCTACGTACCTGCCCCGATTACTGTAAGACCATCTTCAATCGTGATGGTGCGTTTTATCTGGAGCTGGAGCCTTTTACGCTCATGATGAAGGAGTATACGCTTAGTCTGGATGGAAGTATCATTGGAGCAGCTGTGTTTCAGCCATTAGCGCGTATTACCGTCTATGATAGGGGAGAAATGAAGTATATTTTTCCTCCAGATAACACGGTGATTGTGGATGCTGGACTGTGCCATACGAAAAACAGTTATGGAAGCGGAAAAGGAAGGTATCGTTTTACACTGATGCATGAAGTCTCCCATCAACTGCTCGCACGCTTGGGATTTGCCCATCCGGAACCAGTAATGTATCGAACCATCCATGAACCAACATCACCGGATGAACGGCTGGCAGATCAGTTGGCAGCATATCTCCTGATGCCAGACAGCACGTTATTATCTATGATGCGGATGAGAGATTATAAACCCTATATCTGCTATGAAAACGTAATGCCGGTTCATGAAACCAAAGAGATCCATCAGATGGCAAATATTTTGCAGGTTTCCTATACCGCACTGCAGAAAAGGCTTCACAGTGCCGGGCTGCTGGAATATCGGCCAATCTATGAATATAACGATCCACATCGTGGTTATTTTGATCCAATTGGGAGGAGGATGCCTTTTGAAAAATGAGAATGTTTCGAAAGTGATCGAGGAGGTCATGCGACTATATGAAGTCCCCGGGGGGAAAGAAATGATCCTCAACCGGATACGAACGCCTCTTACGAATGAGGAAATAAGACAAGGCCTTTTAGATGGAAGAATCAGCCCGGTGATGTACAGGAAAACAAAACAAACCGTACGGAATGAGAACGGCTCTCATATGTGTGATCTCACCTTTGATGATGACACCGGTGAAAAGACGGTTGAGATCAAAAAAGGCAAACAGTTCATTCGTCTTTCTATGGACGAATTAAACCAGGAATTTGATAAATTACGCCATCAAAATATTCGCTAACTTACGAGCAAACTGAACCCGGCTCAATATACGAGGTACGACCTGCCGAAGTTGTTGAAGGATTTGCATATCTGCAAATTCAATCGACGATTTCGACAGGTCTTTTTTTATTGCTATGAACAAGAAAGGAGAACTCAAGTCCAAAACGCCTGACAAGCATCATAGAGAACTAAGAAATGAGCCACAGGACTCACTCAAAAAAAACGGGTGAGTTCGGTGGCCCTTTGTGATGCAAAAGTTACTGACCGCCCGTTGGAAAGGACGGTCAGCAATGACTTTAAAAGAATTGAGGGAATCCGTAGACAATCCGAGAATTGGATTGAATTATCAGCTGGTACGGGAGGGGAAAATATTTCTTTGTGTCCATATCGATGAAGCTGAACTTACTGCATATCAAAATGGATTTATTGTCTATCGAGTCGGCAATCATACGGCAACTTTTCCCATCACGGAGTGCGCAGAATATATTTATCGAGATGCAGATGGAATAAATACAGTTATTCCTCAAGAAGTGTTCGACACTCAAGACTGGACTATAAGAGCTCTGATGGAAGGAGAAGACCGGATTCACTACAACAGTGAGAAGAGACAAAAAGAAAGGGAATTTGGTTCAGGAGAAAGCGAGACGCAAGAGACCTCTTTGTATTTGGAATTAGCTGGAGAAGACCAGTTCATAGATCAAGAGCCTTCCTGGGAAGAAAAACAGATTGAAAAAGAAAAATCAGAAGCATTGAAAGCTCTGATGAACACATTAAAACCGAGACATCAGGAAGTGTTATACAAACGTTACTGGGAAGAAATGAGCTTTCAAGAAATAGCCGCAGAATGGGGCTGTGAAGTGAAGGCAGTCCGGCATACAGAATACCGTGCATGGAAAGCTCTCAGAAGTCGAATTGAAAAAAGTAAAAAGAAATTTTGAAAAAAAGCGGGGTTTTTGGCCCGATTTCACGGTGATAGTGAGGGGACTTTTTTCAAGACCTCTCACTGAACCTTGAAAAATGAATGTCTGCTCGGTTGGATATGCAAGTGAAAGGATCGTTTTCTGCGACCATCACATGCAGGAAAACGTCGCGAAAATCGGGATAGGAACTGGACCGGGAAAGAGAACAGACAATTCTTATATAAAACCATAAAAAGTGAGGAAAAAAGATGCAGACGAAAGAGCAACAGGCAGAGACCTATATCTCTGTGGAACTGGAAATGGTTCCATACATCACCATCGATTTGAAGAGATCAAAATTGGAGAAAATACTCAGCATCATCCGCATGATGGATGCCCGACGACATTTTGAGACTCAAGACAATATAGAAGTTGAAAATATGTACTGGTATTTGAGGCAGTTTCGTGACGAAACAATGGATGACCATTGTATTGTGAAACTCCGACAGGGATCCGCGGCGGCTCTTTGGGTGATTCTGTGGGACTATCGGAGTCACTACCACGCAGAATCATGGATCTTGGAGTTATCTCAGAAGATTCAGGATACATTGGGACAGATCGAGACATCCCAGGACAAACTATGAACGGTTCCGGATTGCCTGGAACCGCCACGTTCCGGTACGTAGATCGAACCGGGATCCGGATGATGCCCTTCATTCGGGTCCCGAAATTCCTGCTGGAAGAGCCCCTGTTCCAGATTGTCAGTGTGGATGCAGTCCTGTTGTACTCCATCCTGTTGGATCGGCTGGAATTGTCTCTTGCCAATGATTGGTTTGATGAACACGGCCACGCCTACGTGATCTACACCATCAAGGAGATCCAAAAAGTGATGCGCTGCGGTCATGATAAAGCCATCCGGTTGCTGCGGGAACTGGATTCGGAACATGGGATCGGGCTCATCGAACGGATCCGTGTGGGGCAATGTCAGCCCAGCATCATCTACGTGAAGGTATATAGTCCGAAAAACCGACCACAGGAAGTCGTGAAAGCAGACTTCCGGATACCGGAGAATCAGACTTCCGAAGAGCGCAAAACCAGACTTCCGGACATCGGAAAAGCAGACCCAAGTAAAACTAATTGGAATAAGACTGAGAGGAATGAGACTGAGAGAGTGAAAGTACGGCACCGGCATGGTGCCTATCTTAACGTTCTTCTCACTGACGAGGAAATGGAAACTTTGAAAGCGGAGTTTCCCAGTGATTATGAGGAGCGAATCGAACGATTGTCCGAATATATCGCCTCGAAGGGTGCCAAATATAAGAACCATCTGGCAACAATACGAAGCTGGGAACGCCGGGAGAGAAGAGAGAGGGAACAACGGTTCCGGCAGGAAAACTATGAAACGGAGGATACTCTATGATCTATGAAGATAAAACACTGACAAAAGAAAAAATGACCATTCAGGAAGGGGACTATGTCTGTGCAGAAGACCATCTCATCTACTGCGGACGATGCCGATCACCGAAACAGGTACGTATTCAGCTGAACGGTCAGCCGATGGTCATGAACTGCTTGTGCAAATGCGGTTCGGAAAAGCGGGATGCGGAAGAGGAGGCGTGGAAACGCCGGGAACGCATGAACCGAATCAAGCGTCTTCGTGTGGAGGGATTGCAGATTCCGCTGGGAAGAACATATACCTTCGCCCATGACGACGGGTCCAATCCAAAAATGGAGTTTGCCAGAAGCTATGTGAAAAGTTGGAATACCTGTAGGGAAGAGAACCTGGGACTGTTTCTCACCGGTGGCGTGGGATCCGGCAAGACCTTTTTTGCCGGATGCATCGCCAATGCCCTCATCGATCAGGGCGTTCCCGTGATGATGGTCAGCATTCCACGCATGCTGCAGACCATGATGGCTCTGCAGCAGTGGGATCTGGCACAGTACATCTGTGAGATGGACCAGTATTCGCTCCTGATCCTGGACGACTACGACCCGGAGAATCTGACCCCAGCGCAGAGACGTCTTCTGTTTACCATTATCGACCGAAGGTATGGGCGAAAACAGCCCATGATCATCATTTCCGCACGGTCCATGGAAGTGCTGAAAGCGATCTCAAAAGTGGATGTTCTGTCGGAAGGAAATCTGGGAAGGATCCTGGAAGTCTGCCAGCCTATCGCGTTTCTGGACAAAGATTTCCGATCCCAGCGGATCCAATCCCGACGGGAATTGGCCCGTGCCATTATCGGGGATACGAGGAGGAAGTGCCATGCAGGATGAAGCCAGTCAGCAGACTATCGCCCTGATGATCCAGGGCGGAAAAATCTCCGCGGAGATCCTGAAACAGGCCATCGTGAAAATGCAGATGTATTCCAGCAACCTATCCAACAACATCAAAGTGGCAGGAGAGAAAGAGGGAGACGTGAAGCATGGAAAGCAAAGCCTTTCCAGCCTGATGGAACACAAAGCGGAACTCACGAACATTCCCATCGATGAAAACAACATCGGAGATTTTGAGAAGATCGCGAAAAAATACGATATGGACTATAGCCTGAAGAAAGACAAAAGCCAGGAACCTCCGGTCTACATCGTCTTCTTCAAAGCGCGGGATGCTGGCGTTATGGAACAGGCACTGAAGGAATACACCCGGGATTACCTGAACAAAGACCACAACCGCGTCTCCGTCCGGCAGAAGCTGAAGGAAAAGCAGGAGCTGATCCGTCAGCAGAAAGACATCGGGGAGAAGATCCGCGCTGTGGCCAAATACAAGGAGGCGGAACGATGAAGCAGAAGATCAAACCCATTCTGATGGTGATCCTCAAAGTGCTTCCTTTCTTGACAGTGGCCTACATCGGAAATCGGTTTTCTTGGCTCTACCGGCATATCGCAGGAGAATCGGGAATGGACCGGTTCACCACCTGGATCCAAAACCTGTCACTGGCATTCCACTACTGGAAGCCCAGTGGAGATCCGACAGATCTCGCGGTAGGACTCCTGTGCGCAGCCGTGCTGTTTGGGATCCTCGTTTTGGTACGGGGCAATCAGAAACAGTACCGCATGGGAGAGGAATACGGTTCCGCCCGATGGGGATCGAAGAAGGACATCGAACCCTTCATCGATCCCGTTCCCACGGAGAATATCATCCTGACTCAGTCAGAGTCCCTGACCATGAAGAGCCGGATGAAACGTCCGGAGTATGGACGAAACAAGAACGTGGTGGTCATCGGCGGATCCGGTTCCGGTAAGACCAGGTTCTATGTCAAACCGAACCTCATGCAAATGCACTCGTCGTACATTGTCACGGACCCCAAAGGCCAGCTCCTTCTGGAGTGCGGAGACATGTTACAGAAGCATGGGTATCGGATCAAAGTCTTCAATACCGTGAACTTCTCCCAGTCTATGCGGTACAACCCATTCCATTACATCCACAGTGAAAAGGACATCCTGAAACTGGTGAATGCCATCATCGAGAACACTACCGCGGAAGGAGAGAAGACTTCCGACGGATTCTGGGTGAAGGCGGAGCGGCTGTTTTACAGTGCCATCATTGGATACCTGTGGTATGAGGCCGTTCCGGAGGAGATGAACTTCGAGACGCTCCTCATGTACATCAATGCCTGTGATGTCAGTGAGGAGGATGAGAACAGCATCAATGCCGTGGATCTGCTGTTCGCGGATCTGGAAGAGAAACTGCCGGACCATTTCGCGGTACGGCAGTTTCACCGTTTCCAACAGGCCGCCGGCAAAACCGCGAAATCGATCCTCATTTCCTGCAGTGCCCGACTGTCTCCCTTTGATATCCAGGAGCTGCGGGACCTGATGGTGGTGGATGAACTGCATCTGGATACCATCGGGGATATTCCCACGGCACTGTTCATCATCATTTCGGATACGGACACCACGTTCAACTTCGTGGTAGCCCTGATGTATTCCCAATTATTCAATACGTTATGCGAACGAGCGGACCAAGAGCAAGGCGGGAGACTGAAACATCATGTGCGTTTCCTGCTGGATGAGTTTGCGAATATCGGAACCATCCCCAACATGGATAAGCTCATCGCCACCATTCGAAGCCGAGAGATCTCGGCTTCTATTATTTTGCAGTCGGCAGCACAGTTAAAGACCTTGTATAAGGACGCATCGGAAGTGATCCTGGCCAACTGCGACAGTCATCTGTTCCTGGGAGGTAAGGAAGAATCTACGTTAAAGCAGATCTCCACCATGCTGGGAAAGGAGACCATCGACGTGATGAACGACTCCCGAACCCGGGGCAGCAGCGAGACTTCCACTACCAGCAACCAGAAGGTGGGGAAACCTCTCATGACCATCGATGAGCTGGCCATTATGGACGGGCGGAAATGCATCCTGCAATTGCGCGGAGTCCGGCCGTTTTTATCCAACAAGTACGACATCCTCCGTCATCCCCGGTATCCGGAGCTGGCGGATGCCGATCCGAAGAACTATTTCGACGTGGATGCGTTCCTTCGAACTCCGAAGGATCATCGGCTGAAACTGCGCATGAAGGAAGTCTTCGACTGTTACACCATTTCCATGTGAAGGAGGGAGGACCATGAATCGGATTCGAGACAAACCCCATTAGATCCGGAGTAAATAAGCAAACAACAGAAAGGAGTATGTATTTATGGCATTTTTTCAGCAGGCGATCTCACTGCTTCAGACCGTGGTGATCGCCATTGGTGCCGGCCTCGGTGTCTGGGGCGCCATCAACCTTCTGGAGGGCTATGGCGGCGAAAACCCCGGTGCCCGAAGCCAGGGCATCAAGCAGCTTATGAGCGGTGGCGGTGTGATCCTCATCGGGACCACGCTGATCCCACTGCTGAAGAACCTGTTCAGCTAGGGCATAAGAGAGGAGTGACACATCGGTGTTTTCCGGTATCTTCGATGCCATTGAAACCTGGCTGAAGGGGCTGCTGATCAGCACCATCAATTCCAACCTCACCACGATGTTCTCAGACATCAATGCCAAGACCGGGGACATCGCGGCGCAGGTGGGTCAGACACCGCAGGAGTGGAACAGCGGGATCTTTTCCATGATCCAGAGCCTGTCCGAGACGGTGATGATCCCCATCGCTGGGCTCATCATCACTGCCGTACTGTGCTGGGAACTCATCTCCATGGTGACAGACCGCAACAACTTAAATGACGTGGATACCTGGATGTTCTTCCGGTATTTCGTGAAGATGTATCTGGCCGTGATCATCGTTTCCAATACGCCGGCCATCACCCAGGGAGTATTCGAACTGGGTAAGTATCTGGCAGACAAGGCGGCGACGGTGATCAAGGGAGATACCCAGGTATCCATCGAAGACATGCTGGAGCAGATGACGGAACAGCTGCAGGAGATGGAAGTGGGACCACTGTTAACTTTGACCATCGAATCTTTTGTGGCGAAGCTGTGTATGACCGTCATCTCCATCGTGATCACCGTCGTAGTCTACGGCCGTATGATCGAGATCTACCTGTATACCTCGGTGGCTCCGGTGACGTTTGCCACGGTAGGAAACCGGGAATGGGGCCAGATCGGCAGCAATTACTTCCGATCCCTCATCGCCCTGGCATTCCAGGCATTCCTCATGATGATCTGCGTGGGCATCTATGCCGCCATGGTCTCGTCCATCGAACTGTCGGACAACATGCGGCAGGCACTGCTGCAGATCATTATCAGCACGGTGGTGCTGTGTTACAGCCTGATGCGCACCGGGACCTTCAGCCGAAGCCTGTTTCAGGCACACTAGGGAAAATAGTTTAAGGAGAAGTTCCATCCTGCCGCGCATTCCCCGCAGAGTGCAGATGGAACGAACGCGCCATGGCGTATGTAAACGTACCAACGGACCTGTCCAAGGTCAAAAACAAGATCGCATTCAACCTTACAAAGCGTCAGCTGATCGTACTGATCCCAACAGCACTGATCGGTGTGGCGCTTTATTTTTTTACTCGCGGAGTGCTGGGAGTGACCCATGCCGCCACCCTGATGGTGATGGTCATGGTGCCGGGCTTCCTGTTTGCCCTGTATGAGCGGGATGGGATGTTCCTGGAGGAACTGCTGAAATACCGTTTACGCGTGAAGTACAAGCGGGAGCATAACCGGCCCTACCGCACGGAGAACGAGTTGGACGAAGAAAGGAGCAGCACGTGTGACGAATCCGCAGAGCAAACACTATGATTCCGGACGCAAGGGAGCGTCCCACCGAACGAACTACGCCGGACGGAGGAAAGCTCCAACGGCGCGGACACCGGGAAAGGTCCGGCAGCCGGAAGAGCTTCTGGACAAGATCCGGAAGAAGGGAAAGCCGGAGCCCGTGACGGCACAGCAGAGCATCCCTTATTTGGAAATGTCCCCCGACGGGATCTGCCGACTGGACCGGGAGACCTATTCCAAGACCATCCGGTTCCAGGACATCAACTATCAGCTGGCACAGAAGGAGGACAAGAACGCCATCTTTGAGAACTGGTGCGATTTCCTCAACTACTTCGATTCCAGCATCCATGTCCAGATCTCCTTCATCAACCACCGCAGTTCCATGCGGCAGTTCGAGAAGATCATCGAGATCCCGGAAGGCGAAGACGAACATCGGGAACTGAGAGAAGAGTACGGAAACATGCTGAAGACCCAACTGGCCAAAGGACACAACGGCATCGTAAAAGACAAATACATTACGTTTTCCATCAAAGCCGAGAACGTCCGGGAGGCTAGGTCAAAGCTGAAGCGCATCGAGCAGGACATCCTGGCAAACTTCAAAGTGCTGGGTGCGGCCGCAGAGCCTCTGGACGGGCCCGAGCGTCTGCAGATCCTGTACGAGACCTTCAACCCGGATTCCCAGGTGCCTTTCCAGTTCGACTACGCGGATCTCATCCGCACGGGACTGTCCACAAAAGATTACGTGGCGCCCTCCAGCTTCACCTTCCGGCAGGGCCAGCGCTTCCAGATCGGAAAGACCCCGGGAGCCATGTCCTGGCTGCAGATCCTGGCGCCGGAGGTGTCGGACAAACTGCTGGCCCGTTTTCTGGAGATCGACGCCAACATGATCGTGAACCTGCACATCGAATCCGTGGACCAGCTGAAAGCGGTGAAGATGATCAAGAACAAGGTCACCGACATCGACAAGATGAAGATCGAGGAGCAGAAGAAAGCGGTGCGTGCCGGCTACGACATGGATATCCTGCCGTCGGATATCACAACCTATGCCGGGGAGGCCAAACGGCTGCTGGATGATCTGCAGAGCCGGAACGAGCGCATGTTTCAGCTGACCATCCTGTTCATGAATACGGAGAATACTCAGCAGGAACTGCGCAATGTACTGCTGCAGATGAAGGGCCTGGCCCAGTCGTATAACTGCCTCGTGAAACCTCTGGATTATCTCCAGGAGGAAGGGGTCATGAGCAGCGTGCCTTTGGGAGTGAACCTGGTCCCCATCAAGCGTGCCATGACTACTACAGCCACCTCCATCTTCATCCCCTTTACCACCCAGGAGTTGTTCATGGACGGGGACTCCCTGTACTACGGCCTCAACGCCGTGTCCAACAACATGATCATGGTGGACCGGAAGAAACTGAAGAACCCCAACGGACTGATCCTGGGGACCCCGGGCTCCGGTAAGAGCTTTACCGCAAAGCGGGAGATCACCAACGCCTTCTTCGCTACCGACGATGACATCATCATCTGCGATCCGGAGGCGGAGTACTGGCCTCTGGTGAATGCACTGGGAGGACAGGTGATCCGGCTGGCAGCCGGCAGCCATGACTATATCAATCCCCTGGATATCAACATGGACTATTCCGAGGACGATACCCCGCTGGGATTCAAATCGGAATTCATCCTGTCCCTGTGCGAGCTCATTACCGGGTCCCGAACCGGCATCACGGGAGAGCAGAAGTCCGTCATCGACCGTTGTCTTCCCATCATCTACGAGAAGTACTTCGATGACCCGGTGCCGGAGAACATGCCAATCCTGGAAGACCTGTATGACTGTCTTCTGAAACAGCCGGAGGAGGAAGCCAAGAACATCGCCCGTGCCATGGAGATGTACGTCAAAGGCTCCCTGCGGTTTTTCAACCACCGCACCAACGTGGAGCTTCAGAACCGCATCGTCTGTTTCGATATCAAAGACCTGGGAAAACAGCTCAAGAAGATCGGCATGCTGGTAGTGGAAGATCAGGTGTGGAACCGCGTCACCATCAACCGACGCACGAACAAATCCACTCGGTACTACGTGGATGAGTTCCACCTGCTGCTGCGGGAAGAGCAGACGGCAGCGTATTCCGTGGAGATCTGGAAACGTTTCCGGAAATGGGGCGGCATCCCCACGGGGATCACCCAAAACATCAAGGACCTGCTGTTAAGTCAGGAGATCGAGAACATCTTCGAGAACTCGGACTTCATCATCATGTTAAACCAGGCTGCCGGAGACCGTGGGATTCTGGCAAAGCAGCTGAACATCTCTCAGCGCCAGCTGGGATATGTCACCAGTTCCGGCGAAGGGGAGGGACTGCTGTTTTACGGCAATACCATCCTGCCCTTCAAGGACAAGCTCTCCACGGATTCCAAGCTCTACGAGCTCATTACCACGAAACCGGCGGAGGTGGAAGCCCGGAACCGGAAGTGGAACGAAGCAAAAAAGACCAAATAGACAGAGGAGGTGATGGACCATGGCGGAAGAGCGTTATCAGGCAACGGAAAAGGTGACACAGAAGATGACCCGAGATGGTCTCGTCACCAAAAAGGGAAAGCCGCTGGAGGAGATCCCGGAGAACCCGGGGCTTAAAAAACGGCAGAAGGTGCCGGAACGGTTCCGAGATCCGGCACCGGACAATAATCCAGCTCAGCCCGAAGAGAC
>Ga0310695_10013901_pt1 | contig 10972 bp, 11 predicted proteins | sample RumenRJG_04DNA_FD_203882 | JGI IMG/M metagenome (GOLD analysis project Ga0310695, IMG submission 203882) | Bovine rumen microbial communities from Lethbridge, Alberta, Canada - RJG_04 (v2) (version 2) | ecosystem: Host-associated > Mammals > Digestive system > Stomach > Rumen | place: Canada... | reverse complement strand
GTCGGCCGCAGCGCATGTTCATGCATATAATCGCGCAGGCGGGCATAGGACGGGGCCGTGCGCGTGTAGTCACCGGAAAAATACGTCACGAGATAGCGGCAGACCGGCCTCACATGGCAGAACGCGCGCGGGAGCCCTTTCGGGAATTTCCGCACGATGGTCATGTAGTGACTGATATAGGATTCGCGACCCGGCTCCATATAATCGTCCGATGCCGTCATCGCACCGATCGTGTAGCCCGCCAGATATTCCTCGCTGAGCATGCCGGAGAGCTCCTGCGCGTATTCCGCCTCGATCTTGTCCCAGTCCTGCCGCATCGCGAGGTCGTGGATATTCTTCGAAATCAGCATCTTCTCCCCGCCGAGCTGCCGCTCCTCGACCCGTCCGCAGGCACATGCTTCCGCTTCGAGCAGGACGCGGCGCTGGTTCTCGACGCTCCCGCGGCGGCGCCGGAGCTTCTGCAGCTCACCGTCGAGCCACTCCTCCTGCTCCGTCAGCAGCTTCAGGAACCGCGCAGGGCTCCTGCCGCGCATATAGTCCTGGATCTCCGAGAGCTCCAGCCCCATCTCGCCGAGCATCCTTATCATATAGAATGGATAGATCTGCCTCGACGAATAGAGCCGATAGCCGTTCGGCGCGACCCGTTCCGGTGAAAACACGCCGATGCTGTCGTAATAGTGCAGCGTCCTCTTGTTGACGCCGAGCAGCCGCGCGAACTCCCCCGTCCGGAACAGCATTTCTCTTGGCATGGATTCCATCTCCTTCTTTCCGGCTCGTTACGAGTCCGTAAAATCTTCTCTCTGCCTCTTGACCTTACCGTTACTGTATACCTTATGATAAGAGTATAGCAGGAAAAGCGCCTGCAGGAAAGCAGTTTTTGCTGTTTTCCATAGTCTTCATTGCAGAAAACGCGCGAAAAAAATGCGCGATACGAAAGGAAGTATTTCTCATGTTAGAAAAAGAACAACAGGGATCCATCACCAGCCGAAGGATGACGCGGGCTGTAAACCCGCTCGCACGCACGCATACTCTCTGGAGCCTGCTGCGGTTCGCCCTGCCGTCCATCGGCATGATGCTCGTCATCTCCCTCTACACGGTCATCGACGGCATCTTCATCGGCCAGTACGCTGGCGCGAACGCGATTGCCGCATCGAATATCGTCTATCCGGGCATCAATCTCACAATCGGACTCGCCATCATGATCGCGTCCGGCGGCTCGGCGCTGGTCGCGAAGACCCTTGGAGAGAAGGATCCGGCTCTCGCCTCCCGGCGCTTCACGATGCTTCTGTTTGCGACGCTCGGCATCGACCTGCTCGTCGTCGCGCTGATCCTGCTCTTCCTGCCGCAGGTGCTCGCATTTCTCGGCGCGACACCCGTGCTCTACGATGACGCCCGGTTCTACCTCGGCATCATGACGAGCTTCGCACCGGCGCTCACGCTGCTGCTCTTCTTCAATTATTTCTACATTGCTGACGGCGCGCCGAAGCTCGGCTTCGCCGCATCGACCATCTCCGGTATCCTGAACGGCGTGCTCGACTACGTCTTCCTCGCTCATTTCCACTGGGGCATCGTCGGCGCTGCATTTGCGACAGGCATCGGCTACCTCGCCGCTGCAGCGGTCGGCTTCATCTATTTCACGCACTATTCGAAGACGCTGCATTTCGTACGGCCGCGCCTCGGCCTCTCTGCCCTGCGCGATCTCGGGCAGACGATGTTCAACGGTTCCTCGGAACTCGTCACGGAACTCGCCATCGGCATCACGACGTTCCTGTTCAACACCGTCACGTTCCTCTATGCCGGCGAGGACGGCATCGCGGCGATCACCGTCATCCTCTACACGGAGATGCTCATGACCTCGATCCTCATGGGCTTTTCGACCGGCATCGCGCCGATCTTCTCCTATCAGTTCGGCGCAAAGAACGGCCGCGCCCTGAGGCGGCTCATGCGGCAGGCGCTGAAGGTGCTCGCGCTTTTCGGGCTCCTTTCCTTTGCCGCGTCGCAGCTTTTCGGCGATACCATCGTCGAGCTGTTCCTGCCGCAGGGCGGCCATGTCGCGGAGATCACGGAACAGGGATTCATCCTCTATTCGTTCTCGTTCCTGCTCGTCGGCTTCAACCTGTTCACCTCGGGTTTCTTCACGGCCATCTCGAACGGTCCGGTTTCCGCCTTGTCCTCCTTCGTGCGGAACCTCGCCGCCATCGTCGTCTTCCTGCTGATCCTGCCGCATTTCCTCGGCCTGACCGGCGTCTGGCTCGCCGTACCGGCGGCGGATTTTGCTGCGGTTCTGCTGAACGGTGCCCTGCTCGCTTGGGCATACCGTCACTTCCAGGAGCCCATGCCGCGCCAGCGCAGCGCGCAGAAGCGCCGCATGACCATGCAGCCTTGCCCGGAAAACTGAAAACCGATCAGAACGCAAAAAGACTGGAGCCCAACCGCTCCAGTCTTTTTGCGTTTCAGCCGTTACAGCCTCAACCCGCTATGCCGCGATTCCTCCACGAATCCGCGTCAACAGCCATAAATGCGATTCTCGAGGGCCGCCCCGTCTCCTTCTACCATTGCCCTCCGAAAGGATGAAAAAAGGATGACCGATTTCTGATGCCAGATAACGCCCTCGGCAATCTCCTCCGAGATTCCGTGGATAAAGCAACGGGTCGTCCAGTCCTCGGCCTCATGCGACATGCGTTTGACGTAATACTGATTCATCTTCTTATCATAGATGATCAGCCCATCGCAGCTGTCATTCCTGCCAAGACTGTACTGAATCTGCATCTCATTTGCCGTATCCATGGCGATTTTTGCCCAACCCTGCATCGGTTGTTCCCTCCTTAATCACTTGTTTCCTAACGCATCTTTTTCTGAGAATCTCCCATATTTTTCCTCTTCTCCTCTCCGCAGTTGCCAACAGTTTTGTCTTGATTTTTCGACTATTTTCATGGGGGATTCTTCAACTGTAAGACAACCGTTTTTATTGTATTTTTCAATCGTACCTTTCTACAAGCGTGTACAATATTCCTGCTGTCTTTTAAAAAATTTTATTTTTTTCGCAAAAAAAATTCCCAGTCACCACGGACTGGGTAAAGTGAACCCGGATGGAATCAGAGATTCTCAAGCAGGCGTATCTCATTTTTCATGATATAATTCTTTTTCTCAGGCATGCGGCCATTGACCAGATATTCGAACGCAAGGCTCACAGCCATGCGCCCCTGCCGGATCGGGTGCTGGTAGAGGATGGCCTTGACGACGCCATGGCGCATCATCTCGACGGTCAGCGGTACACTGTCGAAGGCAATCGTCGTCGGCCGCTCTTTTTCCGGCAGCTGCATGCCGCTCGCGTCGGAAACCTCCGTCGCATACTCCCCCGTCATGCGGAACCGTACATAGTCTTTCGGCAGCAGGATATGGCGGCATTGCGCGTAAATTTCCGGCTCGTGATTGCGAACCCAGAGGATCTTCGACGCGGTGAAGCCCGTCAGCGCCGGGTTTGCCGTGATCTCGATCAGGCGCTTCTTCCCGACGCGTTCCGTAATTTCTTCGCATTCGCGCCCCGTGCGCTGGTCGCACCAGATGATGGACGGGCGGAGCACCCGGTTATGTTCATCGAGCATCACGGTGCCGTCGCGTTCGGTCATTTCGGCAAATCGATCTTCTCGATCCTGAAGTATCTCGGCGTCGCCGACGTATCCTTCAACCAGCCGAAGGGCATGCTCTACCCGAGCGAGAATCCGTTTGCAGAATAAACAAGATAAAACCCTATTTCTATCCTCTCACCGCATCCATGCTTCGGATGCGGTCTTTTTCATGCTATAAAGGCTGTATGTTTTTATACACCTGTATTTTTCAAATAGATATTTTAGAAAAAATTTCACAAATCGCATTGACAACCGGCAGTTGCGGTTGTAATATTGTATACAATCTACCGAAAAGAACAGATTCAGAGACACAAAATGGAGATGGGATTTATGCGATTTCTCGAAAAACTGAGTGGATTCATATCAAAGTATATGGCGGTGTTCGTCATCCTGGTCGCCGCCATCGCCCTGTTCCAGCCGTGGACGTTCAAATGGGCAGCCCCGCAAATTGCAATCCTGCTCGGCATCGTCATGTTCGGCATGGGCACGACGCTCCGGCTGCGCGACTTCCGGCTGGTATTCCAGCGCCCGAAGGACGTCCTCGTCGGCGCCCTAGCCCAGTTCACGATCATGCCGGCCCTCGCCTGGCTGCTCGCCAAGGGCTTCGGCCTGCCGCCAGAGCTCGCAGCCGGCGTCATCCTCGTCGGTACCTGCCCGGGCGGTACCTCGTCGAACGTCATGACGTACCTCGCGCGCGGCGACGTCGCACTTTCCGTTTCGATGACCATGACGACGACGATCCTCGCACCGGTCGTCACGCCGCTCCTGACCTGGTGGCTCGCCGGTGCATGGGTTGACATCTCCCTGTCGGCCATGATGCTCTCCATCGTGAAGGTCGTCATCGTGCCGATTGTCGGCGGCATCATCGTCAACACGCTGTTCGGCAATTTCGTCCAGAAATACGTGAAGCTCCTGCCTCTCATTTCGGTCATTGCCATCGTCTTGATCGTCGGCGGCGTTGTTTCCGTCAGCTCGCAGCGCATCATGGAGACGGGCGCGCTGATCATGCTCGTCGTCATGCTGCACAACCTGCTCGGCTACGCACTCGGTTTCGGCATCGCAAAGGCCCTTCGCATGGACATCGCAAAAGTCAAGGCGATCTCCATCGAGGTCGGTATGCAGAACTCCGGCCTTGCCACGTCGCTCGCCATGATGCATTTCGGCGCTGCAGCGGCAATCCCGGGCGCAATCTTCTCCGTATGGCACAACATCTCCGGTTCGCTCGCGGCCAACTACCTTGCGCGCCGCATGACGAAGGAAGACGAAGAGAAAGCAGAGCCAGCAATGGAAGAATGATGGTTTTTTCATAAATCACAGCAGAAAATCGAAAACGGGGATTCTGTACGGGCCGGCGTGCGGCTTGTACAGAATCCCCGTTTTTTCTATACGCTATACCGGCATCCTGAGGCTTCAATACGCGGGCTTGCGGCATTCATTCAGGAAACGCCTTGCGGCATCGGGGCATCCGGCGAAATGGATATGCAGATAGCTGCCGAATGCGCGGTGGCATTGCTGCCCGGCCGCATAGGTTACGCCGCCTCTCTGTTTCGCGACCATGATTGGACGCTTCGGATGCTCCGTTCTTTCCTCTGAAAAATGGAACGTATGGCCGTGGAGTTCCGTCCCCGCCTTTCCGAGCGGGCCGTCCATCGTCAGCCGCGCCGTCACGTAGCCGATGGCCTGAAGCTTTTTCCGCATGACCGCCTCGCTGGGGAACACGCCGCACATCGGATACGCCTTTCCCGCAAAATCCACCAGCCGATCCATCAGGTACATATAGCCGCCGCATTCCGCGTAGATCGGCATACCGGCCTCGGCCGCTGTGCGGACGGCGGCCCGCATGGGCTCGTTCGCCGCGAGCGCCCCGGCAAACATCTCTGGAAAGCCGCCGCCGAACAGCAGCCCATCGACCTCCGGCAGCGCATGGTCGCGGAGCGGGGAGAACGAGACGAGCTTCGCGCCCAGTTCTTCGAGTACAGCAAGCCCTGCCGGATAGTAGAAGGAGAACGCCTCGTCGCGCGCAACGCCGATTTTCAGCCCGCGTCCCGGGGATTCCGCGCGCATTTCTTCCGGCAGCAACACATTTGCCGAGGTGGATGCAGTCCATGCATTTCCGCTCACAGAATCCTTCTCTTCTGTACCTGAGGGGTCTATGCCAGCAATCTCAGTGAGCGGTGTGGCAGACGCCGCTGCGCGCCGGATCGCCGCAAGATCCATCGTGCGGGCCGCAAGCTCCCCCATGCGCCGCACGGTTTCCCCTGCCTCCGCCTCGGTCACCGGCGTCAGGCCGAGGTGACGTTCCGGCAGGACGATGTCGGCATCGCGCGGCACGACACCGAGCACCGGCATGCCGATGCGCTCCATCCCCTCGCGCAGCATGTCCTCGTGACCGGGCGAGCCGACACGGTTCAATAGGACACCGGCGATCCGCACCGCTGGATCAAACGCGCGGAACCCGAGCGCCATAGCCGCTGCCGACGTGCCCATCGCCTTCGCGTCGATGACGAGCACGACAGGCGCCCCGAGCATTTCCGCGATTTCCGCCGTCGAGCTCACGCCGCCCGGTCCGCCATCGTAAAGGCCCATCACGCCCTCGATGACCGCGATATCCGCATCTGCGGCCGTTTCCGCAAACAGCGTGGATAGACGCTCGCGCGGCACGAGCCATGTATCGAGATTCTCCGCCGGGCGTCCGGCCGCGAGCGTCAGGAATCCCGGATCAATATAGTCTGGCCCAACCTTATACGGCTGCACGCGCAGTCCGCCCGCACGCAGCGCAGCCACAAGCCCCGCCGTCAGCGTCGTCTTCCCGGCCCCGCTCGAAGCCGCCGCTACGACAATCCGAGGAACATCTCCCCGCATAGCAATCCCTCCGATCCCTTAACGTTCACCATTTCCGTCCATTCTATTATATACCATATCCTGCAACCGCAAATCATCATGCGTTCATCAACGAAAAATTGCTTGAATCACGCCCCGGCATTTTCTATAATGAAATCACGGAAGGAATACGATTCAGGAGGAAAATCATGACAGAACCAGAAAAGATGACCGCCGGCATGCTCTATGACCCGGGACTAGACGGCCTGCCGGAAATGCGCACGCGGGCGCATGATCTCTGCCGGCTGTATAATACGCTATCCGAAAGCGACGGAAAGCGGCAGGAAATCCTGAGTGAACTCCTGCCGCAATGCGGGGAAAACGTATACTTGCAGGGGCCGATCCAGTTCGACTACGGCCGCTTCACGGAAATCGGGGCGAATTCCTATGCAAACTTCAACTTCACATGCCTCGACTGCGCACCGGTGACCATCGGCAAAAACGTCTTCATGGGACCGAATGTCAGCCTGCTGACGCCCAAGCACCCGCTCCGCTACGAGGAACGGAACCTGTTCCGGACCGCGGACGGACGCCTGACCGATCTGGAATACGCGAAACCCATCGTCATCGGGGATAACTGCTGGCTCGCCGGCAACGTCACCGTCTGCGGCGGCGTGACCATCGGTGAGGGCTGCGTCATCGGTGCCGGATCCGTCGTGACCCGCGACATCCCGCCCCATACCCTCGCCGTAGGCATCCCCTGCCGCCCCCTGCGCCCGATTACCGAAGCAGACTCCCTCCATCCAGCAAAGCTGATGACACATCCCTGATGATTGATGCGGATGGCCGGATCATGGGGAAGTCCACGATGGTACACGTCACCAGCGCCCCACAGTTCTATGAGCTCGACTACTATACTCCGTCGCCGGACGGTTTCCGCGTCTACGACACGGCTTTTGGCAAAATCGGCATCGTCATCTGCTTTGACCGGCATCTGCCCGAGAGCATCCGCACCTGTGCCGTCCTCGGAACCCAGCTCATCTTGATTCCGACGGCCAATCTGACGACTGAGCCGATGGAACTCTTTGAATGGGAAGTCCGCGTACAGGCCTATCAGAACAACGTCTTCATCGCCATGTGCAACCGTGTCGGCACAGAGGGCGGCGTCACCTTTGCCGGCCAATCCCTCGTTGTCGACAGCGACGGAAATACTCTGCTCAAAGGAGATGCCCGCGAGCGTCTGCTCACCTGTGACATCGACCTGAGCCAATGCGAGACCAGCCGCCGCGACCGCCCATACATATTCCTCCGCCGTCCGGATATGTACCGCTGACTTGGTAGGTCTATGATGTATCGGCCTTCCTATCAATTTTTCAACGCCGTACATTTTCCGCAGTGACTACATCCATTGCAAATCAAACGGCTCCCGCATTGCCAGCAATTCGGACCGTCGTATACAGGGCGATAGATTTCATCATCCTCCAGCGGAAATCCGATAGGAGTACGCAGATGAAATTTTGGATTTTCCCCGAAGTTAAGTCCTGCCTTATATGCTTGCTGGGACTGCAATTGCTTGTTCTTGAGATGGTAGCAATGCCCATCTTTGATAAAATAGGTGCCTGTCTCGATGAACGAGAAAGACACGTGATATTTCAGGCACTCATCGTGCAGCGCTTTTACCCATTCGTAATGGCAGGGCCTTGAACCGGCATAATTCTCGCCGCCGCAGATGGCCTGCTCAATCTGGCCCTTAGCAAGATAGGGACGGAGCGAAACTGGGCCGATGAACGGCGCGCACATGACGCCCTTATGCTTCGCTGGAATATCTAACAGAATAGGCATCCGTTTATCAGCCATCGCCTGATTCTCGCAGGTAACGTTGAGCCAGATATTTTCCCATCCATCGCCCCAATCGGATGGCAGATGCTCACGGATACGTTCCGGCCGTTTCGTCAGCAGGAAGAAAATGACATCTGGCCGCTGATACATGATATTCCATGCTTCATCACGCCATTTATCCGCCTCTGGAAGGAAAAAATCCGAAGTCATGCAGACGCGGATCAATTCACCGGATTGAATCCGGTATTCTCCCGTCCTCGTCTTCTGCAACGGATAATCAAAATTATCTGTTCTGTAAATATGACTGCCATCCTGTTCGCGCAGCTGGTCCAAAAAATACATATAGCAATTGGCACAGCCGGTACTAATACGCTTGCAACCATGCCAAGGGTTCCAGATATCGTGCATGCTTTATCTCTATACTTCAATCGTATATCCTATACGAACTCAATCTGGAGCTGCTTCCCCAGTCCATGAGCGATTTTATTCAACGTAGAGAGTGACGGCAGTACCTGCCCCTTTTCAATCCGGCTGATATTCGACTGACGGATTCCCGTACGTTCAGCCAGTTCGGACTGCGTCAGTTGCTGCTCATTCCGTTCCTTGAGCAGCAACATCATCAACCGATACTCCAGTTCGCCGTCATCCCATTCCTTCTTAAAGGCCGGGTCTTTCAGCTGATCTTTGAGATATTTATCAAAATCATCCAAGATAGTCACCCCCATCAAAGGCAAAAACGACGCTTATAGTCCGCACGTATCTCCTTTGCTCTCTGCAACTCCCGTGGTGGCGTTTTTTGCGTCTTTTTGATGAACCCATGTGTAAGGACAGCACGATTACCGACAACGAAGAAATACATCACTCGGCTGATATTTGTACCGACCTTTGCACGAAGCTCAAAAATCCCATCATCCAATGGCTCTGATAGTGGCATCCGCAAGAAAACGCCCATTTCCTGTAATGCCTGAATGGAACGAAGCATCTTCTGCCTCATTTTTATATCCAGTCCATCAAGGAATTCCTTGACAGGAACTCTCCCTGATGAATCTTCATAAAACTTGATTTCCATTCAATTATTCCTTTCATGATATATTTTACACTCCGACTCGAATTCTTACAAGAATTTCTCCTTCGATTTTCTGACAAAATTTTATCACTTATGATCCCCTATGTGTCATAATGGTTGTCAGTGAGAGAAATAAGCTTTTGTGGTATGATTAGAGGTACCACAGAAAGGAGCTGGCAACCATGCAGTACAGCAACGAACTCCGCGAAGCAATCCTTCGCCGCGTCCTACCGCCGAACAGTGAACCCATCAGCCGGGTCGCAGCCGAGGAGGGAATCTCCGAGCAGACCATCCGGAACTGGCGGGACAAGGCTCAGGAGGATTCAGTCAGCGTCACCGATTTTTCGAGCCCTGCAGATGCTTGGAGCACGCAGGACAAATTCCTCGTCGTCGTTGAGACGGCGAAGATGAACGAGGCTGAGCTTGCCGAATACGCCCGGAAAAAGAACCTCTATGTCGACCAGATCCGCAACTGGCGCGATGCCTGCCTGAATGCGAACGGCGGCATGGCCAAAGAGGCGGCGCGTCTGCACAAAGAGCTGAAGGCCGCTGAGCGGAAGAACCGGGATCTGACGCGAGAGCTGTCCCGGAAGGAAAAAGCACTGGCGGAGACCGCCGCTCTGCTCGTTCTGCGAAAAAAAGCCGATGCGATCTGGGGGGAGCCAGAGGGCGAATGATCAGCGCCTCAGACCGCAAAGAAGCCATTATGCTGATTGAGGAAGCGAAAGCATCCGGAGCACGGCTGTGCAGGGCCTGCCATATCCTTGGCATTAATGAACGGACATACTATCGCTGGAAACGCATGCAACGGGAACGCGGCAGCGTATCCGACCGCCGTCCGGCAGCCGTGCATAAAGTGCCGAGGAACAAGCTGAGCGAAGCGGAACGAGCAAAGATTCTCGAGATCGTATCGCGGCCGGAATACCGGGATATGCCGCCGTGCGAGATCGTCCCCGCACTGATTGACAAAGGGATTTACGTTGCCTCTGAATCCACGATTTACCGCATCCTCCGAGATGAGAAGATGGCAGGGCACAGAGGCCGCAGCGCGGCTCCAGTGCACCGCCCACTCGCTACCCACAAAGCAACCGCGCCGAATCAGGTATGGATGTGGGACATCACGTACCTGCGCGGGCCTATCCGTGGGCAGTTCTACTACCTGTATCTGATTTCCGACCTATTCAGCCGGGACATTGTCGGCTGGGAAGTCTGGGAAAACGAATCTGCAGAGCATGTCAGCGAGCTCATCCGCCGTGCGACGCTTGCCCAGCACCGCCTGACGACCAGCCCGCTTGTCCTGCATTCCGACAACGGCAGCCCCATGAAGGGGGCGACGATGCTGGAGACGCTATACGCGCTGGGGATAACCCCGTCTAACAGTCGGCCGCGCGTCAGCAATGACAACGCTTACGCCGAGTCGATATTCCACACGCTGAAGTACCGGCCGAACTACCAGCCAAACGGCTTTGCGAGCTTGGAGGAGGCGCGGGAATGGTGCAAAAACTTCGTCACGTGGTACCATGTAAATGCTAATATATAAGAGGCTTCGGGCATGATTGTGGGTGAATGCCCTGCCCTGACTGAAATTAGCTATTGAAAAGCCATGTTGGTTCCTGTA
>Ga0310695_10013899_pt1 | contig 10972 bp, 11 predicted proteins | sample RumenRJG_04DNA_FD_203882 | JGI IMG/M metagenome (GOLD analysis project Ga0310695, IMG submission 203882) | Bovine rumen microbial communities from Lethbridge, Alberta, Canada - RJG_04 (v2) (version 2) | ecosystem: Host-associated > Mammals > Digestive system > Stomach > Rumen | place: Canada... | reverse complement strand
GTGGATATTGTGCATGGCCCGTTGCGGGCAGGCGATATGATTGTAATCGGAAAGGAAATAGAGCTTTATGCAGCGTAGAGATCGCATCGCAATGCAAAAAATCACAGAGGAGTTTCAATTCGCGTTAAATGCGTTGAACGGCAAGACCTTGGAAGATTTCTTGCAAGATGAGGTCTTGAAACGGGCAGTGGCAATGGCGGTAATCAATGTTGGAGAATTGGTAAAGAATATCAGCATGGAAACGAGAAATGCCAATCCGCAGGTGCCCTGGAAAGAACTTGCCGGAATGCGCGACATTGCGGCGCACAGATACCAAACGCTTCGAATGGAGGACGTGTACTGTACTGTGCGCGATGATTTTTCTGGATTAAAGCCTATGGTGGAAGAAATTCTGCAACGATAGCTCAGAGGATGTTCCCGCGAACAATGAGCGAACGGAATGAATCAAACGCCCGCGTCGGTTGTCGTCAAAAGACAGGCGGCGAGGGCGTTTCTTTGTTATTGTCGCAAAAAGGGAAATGTATACATAGAAGTTTTCCGAAATTTTCCATATTTCCCATAGACGGAACGCGCAAAATCCGCTACAATAGATTATATGCAATCGTCGCCCTGTCCTATTGTGCTGGCACGATGAGAGCGCGGCGGGCAATTTTACGAGGGAGGCAAGTCTATGAATATTCATGAGTACCAGAGCAAGCAGATCCTCAAGGAATTCGGCGTCAAAGTCCCGAACGGGAGCGCGGCGTTCAGCCCTGAGGAAGCGGCGCGTTTCGCGAAGGACCTTTCGACCGACGTGGTCGTGGTCAAAGCGCAGATACACGCGGGCGGCCGCGGCAAGGCGGGCGGCGTGAAACTGGCGCACAATATCGACGAGGTGAAGTCGTATGCTTCGGCGCTTCTTGGCAGAATCCTCGTGACCCATCAGACGGGCCCCGAGGGCAAGGAAGTGCATCGCCTCCTGATTGAGGAAGCTTCCGACATCGAGAAGGAATATTACCTTTCCCTGACGGTGGACAGAAAGACGGCCCAGATCGTGATGATGGGCTCCGCCGAGGGCGGTATGGAAATCGAGGAGGTCGCGGCCAAGACCCCCGAGAAAATCTTCAAGGAATATATCGATCCGGGCGTCGGCCTGATGCCCTTCCAGACGAAGCGCATGGCTTACAACATGGGCTTCAAGCAGTCCGTGATCGCGAAGGCGTCGAAGACGATGGAGTGCCTTTACAACGCTTTCGTGGCGAAGGATTGCTCCCTTGCCGAGATCAACCCGCTGGTCGTGACGAAGCAGGGCGAGGTCGTCGCCCTCGACGCGAAGCTGAACTTCGACGACAGCGGCCTCTATCGCCATCCCGACATCGAAGCCCTCCGCGACATCGACGAGGAGGACCCGAAGGAGCGCGCCGCGGCGAAGGCGTCCCTTTCCTATGTCAATCTCGGCGGCGACGTGGCCTGCATGGTCAACGGCGCTGGCCTCGCCATGGCGACGGTGGACATCATCAAGTTCTACGGCGGCGAGCCGGCGAACTTCCTCGACGTGGGCGGCGACTCCACGGTGGATAAGATTGCCGAAGCGTTCCGCATCATGCAGTCCGACGATCAGGTTCACAGCGTATTCGTCAATATCTTCGGCGGCATCAACAAGTGCGACGTCATCGCGGCGGGCATCGTTGAAGCGGCGAAGGTTGTCGGCCTCCGCGTTCCGGTTATCGCGCGTCTCGACGGTACGAACGTCGAAGAGGGACGCCGCATCCTGCGGGAAGCGAACGTTCCCGGCGTCCACATGGCGAAGAACATGGTTGAGGGCGCAAAGCTGGCCGTCGAGCTTGCGAAGGAGAAAAAGCTCCAGGCGCGCATCAAAGGCTGACAGAGACGAATGTTTGCATATATACAACATTGCATCTTGTTAAATAGCCTTCCCCTTGAGGGGAAGGTGGCGCCCGAAGGGCGTCGGATGAGGTGTTGGAACGTTACCTCGAATGGAGGCACATCTCAAAACACCTCACCCACCGTCTTCGACGGTCCCCCCTCCCCTCAAGGGGAGGGCAAGAAATTTTACGCAATCTCTATATGAGGGAGGCAGACAATATGGGAATTTTTGTTGGAAAAGACAGCCGCGTCGTCGTGCAGGGCATCACCGGCAAGCAGGCGACGTTTCATACGAATATCATGAAGGAATACGGCACGAACGTCGTGGCCGGCGTCACGCCGGGTCGGGCGGGGGAGACCGTGCTGGACACGATCCCCGTGTTCAATACCGTTTCGGACGCCGCCCGTGAGACAGGCGCCAACGTTTCGGTCATTTACGTTCCGGCGCGGTTCGCGGCGGACTCCATCATGGAGGCGGCGGACGCGGGCATGGACCTCGTCTGCTGCATCACCGAGCACATTCCGGTGCTCGATATGGTGAAGGTGCGCCATTACCTGAAAAACCGCAAGACGAAGCTCATCGGGCCGAACTGTCCGGGCATCCTGACTGTGGACGAGTGCCGTCTCGGCCTCTTGCCGACTTACATTCACAAGAAAGGCCATGTGGGCGTCGTGTCCCGCTCCGGCACCCTGACCTATGAGGTCACCTACCAGCTGACGATGGCGGGCATCGGCCAGACCACCTGCATAGGCATCGGCGGCGACCCGGTGAAGGGCATCGACTTCATCGACGTGCTGGACGCCTTCAATCAGGACGACGAGACGCTGGCCGTCATGATGATCGGCGAGATAGGCGGTACGGCGGAGGAAGAGGCTGCCGCGTGGATCAAGGCGAACATGAAGAAGCCGGTCGTCGGCTTCATCAGCGGCCGTCAGGCGCCTCCGGGCAAACGCATGGGCCACGCCGGCGCCATCATCAGCGGCGGCAAGGGTACGGCTGCGGACAAGATCAAGGCGCTGAACGACGCGGGCATCGAAGTCGCGGACACCGTCGCCAGCATGGGCGAGACGGCGGTGCGCGTACTGAAAGAGGCAGGCCTCTACGATACGTGCCACACCTGCTGAGCGCATTGCTCCGGTCATTCCATCTCGCCATGGATGACCGGAATATGATGAACCAGACAAAAAGAAAAGACCGCGCGGCCGCGCGGTCTTTTCTTTTTGTCGGTTATGTCGGTCGTTATTCGCGGCTTTCCTGGTGCTTTTTCTTCTGCGCCGAGAAAGTCTGGATGCCCTCGATGACGAGGATTACGGCAAGGATCGCCATAGCGGCGGCGAAGACGAGCTGGAACCAGTCGCCCCAGAAAGCGCCGCCGGAACCGATCAGCGCAACCTTCTTCATGATGGTCTGCGCGAGGCTCGTCAGCGTCGCCGCCAGCATGAAGATCATCGGGAAGAAGAACATCTTGTTGTTCTTTTCCACATGGCCGAGCCATGCGCAGACGGCCATCAGCGCGATGCCCGCCAGAAGCTGGTTCGCCGCGCCGAACAGGCCCCAAATGGCGTTGAGCTTCAGCCCGCCGAGGACGCAGCCGATGGTGACCATCAGGAGCGTGCCGAACAGCGGATGCGCAAGAATCTTGCGGACGCCCGTCGCGTCGCGCCAGCTCAATTCCCCGGTCTTCAGGAAGAGCTCGGAGAACATGAAGCGGCTGAGGCGCGTGCCGGTGTCGAGACTGGTCAGCGCGAAGACGGACACCGCCAGCACCAGGAGCGCATAGATGGTATTGTAGACAGGGGAACCCTCCGCGCCGAACATTAGGGCGATGCCCGCGCCGAAGGCCGCCGACGGCGAGCCGAAGCCGCCGCTGGTGAATTTCGTGAAGACCATGCCCACCGCGATCAGCGAAACGATGCCGAGGGCGGACTCGATCAGCATGGAGCCGTAGCCGATAGGTTTCGCGTCCTTCTCGTTGGCGAGCTGTTTCGACGAAGTGCCGGTGGAGATGAGGGAATGGAAGCCCGAGCATGCGCCGCAGGCGACGGTGATGAAGAGCGCCGGGAACAATGCGCCGATTTTCGTCGTCCAGCCCGTGAACATCGGGATGGCGAAGTGCGTCGAGCCCGTGAACGCGGAGACGAAGATGCCGATGACGGCGATGCCCATCATCGCGTACAGCAGGAAGCTCGACAGATAGTCGCGGGGCTGGAGCAGAATCCAGACCGGGACGAGGGATGCGATGGTGATATAAACGCCGATGAAAATGATCCAGGCCGTGCGGCTCATCATGAAGCCGTAGTGCAGACCGAAAACGGTGATCGCGACGATGCCGCAGATGCCGGCGATCGAGGCGGGCAGCGTGCCGATGCCCAGCTTGTTCGTCGTGTAGCCATAGACGATGGCGAGCACGATGAACAGCAGCGAGATCATGGCCGTTGCCTGATTGCCGTTCGGGTTCGCCGTTATGCCGAAGGCGTCGCCCGCGGTGAAGAAGGTTCCCGCGACGACGTTCACGAAGGACGCGATGACGAGGATCAGCACGAGCAGCGCGAACGCGATGAAGAGGCGTTTCGCCGTCTTGCCCATCGTGTCGTTGATAATCTCGCCGAGGGATTTTCCCTCATGGCGAATCGAGGCGACCAGCGAACCGAAGTCTTGCAGACCGCCGAAGAAGATGCCGCCGATCACGCACCAGAGGAACACGGGCAGCCAGCCGAATACGGACGCCAGGATCGGCCCGTTGATCGGACCGGCGCCGGCGATGGACGAGAAATGATGGCCCATCAGGACCACGGGCTTCGCCGCCACATAGTCCACGCCGTCCTCTTTTGTGATGGCCGGCGTCTGCCGCTTCGGATCGACGCCCCATTCCTTTTCCAGCCAGGAGCCATAGAGCTTATAGCCGAGGCCGAGCAGCGCGAGGGCTGCGAGAATGATGAATAATGCCGTCATATGAATGCTTCCTTCCTTTATGATTCCTTTTGTATATTCGACGCCGCGTTCCAGATATCCTGGACGAGCGGCTTCAAATGTCCTCCCTGCCGATTGAAAAAGAAGTCTCCCGTGGCGCGCTCGACGACGACGAGCCGGTAATGGCTGAACCCGTGGAGCCCCAGCCGGTACGTCTTTCCGTGGCGGCAAGTCCTGACTCGCGCCTTGGCGTCGTCGTCCGCCCTTTCGGCGAGAACGATCAGCGTCACGTCGGAGCATTTGTGGCCCGGTCCGGGAGCCGCCGCCGCAAGCCCCTGCTCCCAGGCCAGCGCGTCCAGCCGCTCCAGCTCGGCCCGGGTCAGACGTTCCCGTTTCGCGAAGCGGACGAATTCGGCGATCCGCGTCTCGGAGAGCGTGATGCCCTTCAGGAGAAAATACTGCTCCTCGCAGGAGGAGAATACCGCTTCCGCATCGAAGGGCGAGTCTTTTTCGGGCGTTTCCTTTACGTTGTAATACGTCGCGTAAGCCTTCAGAAACGCGCGGAACAGTTCGTCAAGCGTCATGTTTTTTCCTTTTCGGCAAAATATCGCTTTCCCGATTATAGCACAAATGTCTGCGCATGACACACTTTTCTTTTCATTTTGATGAAATATGCGAGGGCAAAGAGAGCGGAAATTTTCTGCGAAAGGCTTTGCGGTTGGCTTGTACAAAGATTTATTCTCATGGCCGAAGACGGCGTTTGTTTGGGAGAAGACGGCGACGGCGAAAGAGGAAAGGGAAACTCGGAGGCGAAAGGGCGATATTTCTTGCGGTGTGCGCGGTTTAATGATATAATTCATAAGATATAGGAGAAGTTGAATATTTTTTGTAAGAGTCCCTGCCGGTAAGTGTTTTTTCGGGGATAGGATCAGCGCTTCGGGGACGGCATGAAGCTGCGGGAGGAGATTTTGCGATGAAGATTTCAACGCGTGGCAGGTATGCTTTGCGGCTGATGATGGACATTGCCCTCGTGGGGGGCGACGCACCGGTTCGCATCAAGGATATCGCAGGGCGGCAGGCAATTTCGGAAAAGTATTTGGAGCAGATCGTTTCCGTGCTCAACAAGGCGGGACTGGTCCGGTCCAGCCGGGGCCCGCAGGGCGGCTATCGGCTGACGCGCGCGCCGGAGGAGTACACGGCGGGGGAGATTATTTCCTCCATCGAGGGGAGCCTCGTGCCGGTGGCGTGCCTGGAGACGGAGGAGAATGAATGCCCCCGGCATCTCGCCTGCGCGACGCTCCGGCTGTGGGAGAAGCTGGCCGCGGCGATACAGGCGGTGCTGGATGAGGTGACGCTGGCGGATTTGATCGGCTGGCAGAAAGAGCTTGAACCAAAGAAAAAGTAGGAGGCGCCTCGTGGAGTTTGAAAATAAGATGCGGCGTTGCGGATGATGGAACGGATGAAGGACCCTAGGAACATTTTTGACTGGATCGCGCCGGAACTTGCGCGTTTGGAAGATACGCTCTGTGAGACGCTGGCTTCGCCGGTTCCGTTGATTGCCGAGATGGGAACGCATTTGGTCCGTTCCGGCGGGAAGCGCCTTCGTCCCGCTCTTTATCTCTTGGCGGCAAAGTCCTGCAAGGGATTTGACGAGAAGCGGGCGATGCCGCTGGCGGCGGCCATCGAGCTGATACATATGGCGTCCCTGGTGCATGACGACGTGATCGACCATGCGTCCACGCGGCGCGGGGCGGCCACGGTCAATGCGAAGTGGGGCAATCAGATCGCGGTGCTGGCGGGGGACCATATATTTGCCCAGGCCTTTTTGCTGGTGTCGGGAAAAGGCTACACAGAGGCGGTGGGAGACCGCATGGTCTCTTTGGTGCAGGGCCTTTGCGCGGGGGAGATCCTTCAGGATTCCTCCCTTTACACCGCGGAGCATGATTTGGAGGAATACGAGCGGCGCATTGCCATGAAGACGGCGGATTTCCTCGCTATATGCTGCGAGCTGGGCGGCATCGTCGGCGGCGCGCCGGCGGAGGTCTGCGCCGGGCTCAGGGCGTATGGCAAGGCGGTGGGCATGGCGTTCCAGATCACGGACGACCTCCTGGACGTCACGGGCGATGCGGAGCGCATCGGGAAACCCGCGGGCAACGATATCCGGCAGGGGGTCGTGACGCTGCCGTTCATTCGCGCGCTGGAGACGAGTCCGGACCGGGAGGAGCTTCGGAAGATCATCACGGACCGGGATATGTCGGACGGGATGGTCGCCCGCGCCATCGAGATTGTCCGGGCGTCGGACGGGATTGCCGCCGCGCATGCGCGGGCGGAAGAATATATCGCGGAAGCGGTTCGCGTCCTGCCGGCGGCGGTGGGCGGGGAATCCCGCGAAGCGTTCCTGGAAGCGGCTGCGTATATCGGAAAAAGGGATTTTTGAGGGCCCCCGCAGCATTTGCGGCGGATTATCGAGTTGTCTTGACTCTCTTTTTATGTAGGAGGGATTCGTTATGTTTGGAATCGGCGTTCCCGAGCTCATCTTGATCCTGGTTATCGGGCTCGTGGTCTTTGGCCCCGGCAAGCTGCCGGAGGTGGGGCGCGCGGTGGGAAAGAGCATCCGCGAGTTCAAGAAGGCGACGACGGCGGTGACGGAAGAATTGGACGCCGCGCCGGAAAAGCCGCGCCGTGAGGCGAAGGCGGAGGCGAAAGCCGAGGAGCCGGCAAAAGCGGAGGCCAAGTAGAGGGCGGCGCGCATGGCAGAGGAAGAGAAGGAACGACGAGAAACGGCGGACGTGAAGTCGCCGGAGGCGGCGGAGAAGGCTGCGGAGGAGGCGCGCGCGCGTCTCGCTGAGAATCCGTGGACGGAGAATCCGGACGCCGCCCGCGTCGTGGACGAGGAGAAGCCCGACGAGGCGCCCCCGGCGGAGACGCTGCCGGCGGCGGCAGAGCCTTTGGCGGAGAGAGCCGCAGACGGCGAGGACGAGAAGCCCGGGGAAGACGACGAGGGCAATATGTCGATCCTGCGCCACCTGGAGGAGCTTCGGACGCGTATCATCCGCTCGTTGATTGCAATCGCCGTTGGCAGTGCGATTGCATATTTCTATATTGAAGATATTATGCGGTATCTGACGCTGCCCACGGGGAGACTCTATTATCTCCAGCCGGCGGAAGCGTTTTTCACCTATATCAAGATTGCAATTTTCGCAGGGTTTTTGCTGGCGCTTCCCGTGGTGTTCTATCAGGCGTGGAAGTTCATCCTGCCCGCGCTGACCGTGCGGGAGCGGACGGTCATAGGGATATTGGTGCCGTCCTCGGTGCTGCTGTTTTTCGCGGGACTGGCGTTTTCGTTTTTCCTGGTGCTCCCGGCGGCGCTGCAGTTCTTTGTCGGGTTCAGTACCGAGAATTTGCAGCCGATGTTTACGCTGCATCAATATTTTGATTTCATGCTGTCGATTCTGCTGCCGTTCGGCGCAGTATTTGAACTGCCGCTGGTATTGGTCGTGTTGGCAAGGTTCGGCATCGTGACGTCCGCGTTCATGCGCAGCAAGCGCAAGCATATCATTCTCTGGGCGTTTGTGCTGGGAGCGCTCTTGACGCCGCCGGACGTATTCACGCAGACAATGATTGCGTTGCCGCTCATATTGCTCTACGAATTGAGTTATTATGTCGTAAAATATGTACTCCGGAAATGAGGATGGTTTATGGCGTTCAGGGACTTGCGCGAATTCATATCGGCGTTGGAGGCGCGCGGCCTTCTGAAGCGGATTTCGGCCGAAGTGGACTGCGCGCTGGAAATCACCGAGATTACCGATCGCGTCTCGAAAATGAAGGGCGAGGGAAACGTGGCGCTTCTCTTTGAGAACGTCAAGGGCTATAAAATGCCGGTGCTGATGAACGCTTTCGGAACGATGGAGCGCATGGCCATGGCGCTCGGCGTTGAAAAAGTGGATGACGTGGCCGACGAGATACGGAGCCTCCTGCGGCTGCCGTATATCTCTTTTTCCCATAAAATGGATCTTGTCTCGCTGATCCCGATGGCGCGGAACGCTCTGCGTTTCCCGAAGTATGTGAGCAACGCGCCGTGCCAGGAAGTTATTATCAAAGACAATCCGTCGCTCGACGAATTCCCGATCCTGACCTGCTGGCCGGGAGACGGCGGCCCGTTTATCACGCTGCCGCTGGTCTTTACGAAAAATCCGACGACGGACAAGCGGAACGTCGGTATGTACCGGCTCCAGAAATACGATTCGCGTACGACGGGCATGCATTGGCATATCCACAAGAACGGCGCGGAAAATTATCGCGATGCGAAAGCGCAGGGCAAAACCCGCATCGAGGCGGCTGTGGCCATCGGCACCGATCCTGTGCTGACCTATGCGGCGACGGCGCCGCTGCCTCGGGACATCGACGAGATGGTTTTCGCAGGATTTTTGCGGAAAAAATCGGTAGAGCTGACGAAGTGCGTGACTGTCGATCTTGAAGTACCCGCGACCAGCGAGATCGTCTTAGAGGGCTACGTGGACGTGGACGAGCGCCGGCGGGAGGGGCCCTTCGGCGACCATACCGGCTATTATTCGCTGGCGGACGATTATCCGGTCTTCCATATCCAGTGCATCACCCATCGGAAAAATCCGATTTACGCGGCGACGGTGGTGGGAAAGCCGCCGATGGAGGACTGCTGCCTTGCGAAGGCGACGGAGCGGATTTTCCTTCCGCTTTTGCAGCAGATGATTCCCGAGATCGTCGATATCAATCTGCCGCTGACGGGCGTTTTCCATAACTGCGCGATGGTTTCCATCAGGAAATCGTATCCCCAGCAGGCGAAGAAGGTCATGCAGGCCATTTGGGGCATGGGGCAGATGATGTTCACCAAGATGATTATCGTGGTGGACGCCCATGTGAACGTGCAGGACGAGGACGAGGTCTGGTGGCGGGTTTTCAACAACATAGACGCGCGGCAGGACATCGTGCTGGTGGACGGTCCTCTCGACGTGCTCGACCATTCGTCGCCGATGGCGAAATGGGGTACGAAGGTCGGCATCGACGCGACGAAGACTTGGCCGGAGGAAGGCCATACGCGGGAGTGGCCCGATGAGATCCGCATGACGGACGAGGTGCGGGAGCGCGTGACCGCCCGCTGGAAGGAGCTCGGCTTCGAGTGAACAAGCTGAAAGCCCATGTGGAAAATATCGCGCTGCATCATACGATTTTCGACCTGCCTTTCGCCTATATGGGGGCGTTCTTGGCGGCGGGCGGCGCGCCGAAGTTTTCCGTGCTGTTTTGGATTACGCTGGCCATCACGGGCGCGCGGAGCGCGGCGCTGGCTATCGACAATATCGTCGATCTGGAATATGACAAGGTGCATCCCCGCTTCAAGCGCCGCCCGATGGTGACGGGGGCGGTGACGCCGCGGGAGGCGGTCCTTTGGACGGCGGCGAGCCTTGCGCTTTGTATCATTGCGGTGCTGCAGCTTCCGCCGATCTGTATCAGGCTGCTGCCGGTGGCGGCCGTCCCGTTTATCATCTATCCGTTCATGAAGCGCGTCACGTTTTGCTGCCACGGCGTGCTCGGTATCGCGATCGCGATGGCGCCGGCAGGCGGCTGGGTCGCGGTGCAGGCCTCGATCGGCGCGCCCATGATCATGCTTTGCGTGGCGGTGGGGCTTTGGATCGGCGCCTTCGACGCGGTGTACGGCGCGCAGGACGAGACCTTCGACCGGGCGCACGGCCTGCACTCGCTGGCGACGAAGCTTGGCGTTCCGCTGGCTTTGGAGATGGCGCGGGTATTCCATATCGCCTGCATCGTGTGCTTCGTGCTGACGGGCTTCATGGTGAGAGCGACGTGGCCGTATTACTTCGGCGTGCTGATTGCCGCCGTGACGCTGGTGTACCAGCATCTCATCATCGCACCCTACGATTTTTCGAGCCTGACGCAGGCTTATTTCATGCGAAACGGCGTCGTATCGGTGGCGATGTTTCTCTGCACATGGCTGAGTTATTGCGTAGGTTGATCGGCGTACTGACACGAATTTGGAGGAAAGACGATGACGGCGAGAATATTGTCCGGCAAAGAATATGCGGCGAAAATAAAGGAAGCGGCGAAAAAAGAGGCGGAATCCCTCGGGATCCGTCCGGGGCTCGCCGTGGTGATGGTGGGCGACAATCCGGCTTCGGCGGTTTACGTCCGCAATAAGAACAA
>Ga0310695_10013898_pt1 | contig 10973 bp, 19 predicted proteins | sample RumenRJG_04DNA_FD_203882 | JGI IMG/M metagenome (GOLD analysis project Ga0310695, IMG submission 203882) | Bovine rumen microbial communities from Lethbridge, Alberta, Canada - RJG_04 (v2) (version 2) | ecosystem: Host-associated > Mammals > Digestive system > Stomach > Rumen | place: Canada... | reverse complement strand
AGTCAGATCCATATGTTGAGCCTGTAGATTACAACAGTCGTGTTGACAATACGACTTCAGCTGACTTCAAGACTGCAGCAGAGTTGAAAGCAGACAACAAGTTCTGGTGGTACTATAAAGCAAGAGAACTGTGTCCATATGCGGCAGCATCATCCCGTCGCACGCCTGTTCTAGTAATATACTCTTTGCTTGGATGCAAGCCGTGCCAAGTCTACATGAAGAAGATATTCAACAACGCCAGCTTCTAGAAATGGGCTGCAAAGTAGAAGTTCTACTTGTGTGGAATGGAAGTAGAACGGCAACCTTCATTTGACTCACAGTTGAATTACTGTGTCAACACTCTTGTGCCTACAGCTCTTAATTTCGCTAAAGAAGACTAGGGCTAGACTCTAGATGATGTTGTGCCTAATGCGCTTGGAAACAAGTACCGCAGATGGCGTGTTGACAGCAGTCTTTTGAATAGCAATCTCACGACTCCTGTAATTGTGTTCTACTACTATGATTCATCTAGCAGCAGCCAGAAAGCATATGTCCACACATTCCACAACATTGACAAAGAGATAGACGCCTGGGGTGTAGATGGAGTAATCTAGTGCCTCAAGAGTCTGTGCTTGTACTACTTTGACAACAACAATCTAGCAAGTCCACAGTATGTTGTTGATGCCGGCAAAGAGTTTGACATAGATGACTACATCATAAGCCAGCCAGAGCCGCCATCATCTGACAATCCATATGTAGTAGTTCCAGCAAATGACTCTGGACAAGCATTCTCTTCAATAGACTAGCTCAATGCATACATTGCTGCAAAAGTCGGACCTGACTGCACTAGAAATGGCACTCCTTACTTGATGAACTGTGGATTTGATGATGTGCCATTCTTGGCTAACACATTTGCGGGAATAAATGAGGAAGAGTCAATAGCAGGAGTGAATGCTCTTGTAATTAGAGGCACAAATGCAAACTATGTGTTCTTAATTGGAGACTAGTACTACAAGTTCTCATTGTCAACAACAGACACAATGCAGATACCAAGTAGATGTGTCGCTGGAATAAACACATTGATCGCAGGTGCTCCTGTGTGGACAATGACGTCTGCACCAGCACGATGAAAGTCAATGCACAGTCAAGTATGGTTCAAAGTCAGTGTAATTTGAAGGGCCTACATATACTAGAGCTGGAACTAGATTGTGAGATGGATATGGAATTCCATCTTCACCAGCTTCAGATGAGTTTGCACTCACTGGAAAAGTTGAAGTCAGTACATTAGAACTTCTAGCATCTATGCTGCCATAATAACCGCCATAATATCCAGTATATGCGCATGATGGAGCAGCAACATTTCGCACTGTTGACTCAAAGTTGATAGTCAATGTTTTGTTTGCTGTGTCAGTTGTGAAATGAAAGTCAGCATTACGACTTTCATTTTCATTTTGTTTCCATGCCACAGACCTTAGCATGCTGCTTATGCTGTTGACTATGCTTTCTGACTGTGTGTTTGTGGTGTTATATGCCCAAAATGATCCGCCATATGGAGATACTGTTACAAGATGGCGGTGTGATGAGAGTCCAGTTGATCCAGATTGCATTGAATATGAGTTATTTGTATCTGCTATAGTAGTATTTATGTCTATGAAGTTAGTTAATGCTGGAACTTTAAACTGAGTGCCATTGACAATTTGAAAAACATTTTGAATCTCACTAGACAGCAGAAAATTACTTAAGTTGTAAGTAGCACCATTTGCTTGTACCCAGCCTTTGAATTCCGGATGATTGTAACTTATTGCATTGCCATATAAATTAGTATTGCTGACGCCAGCAAGTCTCAATGTGCCTAGTTTAGGCTGCCATGCGCTTATATATGAATACACATTTACGTCTTCTTCTGGAGACACTGACAAATACATAGTGAATGACTGATTGCTGTTTTTCATGTTCATGACACTCAGTCTGTCAGTTGTGTTCAATATTGCATTATTGTATGTTGCGCTTGTGTATATGTCGTGATCATGGTTTATTGCCGCAAAGTCAGATGATTGAGCATATGCAGCAGATCTCACTCCAAGCTCTGACATATATGAATTGAGCTAAGAAGCTAATGAATCAAGTCTTATCTTGCAAGATTGATATGCATTGCCGACTTTATGAGACACAAGCAGATATGCATAGTTGTTTGACAGTTGAACATCAAATTGCTCAAGTTCATCAAATGCTGATGACAAGTCACTCATGGATAGTAGTTCCTTCTTCTTTGTCCGACGTATATCATGACAGGCAAAATGACATGAGGTGGATATGTCTCACCTGTGTTTCCATATACTTGTTGAAGCATCATGCTATTGCTTCCACCAATGTTTGCAGTTATTGTGAAATTATTCATTGGACCAATGTACATTCTGCTTGTTGAATCAAATGTAGTAGTAAATGCATTATAGTCTGCATTTATCACCGTGCTTTTATTTGTAAGATTTTGCCCATTGAATTCTCTTAACTTGCTCAATAATGCATATACACCACTGCGAGACATTTGAATACGAGAACCTCCAGAAGTAAATGTAGGCCAAGGATAACTTAATGAGTCATGACTATATGATGGATTTCCCGGGAATACATTGTTGTACAACTATGTCAAATTGCCTAATATGAGATTTCCATTTGAGTGTATATGAGGAAGGTTAGAACCAATATATTGGATTGAAGCTTTGCTGCATCCATAGAACAATCCACGTCTGCCAGTTATTCCAGGTCGTCCTTCATCAGCTCGAATGCCGGCAATCAACTTGATGACAACTGATGCTGATGCATTCATCGTGCCATCTATTCTGTGTGAATGACGTTTCAATACATTCAGTCCTTGTACAACTCCTATCATGCTAGATTCCACTAATGTGCCGGCTCCATTCAACTTGATGAACTTCCTGAAATCTGGCAAAGTGAATCGCGATGAATATCTGCTATTTCCATACAACTGCCTCAGCTGTGCACTTAGAGCAAAATCAGAAAGTTCAAAAGTAGATCCATCTGGATACAGCCATCCATCAAAATCTGTGCTCTTGTAGTTGATGCTGCTGTTGTTTTCAATTTCTGTTGAAGACACGAACTTCAATGTTCCAATTGCTGGCTCTGCCATGCCAAATGATATGACATATGTACGGCGTACAGCAGACAATGCTACATCTATTGGCACAAGTGTTCCGTCAATGAAAGCATTGCCAACAGACAAAGATTCATCATTTGACAGAAGCTGCGCATGCTGAAAAGATGATGACAAACATGACCTTGAGAACTTTTTATATGTGTCCTATGACATATAGGCGAAGTCTAATGACAATTTATTGTATAAACTGTCATGATGATGCTCATACGGACTGAATTCTGTAGACATCATATGCGCGGTTCCAGAGAAGTTCTACATTGACAAGACGTTCTAGAACAATACATCCATCAATATGCCGCCATTCATCGCGCATGAATTGAATTTTTTACTAGAGTACTTGTCTTGCTGTGACACCACAAACAAGTCAGTGTTTAACAGTGTTTCTTTGGATGAAAGTTCATATATACTGTTAGAGTCTGCCATATCATTCACTCCCATGACTTTCCAATGTAAAGAAGTGCTTGAATGTGCTTATGCACTGGATATGATGCTGCATTGTCTCCAGTTTCAGCGCAGCTGAAACCACCGTTTACAGTAGCTGTAAGATCAATTTTATTCATTCCAGGCTTATAGTTGGCAGGATAGTCATCATATGCCATCCATGGATTATCACCATCAGTTGCATCTCTATCTCCGCCAATTGCTATCAAAATACCGTCATTTCCTATAAAACCAGTTCCCATCACTCCAGCTAAAAGAGAAAACATAGCATCATTGCATGGAATATTGACAGATTGAGCTATATTCACATTGCCACTGTGGCTGTGTCCAATGAACACTGTGTTTCCATTGACGTTTGCCATTGGACTCATAGTGTTAACTGGAAGTCCAGGATCACATTTAAAGAATTTTGACGACAAATCTGGAACTTTGAAGCTAGTAGCATTCTCATTACCAGCATAAAGTCTACAAGCTGACTTAAACTTGTCAGCTGCACATGTGAAAGTTCTTCCATTTGGAATAACAAATCCATCGAATGAAGAGTCATTTATGTTAATGTTATTTGGAGTACCATTGTCAAAATTGTATTTTCTATATGCAGTCAAATATGTCTAAAAATTATTGACCGCTAAAAGCTGCAAGTCTCCAACTTTATATTGATAATTATATGCATAATTTGATATCTCATTTATTTTCTAATTAGACACCACTGGCTGCCACGCACTTATTGTATGAATTTCTTTAGTATTTTGTCCAGGCAAATACTTGATGACATTGAATTTTCCGTCATATATGCAGTTGCTGGGATTTCTGCAAGACAGCACCTTATTAGAAGAATTGGGGCCATATGATGAAAAATAATAGAAGTCACTATAGTCATGACCGTGCGCAAATGGCGCAAATTGTGCAATATCACAATATGCAGTAGACTTCAAGTCTATTGTCTTGAACTTTTCTAAGAACTGCTTTTTGAAGTCTTTAAATGATATCTTATAGCTCTACTTCATAGAGCCTTCAGTACGTTGCATCACTAAGTAGTCATTATCACCCAGAGCTGAAAGCTCTGGCATCTCTGATATTCTTAAATTCACATTGCTTATTTACATCAGCATGTGCACAGTAGTCCGGTAATTATATTCAAGAGGAATACAATGGCATATGACAGCGATACATTAGAAGTGCTTCATAGTTTGACGCCAGAAGGTGAAGAGCACTACCACAAGATGCTTGAAGAGAAAGCAGATGAGATACTCTTCAAGCACCAGCATCCATTTAGATGGCTTGCTAGAAAAATGTCTGAGATGTTCTCATGACAGATGTATATTATTTTTATGAAGTTGTGCATTCCAGTCTGTGTCAGTTTTGACTGTAATATTCCAGACTAGCTTTAGAGAGATCCATATGTCTTAGTTGGTTGTGGCGGTTATACGTCTAACAAGATGAATTTCACTGACAATACCGGTAAAAATTTATCAAAGTTCAATTAGTATATAAATGAAATGTCAATGCTTTACTGGATGTATTTCAACTATGAAATTCTTGGAAATCCAGATTACATTGGTCTTGCATAGTATAGAAGAACTCTTGAATATGATAATTGGATGTTACAGCCAAATTCAATTGTATGCACCGTAGAGAATTGCCGATCATCAATATATAATAGTTATTGTTTGTATCATGTCAAAAATGACTTTGATTTTGCTGTAAAAACCGTAAAAGACATATTTCCAGAAAAATTCAAGTCATTTATTTTGTTTTGTGATTAGTCGATGTATTTTGGACGTAATTTATTTATAATGCATCGAGATAAATTTATTGAGTATAGTAAATTTATGTGCAAGCTCATTGATGTCTTCATAGACAGGCTTCTTCCGAGCAGTGACATTCCACAGCGTGACAAATATTAGAAGAGAGCAATTGGATTCTTGTTAGAGAGATTAACTGGATTCTGGATATATGATTAGATGATGAGTAATTCTGCAATTCCAGTTATAGTTCCAATAAAAGGCTATAACATACAGTCACCATATTAGAGGCCATAAGATGAAAACAGCTCTTGTATGCATAGCAAAAGATGAAGACCATTACATTGACGAGTGGTTAAAATATCATCTAAAGCTTGGGTTTTCTAATATATATGTGTATTAGAATGATTGGCGATACATTGGGGACAAGACACAATACAATGACTCTGTTGCATGGATTGAATTTGATGGCGAGTATATGCAGATGAAAGCTTACAATGACTTCATTGACAAGCATCATCTTGAATATGACTTTGCAGCTTTCTTTGATGTAGATGAGTTCTTGTGCTTGAAGCAAGACAAGTCTTTAGAGCAATTTCTCAGCAGATACAATGACGTATATGGAGTAGGCATCAACTGGCGAGCATTTGGAGACAATGGCTTGACAACTGTAGAAGATGGCAACTTTTCAGTATTGTCTAGATTTACTAGATGCCAAGACAAATTAGACAGGCACATAAAGACAATATTGAACTTAGGAATGTCAAGAGGAATGATGCATTTCGTGAATCCTCACTATGTAGATGGATCATTGAAGTACAATGCAATAGTAGACTTAGACAAGAGAAAATTCATACATGGCCCATGGAATTATGACTGTACTAGTAATGTAGCTCAGTTGAACCATTACAACTCTAAGACATTTCCAGAATTCATTGACAAGATGAAGCGTGGAAGAGCTGATATGCCGAGGTCATAGCAGCCATATCTTAGTTCAGACTTCAGCAAGCACAATTTCAATGACATTGAAGACACTGCAGCATTAAACTTCTATATGAAAGACTTCTCATGAAGATATTGATATTCAATCCACTTCATATATTCTTTGATGAGAATTCTATAGATTCCTCTGCATTAGGTGGAAGTGAGACGTGGTCTGTGCAGATAGCTGATGCATTTTAGAAGTTAGGCCACCAATGTTTCAACTTTTGCAGTTGTGGAAAGACTCATATCGCAAAAAGTGGCGTAATTTACATAGACAAAGCAGATGCACATAAGATGCTAAGCATGAAGTTTGACTTTGCAATATGCTGTAGGCTGATGTTATTGTTCTACAGTCTGCTTTAGCATTTCAAGTTCACTGACTCATTTGCTTTAATGCTGCAAGACACATCATGTCCAGATTTTGTAAAACAATCACTAAAAGATGCGCGATTCAAAAAAAATAGTAACATTGTCTTCATGGCATTGTGAGCATATCAAGAAATTATATTCTCTTTAGGACAGCAAAGTGACTGTCATTCCAAATGGAATAGATCTAGACTTGTTCAACAATCTTTACATAGACAAACAGCCAGACCATTCAATTTTATGGTCTTCAAGAGCTGAACGAGGTCTGTCAATTCTAACAGAAGACATTGCTCCGCTTGTAAGAAAAGTAATTCCAGACTTCAAGGTGCTATGCACGCAATATGCAGACAATTCAAACTTTGACTACACAAAACTTGATGTTCAATGTCTCGGACCACTTTCAAAAAAGCAGCTGTACACAGAGATGAACAAGCATGCAGTCTGGTTTTATCCGTCAACATTTGACGAAACATTCTGTATAACTGCAATAGAGAATATGATGTGCAACAACAGCATTGCTATGCACCCTGCATATGGCACCAGTTAGTATCAAGATTACATTAATATTATTCAAAGCAATTTCAGTGACACAAATGAATATAGCAATGCATGCAATGAAGCAGCAGACATTATTGTAGACTGCATTTTGAATTTCAATGATAATAAGTATATTCAGTAGAGAAAAGCAGCTAAGAAGTTTGTCATAGACAATTTCACATGGGATAAGATCGCGATGAAGTTCATTGACTTAACTAAAGAAAACTAGAATTGAGGAATTATATGATCACCGTAGTTGTAATAGGCAAGAACAGGACATTGATGACTATTGAGTGTATCAAGAACATAATGCAGCACTTGAAAGGCGCTGAATTCAGCATAGTAGTTGGAAGTGACCGGAGTGAACCTGGACATGTGCAAGCTGTCAATTATTACTTGAGCACGCTAAATGTCTAGAGCAAAGTGCTTGAATGTGTCTCACTTGGTGGAATGATGAACGCATGCTGTGATGAAGCATTCAAGACGTCTAAGCATGTGCTTTGTGTCGAGAATGACATGATCTTGCATAGAGACCTTCATATAGACCAATTCATTGATCTGCTTGACAGCACGAATGTAGGCAATGTCTAGTTTAGATACTTCTCTACTGCTACGCACAAATGCAGCGCAAAAGTGTTTGAGTTCAAGGGAAAGAACTACATGTTCACTCTTCCAAGCGATGACATGAATGCAACATGTCCAGTCAGTTTTGGATAGAATTTCTTCAAGAAAGAGTTCTATGACGCTATAGGCAAGTTTTTAAGCGGTGAATTTGACACTGACAAAGTCGAAAGGTCATTTGTCTAGAGCTACTGCAAGCAACTAACGTCAGAATCTCCTCTTGTGAATGCACTGTGCACAGATGATGCTCACAACATGATGAATGACGAGCGTGGATACTTCTACCATATAGGCATAAACTGCCAGCATAAAGCTGGCATAAAATGGAACAAGAACATAATTCCATGCTAGTACCATTACTTGTCAGATGATGCTGTTGACTCTGCTTTTAGGAGTAAATTCAAAGCAATATGAAAGAAATAGAAATAGTCAATTCATCTAAATTTGATGAGCCGATAGAGATGCGGCCACAGTATTTCAAGCAAGGGCTTGTAGACTTGATGTCTAAACTTGATAAGCCTGATCTCATTTTTGTAGAGATAGGATGCTATAGAGGCGAGAGCACTGAAGTTTTCTTGTCAACTGGAAAAGTGAAGAAGATGTACTGCATTGATCCATGGCTCAACTTCTATGACAGTAAAGATGATGCATCTACTTCTGACATGGACAAAGTGATGCATGACTTTGACTAGCGGATACTGGCAAAGTGGCCATTTGTCGAAAAGCATAGAGGAACTATTGAGTCATTTATCATAAGCAAACTAGGAACTGGATTGGAAGTTGATGTAGTCTACATAGACGCTAATCATACATATGACTATGCAAAAAATGACATCTTGAAGTCACTGCACTACATAAAGCCAAAGTATGCGATATGCGGACATGACTACCATCCAAACTGGGGCGTCATGAAAGCTGTCAATGAAATATTCACGAAGCCAGACTTCACGTTCCAGGACACGTCTTGGCTGAAGTTCATGTGAAGACTGCTTGTTGTTTGTGCTTAAAAATGTAAATAAAAGTAAATGCAAACACGTAAAGGACTTTACAATGGCACAGAAAGACATAGAAGCTATCGCTAAGCAGATGCAAGCTGAAGAAGCAGAGCGCAGAGCATGCGATGAAGCTTACGAGAAAGCTCAAATAGAGCAGCAGAAATTCGAGACTGAAGAGTTTGATGAGCTTGAAGATGAGATAATTGACCCAGCATCTATGGGGTTCATTGATGATTCTAGTTATGGCTCTAATGAGTCTGATGACTTCTACAATGAAGACTTTGAAGAAGTCAGGCTTGATGAAAAAATTGATGACTGCTTAGAGACAGAGCCTGTTGAAGAAGCCGAAGGCCAAGCTTCTATTGAAGTAGAAGTCTACAATGAAGATGGCTTTGGTGAGCATTTTGCAGCAGAAGTGATGAAAAACGTGCCAGGAGTCACAGCTAAGGCAAAGAACAAGGCTCTGTCTAATGGTGACATTGTCGTAAAGATTGCTGGCTCTCGCCCCGACTTAGAGAGAGCTTTCGCGTTCTATCTTGGACAGCGCAGCTACAATGCTCTTCCACAAGAAGACAAAGAAGAGTTTGAGTCTATTCTCGTGTTTGATGACGGTGACACACTTGCAGAAGCTGATTATAGAGAAGCAGTCGCGCACTGCCTTGACCCAATTGGAGTGAATGCGTCTACGGCAAACTTGTCAGATCAAGACACATGTGCTTTCAGCATGGTGAAAGAAGAGAAAGCTCGCAGAAGTGCTAAGAAGATCATCAAAGCATTGAATGAAGAAGACCTCAGTGAGTTGTCTGACAAAGACTTAGAACAGCTAGATGGAATACAAGACGCTTTGTAGAGCGGCGAAGGCGCAGATGGCATGACAGATGACGAGCTCAAAGTGTGGAAAGCGCTTCTTGCGACTATGGGCTACACGCCTGAAGAGTGGGACAAGCTCTCTCATGAAGAGCAAGAGAAAGCTTGGAAAGCACAAGACGAGATGAGAGGGCAGTTGTCTAAGTCTGGCTTTGCACGCTGGCTCACGGGAATTGACCCCAAGACTGGAAAGAAATTTCGCTACTAGAACTAGTACACAGACTTTGTGCCATTTGACACTAAGCACAACACTGCGATAGATCAAGAGAGTGGACTGAAAGCTGGTGATACATTTTAGGACCAGTTCAATCCAGACTACACACAAGACAAGTCACGCTACCAGCATCCGACAACATATGACAAAGAAGAACGCGAAGCAGCTGCTAAAGCTGAAGAAGACAGAATTGCCAAGCAGCGTGAAGAATATGCTTAGAAAGCACTTCTTCATTCACGCGGCAAGAAAGACTCAGCTGGAAAACCAGCAATAACATCTGGTGACTTTGGAAGAATGCTGTCAAATCTCTCTGATGACGAGATAGAAGATCTTAAGCAGTCATTGATTGACTATGCAAAGTCAACTGCAAAGTCTGCAGAAGATGCAGAGAATGAAGTCAAAGCAATAAGAGCAATGTTTGCTTCAGCAAAGAACGCGAAGCACAAGACACTTGCTGACTTGAGCGACGTAATCACTGGAGGTGTCAGTGGAGCTCCTGCAATGAAGAAGTTTGTTGATGACTTTGACACTGCTATTGTTGTAGCTACAAGGCAAGCAAGTGGCAAAGATGGCTCTCGTACGTCATTTGACAAACTTACGAGCACTCAAGCTGGAACTAGAAAACTCGCAAAAGTCCTTTCAAATGTGCTGAACTCAAGAAAGACTGGCAAAAAACCACTTGATCCTGAAAGAGCTATGAAGCGTGAAGAATGGAAGAAGATGCTGAAAGATCTTGGATATAATCCTGCTAAATGGAGTGAGCTGTCTCCAGATGAGCAGCTCGAGCTTATTGACTAGTATCAAGCTGAGCATGCATAGAAGTGATAATTTAAGCAACAAGGAAAACAAAAAATGACATTAGACATACCAAAGTTCATTGAGAATGCTGTGAGGACACAATCAAAAATTCACCATCTTGACATCAATGTGAAAGCTGTTAAAACATCTGACATACCAGACTCAGTTACATCTCTCATCTCTAAAGACTATGGTGACAAATATCTGGATGACGCTGACTATGTGACTTTCTTCTGGGGTGGAATCGTAAA
>Ga0310695_10013895_pt1 | contig 10974 bp, 9 predicted proteins | sample RumenRJG_04DNA_FD_203882 | JGI IMG/M metagenome (GOLD analysis project Ga0310695, IMG submission 203882) | Bovine rumen microbial communities from Lethbridge, Alberta, Canada - RJG_04 (v2) (version 2) | ecosystem: Host-associated > Mammals > Digestive system > Stomach > Rumen | place: Canada... | reverse complement strand
CAGGTATTCTTCCGAACAAGTTTCTGTTGTGGCACGTAGAGGGGAAGCACCCCGCGGGAGGCGTTTGAGGCCACCACCGGCACATCCATGAAATACTTCTCCGCCCAACGCTCGATACGCTTGAAATCGATGTTGCCGATAGAGAAGAACAATATCCTGTCCGCCGAATAGGTGCGGTCCACGAACCTGCGGACATCCTCCGAAACATAGTGTTTCAGGGCTTTCTTATCGCCCAAGATATATCGTCCCATCGGGGAGCCCGAGAAGATCATGTTCTCAAAATCGTCGTAGATCAGTTCGGACGGAGAATCCTTGTAGGACTGTATCTCGTCGATGATGACATCCACCTCCTTGTCCATCTCCTTCTGAGGGAAGGTGGAATGGAAGACCACATCGGCGCAGAGCTCCATCGCCCGTTCGAAGTGGGTAGTCAGCACCGTGGCGTAGACGAAAGTCTCCTCCTTGGTCGTGTAGGCGTTCAGTTCGCCCCCCACCGACTCCACACGGTTCAGGATATGCCAAGCCTTGCGCTTCCGCGTACCCTTGAAGAGCAGGTGCTCGACGAAATGCGCCATGCCGGACTCCTCCGGCAGCTCGTCGCGCGTACCCACGTTCACGACGAAACCGCAGTAGGCCACCGGGCTTCTGTCACGCAGGTGCACCAAGCGGACACCATTAGGCAATTTCTTGTATGATATAGGGGGCTCCTTCATCCACGATCCTCCATCTTTTTCAGTTCCTCGGCGGCTATCTCCACCTTCTCGTACCACTCCTTGCCGAAGCGACGGATCAGCGGTTCCTTCAGGAAAACATACAGCGGAACGTTCTCCTCCTGCCCTTTGGCGAAAGCGCAACGGCAGACCTTCCAACGATGAACGTTCAGGGCCACCGTCCCATTCCGGAGCGTCTCCAGACGGACAGGGTACAGATGGCAGGATATCGGTTTGTAGAAATCGACACGACCCTCCTTGTAGGCCTTCTCGATGGCGCACTTGCACATGCCATCCTCGTCGAAATAGGCGAAGACACACTCACATCCGTTCACGATGGAAGTGACCAAATCGCCGTCCCCATCCACTGTGGAAAAGCCTTGCTGCTTTATCACCTCACGTGACTTCTCCGGCAGTTCGTCCCACACGACGGGCAACACCTTCTCCAGTTCCGGCAACTCCTTCCGCTCCAACGGGGCGCCGGAGTCACCCTCCACGCAACACTCTCCCTTGCATACGGACAAGTCGCAACAGAACCTCGTGTCGAAGAGGTCCGTGGAAATGATCGTGTCATCGATTTGAATCATCATAATCCCTACCCTTTATGGTTCAACGCAGTTACAATACTGTTTCAGTGCGCGAAAGTAACGTAAATTTTGCTCAATTAGTGTCAAAGAAAGCATTAATCCACCCTTTTTTTCATAAAAAAAGCATATATTTGCCTGATTTTAAACGGATGGACGAACCATAATTCTAAGAAATGATTGTTAAACGTTTCACATTCAACATATTGAACGTAAACACCTACGTGCTCATAGACGAAAAGACCAACGAAGCGATCGTCATCGACCCTGGTTGTCAGAGTGCGGAGGAGAGGGAAACATTCAAAGATTATATCATAAGCAATAATCTAAAAATCAAACGGGTGATTGACACGCACCTGCACTTCGACCACATCTACGGGCAACGGTTCGTGGAGGAGACGTTCGGTGTGGGAGCGGAGGCCTGCAAGAAGGACATCACCTTCCTCAACCACTACCAGGACCTGCTGGTCATGTTCAACATGCCGATGGACGACGAGGCGTTGCCGCTCAAAGGATACTTGGTGGACGGCGACGTAGTGGAGGTGGGAAGCATCCGCCTCAACGTGCTGCAAGTGCCGGGGCATTCCCCTGGAGGGCTCGCCTTCTACGAGGAGAAGGAGCATTGCGCCTTCGTGGGAGACACCATCCTGGAGGGAGGCATCGGAAGGACGGACATGCACCGCGGCAACTACGACACCTTGGTGAAGAGCATCAAAGAGAAGCTTCTTCCCCTACCCGATGACACCATGCTCTACAGCGGGCACGGAGAGCCTGCCACCTTGGGGCATGAGAAGGAGTGCAATCCGGAAATCATTAAGATAATTAAGAGTTAAGAATTAAGTATTCATTAAGAGTTTAACCTACATATAACTAAGCTATTATGGGATCATGTTTGGAGAATAAGCGTTACAAGATGATGAAAGTGAAGGAAGGAGAATACGTTCCTGACGTAGAGGACACCTTCCCTGAGGACGATCCGTTCGTCCACAAGCTCATCTACGAAAACATATACAACGAGGTGTTCGATGAGAACTACCCGTACTTGGACGAGTCATTCAAATGGAAGGTCGGACATGTCTGGGCCCTTTTCCGCGCATACTTCATCTGTTTCTGGGTCAACCCGCTGATTTTCGGACTACGCATCAAGGGCAGAGAGAATCTGAAGAAATACAAAAAAGAGTTGAAGGATGGTGCGATCACCGTCTGCAACCACGCCTATCGTTGGGACTTTCTCGCCGTATGGCAAGCCTCCAAGCGTTTCAGGCTATGGTACCCCGCTTGGGCGGACAATTTCCAGACGAAGGATAGGGACAACATGCGCCACACCTGCGGCATACCCGTACCGAAGAGCATGAGCGCGATGAAGAAATTCAACCAGGCGTTCGACACGCTCCACGAGCGGAAAGCATGGATCCACGTATTCCCGGAGGAGTGCAGATGGAACAACTACAAACCACTTCGTCCGTTCAGGAAAGGAGCCTTCATCTTCTCCTACAAATACCAGATGCCAATCGTGCCGATGGTCATCACCTACCGTGAGCGCACAGGGCTCTACAAGTTCTTCAAGAAGAACGAACCATTGTACAACATCACCATAGGCGAACCCATCTACCCAGACATGAGCCTGCCGAGGAAGGAGTCCGTCGACGAGATGCGCGACAGGGTTCACGCCAAGATGGTGGAACTCGCAGGCATCGTAGAGAACCCATGGCCAAGTGTTCAACCTAACGACAAAGGATAACATGAAAACAATAAAAAGGATATCATTCTACGCCTTGCTAATCATGGCAACACTTATTTCCAGTTGCAACAGTGACGTATACGAACCATCAAGCCGGCAAATCACCTACATGGGACGTGTCGACAAGAGCAACCCCAACTTCGTATCGTTCGCCTACCCCGGTGTCACCATTTCCACCAGATTCAGGGGGAAATCCATCACCGCGAGGTTCAAAGATTTAGCGATACTAGGGATGCATAACACCTTTTATTGTATCATCGACAACGGAGAGCCTCAAAAAATCGTTCTCAACGAGGGACAATACGAATATGTACTGGCTTCACGGTTGAAAGACACCCTACACACCGTCGAGCTAGTCAAACTGACAGAGAGTATCGTCGGAGAGGTGAACTTCTTCGGATTTGTCGTCGGAGACAAAACCGGCGACGCATTCCTCGTCTATGCAGACCCACTGCCAGAGCTCAAGATGGAATTCGTTGGCAACTCCCTCACCTGTGGATACGGCAACGAACTATCGTCCATGACACCGAAAAAGGGATTTTCCCCTCTCAATGAGAACAATTACTATGCATACGGTGCCATCACGGCAAGAAAACTGAATGCGCAATACGTATGCACCGCATATTCAGGCAAGGGAGTATGCAGGAACTACGAAGGAGACACCGAGAACACCATCCCGCAGTTCTACGGCAAAACCATCGCCACGAAGCCAGACTCCAAATGGGACCACAGCGAATACATTCCAGACATTCTGGTACTGAACCTCGGCACGAACGACTTCCAGGCGGAAAGCACCACCAAAATACGGGTGGATTCCATCCAGTTTATCGCCGAATACACCGCATTCCTCCAACGCATGAAAGGTTATTACCCCGATGCGGAGATCATCTGCGCCGTCGGACCAGCATTAATCGACAACATGGAATTCTTCCCGAACCAGCTGACACGCTACAGCCAATGCGTGCTCACCGCCATTAAAAACGCCGGAGGAGAGGAGAACCACATCCACTATTTCGAGACGAAACCGCAGGAAGGGCCTTTCGGAGAGGACTATCACCCGACCATCGCCACCCACACAAGAATGGCTAACGAATTGGTTTCCTTTATCATAGAAAATAAGTTGATAAAAACCGAAAAATAGTGCAAAAATAGTTTCCCAATTATTTGGAGACTCCGCAAAAACAACTTACCTTTGCACCGCAAAAGAGAGAAACACTCTTCCTTAGCTCAGTCGGTTAGAGCACCTGACTGTTAATCAGGGGGTCCTTGGTTCAAGTCCAAGAGGGAGAGCACAAAGGCTGCGACAAATCGATGTCGTAGCCTTTTTTTTATGAAAAAACATTACCACACCCCTATCCATACACCCTTTTAGGGAATAAAAGAGAGCCAAATAGCTACATATAGCGATTTCACAGCCCGACGTGTCTCCATACCTTTGCAATGTTCGGAGGAACAATAAAACACAATAAAAAGAGTTGTCCGAAAAAAGGATAGAAGATAATTCTGTACAAGAAAGTAAGCCATAATGAATAAATAAAAGTCTTCACTCATCCAAGGACAATTACCACATAAGGCAAGAGTCATTGTCTGGGAAGATCATTAGCGGGGAACAAAACGTTTTCCGCTGCTCTTGTTTTCCTCACGCAACATACAATCCAAGCGTAGAAATAACATCCACGAATATGATTATGTTAAATTTATACATTTTGTTTGATGTTTTACAAAAAACATATACCTTTGCACCAAGGAAACCACATAATTTCCATGACGATTACAAAAATCACATTTTTCGTGGAATATGATGTTGTAAAATAATGTGTTAACAGATAAACAACTGAATTTGAATATTTAAGTAATGGTTTGGATTTCATCGTTCAAAGGCGACATTTATCAGCTCCGCCACATGGGAACCAGTAGGTTTCAATTGAAAACATTTTCGGAGGAAGGGATGTATACAAAATACACCGAAGCGCAATGGAAGGCAAAAGAATGGCTATTCCCCAATGGAAAATAGGGAAAGGACGAGTCCCAACAGCATCAACTACGCAACAACATTTTAAATATATCAATAATGAAAAAAAGTTTTACTTTCACCGAAGGCACGCACAAAAAGCGGCATCGGGACAATGAGTTTACCGCATCTTTCGTCAAGAAGGTGCTATTTCTGTTGGGGATAATGCTTCTACCCAACATGAGTAATGCGGCCATCCGCCGTTTTGAAGTCACAAAGACCTCCTATGTTTACATAGACAATGAGGCGAAAGCGGACCCGGGATCATTACCTGCGGCAGTGGATTCCGTGAACAAATACTCCACCGACTCGTGTGCGATCATCTTCAACCTGAAGGCGAATGACACCATCAAAGTAACCTCTCATGTGGCGAAAGAAATCTCCAACGAGACATACACATTAATCGACGGAGGAAAGAATGGTGCTAAGATTGCTACATATAACAACTACTTTTCTATTTCGAATGCTAATCACGTGGTTCTGAAAAATCTGGAGTTTGTAGACGACACGAAAACAACTACATTTCAAATCAAATCGTCAGTGGTTGATACGATCACAAACTGTAAATTCACCAACGGCAACGGAATCACTTATGGTGCGTTGTACTTGCCAGCAACAACAGTCACCAGCATAAACAATTGTCTTTTCTCAGGAAAAAATATCGGATTGACAATAGATGCTTCAGCCTCCGCAACGATTTCCGATTGCCAATTCTTAAACAACAGCGTCCGAGGAATTGATGGGGGGAACAACGAGAATCTCATCCTCCGTAATTGTACCATTTCAGGAAACACAGAAGGCATACGTAAATTTTCGGGCAAAGCGTACAACTGTGTTTTCAAAAGCAACGAGAGCGCATCCTACACGGGATCTGGAGACTTTTACAACTGTATATTCTCTCAAAACTCGACTGCAGCCATAAATGGTAGCGCACATGTCATCAACAAATGTCGTTTCACTGAAAACGGAACCGCAATCAAGGCAATCCAGAACGAAATAGATTCCATTTGCAACAGCTACATAGGCAACAACGAGACAGGCATATACACAAGCCAAACAACAATCAAGAATATCATTGGAGACACCATTGTGTCCAACCAAGCACATGGAATATACATTGCGGGCATATGTACTCACATATACAACAATGTCATATCCGACAACAACGTGGGAATGGAGATTGTAAGAACTACAATAGACTCGATTAGTGGGAATACCATTACCAGTAATAAGACATCCGGCGTTATCATCAATGGAAGAGGAGTACTAAACGTCTTTAGCAACAACTATATCGGTACAAACTCGAATTTCGAAGCCTTGGGAAATGGAGAAGATGGAGTATCAATCGCAACATCGTCCACTGTTCCTTCTGAATTCAAGAACAATTTCATAGGGAACAACGGCAGATATGGCATTAATTTTGAAGGTGGAGCCACGCAATTCACCATTGAATCTTGTTATGTAGGTGTGACTCCGGATTCAACCCCGATGCCTAATGCGAAGGGGGGGCTATATATCCACCAAAGTCCTCATAAGACAGTCCTGAAAAACAGTTTCATCGCAAGGAATGGCAGCACAGGCGTGAAAACGACAACAGATGGTAACTTGACTATCACGGGTTGTTCCATTTACAAAAACAAAGGTTATGGAGTCTATTCCGTCTCCGAATATAGTCCATATAATCTTGTGGTTGACAACTGCGTATTTGAGATGAACGACAGTTCCGCCATATATACGAGCTACCCACATGCAGGCGAGGGATCCAGCTACGTCTCCTCGTCCATCACCAACACGCTCTTCCTCAAAACAACGTTGGTACGTTCCATCAACAAGGCGATTGAGACGAATAACCCATTGTCAGCTCCGGTCATCACTTCCATCAAAGAAGACGAAGACGGATATCTAATCATAACAGGCAAAGCAGATTCTATAGGAGCGTCTTATATCGAACTTTACCTCAACGACGGGAAATCCGAGATTGCGACAAAACTCATAGCATCCGACAGCACAGATGCTGAAGGAAACTTCTCCATCAAAACGGGAATTATGTCTTACGCAGCTAGCTTCTCCGCCACATCCAGTTACTCGAACGAGACGAGCGCACTTAGTAAAACCTATAGTTATTACAGCAAAAACCGAAAGGAATATTTTGTAAAGATGGATGGAACAGGAAACGGCTCCAGCTGGGAGAATGCGATGGACGGGAAGGGCTTCGTCTCTATGATGGAAAGGGTTCCCGATAGCGTCACCTTCCACTTGGCGGCAGGAACATACGACTTGCAGGAATTGGCAGAAAAAACAGAAGTCCAAATCACCCGTCCGACGACTATCATCGGAAGTTATCCAGCCGATGCAAAAACAGGAGATGTTGCCACACCTTTCAAGAACACCACTCTCTTGAAAACCGGTTACTTCAGAATCAACACCAGTGGTGATGTTGTCTTTGACGGTCTAAGGTTCGAGACAGAGTTCGAACATGGTGCATACAATGAACAAATGAACAAACAACCAGGACTTACCATTACATTGAAAAATAGCGTCGTGGTGGGGAAAGAGAACAGCACAAATGCAATTTTTGCCTCCCACAAAGGAAAGACTATATTGTACAATGACTCTATCATAGGAAATCACACCTATTCCGCCATAGCTGTCAACGGTAGTGACACCCTAATAGCAAAGAATTGCTATGTTTCAGGATCAGGATGTAAAGGAGGCATCGTGACAGATGGATATGCAGAGATTGATAGTACAATCATTACAGGAAACATGCAATTTGGAGTATTCCAAAATGGCACAGGCGGTCAAATGACAGCCATCAAAAACTGTATCATCACAAGAGACGGAAGCGTTAACGACAAAGAAAAAGGCATAGGCATACGCATGTCCGGGAATACGGCCAATATAATAAACAATCTCGTCGGCATAGATGCCAACGGGGACGTGAAAGGCTTTGACATCGGTGTTTTAATCGAGATGACAACCATATCATCAATCGTCGAGGGCAACATTATTGCCGGCAATGACAGCATTGGCATTGTCATTAACGGAGGAACTAATCTCGTAAAAGGCAACTACATCGGAACAGACAAAAACTTCAACGACTTAGGCAACGGTTCAGACGGTCTGCTCATCGGAGCCAGAAGTAAGGTCAACTTCCCATCCAGCTTGGATAGCGCCAATTACATCGGATTCAACAAGAGACATGGTATTTTCAGCCAAGGCACCATGACAGCTTGTAACGCATCCTTCAATTACATCGGTGTGACACCACAAGGTGATCCGATGCCAAATGGAGAATATGGCATATATATGGAGACTAGCAGACAAGACCAAAACATAAAAGGCAACCTGATCGGTTTCAACGGGAAAGGTGGCGTACATTATGAAGACTATTACACGACAATCACAGAGAACCTCTTCTTCGGGACAAATGGGAAGGCCATAAGCGACCGTCGGACTAGCTATCAATTGGCCATTCCGTCCATCATCCAAGTTAAAAAGGACAATGACCGCATTCTCGTCGAGGGAACTACGGACACGTTCAGGGTATCTACTGTCGAACTCTTCGCCACAAACGGAGGACTTCAAACGGCACATGTGTTCTTGGGCAATACGGTGACAGATAGCACAGGTGCATTCTCATTTGCCATCCCTGCAGAAAAACTTTCGGGACATGGTGATACGATTTGTTTCTCCGCCACAGCAACATACAAAGCAGAGGGGACCAGCAATCTCTCCGATCCATTCTGTTGCGAGAATTGCCAATGTGTCACCGACACCACCATCCTTCCTATAGACACAATCTATGTGGGTGAAAAATTCTTGGACATAACATACACGGAGGCAGGATTCTATGACGACATCTACGAAGTACTCAAGAGACCAAACGGTTGTGAGCTCGTAGTAAAATACAGATTAGTTGTACTGTCAAATGAGGGTACAGGAGTAGAGAACCAACTGGCAGGCAACAAGAGCATCTACCCGAACCCAGCAACGGACGTGCTTCACGTAACCAACTGTTCAAACTTCGTCTATATGATCCAAGACATGTTAGGACATACAGTTATGGGAGGATCATCTTCCAATGGTTCAATTAACATATCAGACCTACCTCAAGGATTCTACTTCCTAAAGCTAGGGGATGAAGGTCGTGATGGCGTATTCCAATTTGTGAAATCACAGAAGTAACAAAACAGAGTACAATAAATTCGGAGGTCTCTCCACCGTCCTGTTCCGCAGGAGGTGGAGAGACCTTCTTTCATATAAAAGAGTGGGAATAAACCGCCATTCTTCGGAGTCTAAAGGGATGGAGGCAACATCCTTCCCGACACTCCCTACACCCTAATCGTTCTGTCCATACCGAGGCTCCTCCTCTGCGACCATACGTTGCTCAGCATCAGGGCTCGACCCATTATACGGTATAACAGGCTTCTTGCGATACAAATCGAGGAATGCCTCATTCAGCAGGTAAACAATGCCCTCCAAGGTCTGTTGCCGCACAGCAGGCTTCAACTGACACTCCCAAACCACCATAGTTCGCCATCCGATGGCGCGCAGCTTATCACGCACTTCCTCATCCCTCTCCTGGTTGCGGGCGATCTTATTCTCCCAGAAAGCGACATTCGATTTAGGCATCCGTCCTTGTTGGCAGACATGCCCATGCCAAAAGCAACCATTGATAAAGATTGCGGTGTGATATTTCTTCAGGACAATATCAGGAGTGCCCGGCAACGAACGAACGTTCAACCGGTAGCGAAAACCATTCGCATAAAGGAATTTGCGGACGATAAGTTCTGGCCTCGTATTCTTGCTACGAATACGAGACATCGTCTTACTTCGTTGTTCTGGGGTAATCTTATCCATAAAAAAAGCGGAGCATCGGTTTTCGACGCTCCGCCTAAGTGTACATAATTATCTGATCGGATTCAGGATGTTTGTACGAGAGATTGTCACATCATAATCCTCGCCGCCCGAATAAGTTCCACCAGAAACAAAGCCAGATGGTCCTATCACATCACCGCCTGTCAGTTTTCCTCCGACCTTGTACGTATACGTTTGGTCCTTAGAAAGTTTAGCACTAATGCTAAGCTTGTTAGCAGATAAGCCATCCATGAATTTACCATTGTGAGAGAAAATAACAGCACCCGTCTCATCCAACACCTGGAAAGGCGTGAAATCATACGAAAGATCCCCGGCAGTTCCATAAGAAGAATTCGCGAATCCGCCATTATGTTTATACTTTCCAACGCCGACGCAAACACCGCCTTTCGCAGCGATCGGGCAGGAATATGCTCTTCCTCCATTCGAACAGGTTGAGATATAACCACCGTTGCAGACCAGTTTACCGTTCTTCTCCTCATCGACATAGACACCATCAGCGGAAGCGGATTCGATCACAATGACAGCGTTGTCATTCACCTCCATATCTGCATCCGAAACGATACCGTAGGCACCATCAATCGTGGCAGTCGAACGGAGATATAAACTAGACATATTGAACACGATCTTCTTGTCCGATTTAATCAAAGAGCTGACTTTCACTTTATCCTCACTCAAGGAGTTAAGGTAAGCGAATGAAGAGGAGGCGTTCGACAGCGTCAACGAAACTCCATTATCGAAGGTCAAGCCCGAGTCACCTGTGAGGAGACGAGCACCCGTAGCGGAAGCGGTAGCTGAAAACTCATGAGTACCATCCATGAAATTAATACAACCATCCGCCTTGATAGCCGTAGTATTCGTAGAACCATCCTCCGCATCATAAACGGAAGTACCGGTCAATACGCATTTGATTTTACCACCATACACGTTGACGTCACCATCGGCCTTGATACCGCGGGCGCCCTTCGCACTAGACTCGATAGTCAGCACACCACTGGTCATCCAGAAAGCACCATGTTCAGCGTCAGTGACCGTCATCTCATCCTCATC
>Ga0310695_10013894_pt1 | contig 10974 bp, 8 predicted proteins | sample RumenRJG_04DNA_FD_203882 | JGI IMG/M metagenome (GOLD analysis project Ga0310695, IMG submission 203882) | Bovine rumen microbial communities from Lethbridge, Alberta, Canada - RJG_04 (v2) (version 2) | ecosystem: Host-associated > Mammals > Digestive system > Stomach > Rumen | place: Canada... | reverse complement strand
GCGAGCGGTATCATAGCCCTACTGGGCGTTAACCCAAACCACCACTTGAAGTGGTGGTTATGACTTTGAGCTGCGGATTTTTATATGATGTTAGGTGTTAAGGAGACTGCATTATGGAAGCCAAAAGACAGAACAGGAATACTCTTTTGTTTGTTGGCTTCTTTTTGCTTGCTGGTATACTGCACGTTGTAGAAAACCACTGTCATAATCTGCCTTCTCCGGACTATTCCGCGGTAACCATATTATTTCTGGTCACATTTATGATCTATACCGCACTTCTGATATTTTGGATCCAGTCCGTCCGCATCAGGTTTCTTCCATCACGGGAGAGATCTTATATGATCTGGATCATGCTTCTGATGATCCTGTATCTGTGCTTGCGTGTCTTCCGCTATCGTATTGCCAGCAGCGCGGCTGCCCTGCGTCTCTCATGGTATGCCTATTATGTGCCGTTGATGCTGGTCCCGGCACTGTTTCTAATGGTGTGCTTCCGAATTTCGTCGACGGGTCTGAAAAGCGTGAAATGGGATGAACGTTTGCTGTTGTTTCCGGGCGGCATCCTGGCCCTGTTGATTCTTACCAATGACGTTCATCATCTGGTGTTTCTTCCAAAACCGGGAATCGATTCTTTTATCGGCAGCATGGGAACCTATACGTATCGGCTGCCCTTTTATCTGGCCTATGCGTGGATGATTCTCGCGATCTCAGGTGGGATGTTCCTATTGTTCAGAACGTACGGAAACAGAAAGAATAAGAAGACGATCGTAGCAGTTTCCGTAGTTGTCCTGCTTTGGGTGTTTCTTATTTCACTGCACACTCTGAAGCATATCGTAGAATTCATTCCCCCGTATGAGTCACCGGAGATCCATATTTTCTGCATGCTTGCGATCTTCGAGATCTGTATTCGTTCGGGGATCATTCCGCATAATGAAAACTATGCGGGGTTCCTGGCGGAACTCCCCATGCCGCTGATGATAACGGACAGGGCATATTGTCCGGTCTACCGGGCTAAGGAAGGAATCGGGGCAGGCCGGGAAGAACTTTCCGCCTCTCTGGCTGCGCCGGTATATCCGGAGCCCGACCGGAAGCTTTGCGGCAGGCAGATCCACGGAGGATATGCGTTTTGGATCGAGGATGAAAGCGGGATACGGAACGCCAACCGCAACCTCCAGGAAGCCAATGAACTGCTGGAAAGCGAAAATACGCTGGTTGAATATGAAAACAGGCAGAAAGAACAGAGCGCTTATCTTCGTTCCCGGCACCGTATCTATCACGAGATCGCGGAGATCATGTATCCTTACCAGAAAAGGATCGCGGAACAGCTGAATGAGATGCGCCCCGGGACGAAGGATTTCCGGGACCGTATCGCCGGGATCTCTGTTCTCAATGCCTATGTAAAACGAAAAACCAATCTGCTGTTAATGGCTTCCGAAAAGGAAATGATCCCGACACAGGAGATATTTGCGGCACTTTCTGAATCCTGCAGGTATCTTTCGTATGCCGGAGTCAGAGCTTCTGTGGAAGAGGAGGGATTTCTCAGACCGGAAGGATCCGACGGGCAGGAAAGCGCTATGACGGCCAACCTGGCCATCGCCCTTTATGATGCCTTTGAAATGCTGGCGGAACAGCTTACCGGTCGTGCCTCGTTTCTGATGATATCGTATTCAAAAGAAGGCCTAAGGTTGGCTGCGGATACGGATTTCGTCCCGGATGTGACGGGAATCGCACTTCCGGTCCGGACAGAATATATCGATGATATTCAGTACGTGACGATTCCTGCAGAGGAAAGGCGGTGCCTGGTATGACGATCCGGGAAGCTATGAATGCCCCTCTTCGGGAGATACTGATCACATGGGCGATGCTCCTGCCCTTGTTTCAGGAGTATCTGTGCCTGACCTTCTTCAGGCTCCGTTATGGCAGACGTATCAAAGCGGCTGTGTTCTTTTTATATCCACTTTTATTCCTGCTTCTGTTTCTTCTTTTGGACGGTGTATTTCATTACGGCGAAATGAAATGCCCGAGAACATGGCCTGCGGCTACCACTGGATTCTTTTCTTTGCCGCTCTCTCTATTGATTACATTGGAGGTCCTGTTTACAGCCCTGCTCATCTGGGAGTCCTGTATGCTGATCCGTATTCGGAAGGAGCATCCGACTTCCTGGGCTGTCAAGGAAACCCTGGATCTGCTCCCGGCAGGGGTCGCGTTTGCAGAAGAAGACGGCAGGGTCGTGTTTGCCAACATTACCATGAATGAGATCGCCCGTGTGTTGACCGGAAAGGCGTTTATGAATCTTGGACCGGTTTTGGAAAAGGCGGAAAAAACAGCGGGGATCCAGGGGCCCGATACACTGCAGGCGGTATATCCCGACGGCTCCGAGGTCTGGCAGTTTTCCTCCGGAAGGATCATGGAAGACGGAAAGACATACCTCAGGCTGGTTGCCACAGATATTACAGAACTGGCAAAGATCCACGGGACGCTGCAGGAGAATCATGAAAAACTGAAGGAGATCCGGCGCCGTCTGGACATTTACAGCCGTACTGCAGAAAGAATCATTGTTTCCCAGGAACTGCTGAATGCCAGAATGCAGGTGCATAACGAGACCGGTCATATTCTTCTGGCCAGCCGCCACTATATGGACCAGCCTGGTTCTGTTGATGAAACGGCGCTGCTTGAAATGTTGAAGATAACCAATACACACCTTCTGCGGGAATATGAGGAGGACGATACAGTTCGCGATCCCTTGACGGAAGCGATTGAAATGGCAAAGGCCATCGGCGTGACGGTGAAGCTGCGCGGAATGATCGCGGAGGAAGGCACACACAGAACTGTCCTTGCGGCGGCGATCAGGGAATGCGCGACCAATACCAGAAAGCACGCCGATGGGGATGATCTGGATGTCATGGCAGAAGAAGAGGAAAACCAGATCGAGATCCGGCTGACCAGTAAAGGAAACAGCACGAAATCGCCCAACTCGGAATCCGGGGGACTGGCATCTCTGCGGACTCTTGTGGAGAATGCCGGAGGGAGCATGGAGGTATTCGCTTCGGAGACATTCCTCGTGAAGATAGCCATACCCGGGGAAATAAATGGCTCCTGCGGGTGGTGTATGGGGGGAACCCTGTCAGGTATACTTTTGTCAGAAAGAGATGTCAAGAACAGGAGAAAAACTTGAAAAAGAAACGTATCTGGATTTATATGGCGGCGGCACTGTCTACTTTGCTTCTTCTCGGAGGATGCAGCAGTAAATCTTCCCGGATTTCGGCAGGTACAGCAGCTGTAGAAACGACGACAGATTCTTTGCCGGAGTCTGCACAGACGCTGGATACGAGGCAGGCTGCGTCACTGGCAGAGACTGTGTCACTGCAGGAGACAAAGGTTTCTGAGGAGAGAGGAGAACCGGAAGGAGAGGCGGAGACCGAAGATGCTTCCACTGCAGGGCCTGTGACCGAAAAAGCGGAAAATGTCTCCGTTAAGGTACCTTCTGAGAAACCGGCAGAGATGTTTACGAAGCTGCCGGAAAACTGGGGGAGCGACATACCGGAGAAACTTTACGGACTCTGGGAAGAGAAGGACAGCGAGAATCCATATCTTCTGGATCTTTCCCGTACTGAAAATAATGGCGCTCATGGCCCGGGGCTGATCCGTATCTATCAGATAACGTCCGGCACATCGGACGTGCTGGCGGACGGCGCTTCCGTTTTGCCGGAGGACAGCATTTTTCTGATGGATAAAAATACCGTTTTTGAGCGGGCGGAGGCAACAGGAGAGTGGCTGTTTACCGCGATAGGCGTGGAAAGCAGGAAACAGGATCAGGAGGCTGATATGACGGGTATGGAAAACAATGATAATAAGAAAGTGGCGATGCGGGTCCGGAGTCTGCCGGAAGCATTTCCCGTTGTGGGCAAGAGGCTGGAGGATCTGGGATTTACGAGAGAGGATCTCGAAAGTGAGATGTATCTGCTGATCGAGACGGAATTTCTCGGAGAAATGACCGAGATCATGGGCCTTACGGAAATGTGGAATGACAACCTGATCAAAGAGCTTACGTTTTATAGCGAACAGCATTTTGATGAAGCGAAAGCTTATTTTACGGATCTGTACGGCGAGCCTTTCCGAAATGGCTGGGATCCGTATGCCATGAGCCAGGGCGGCGTCGTGGACTGGTTTATGTATTGGACCGGGGAAGGCATTGTCCAGCTCAGAAAGGGACAGAATTTCAACTGGTTTGAATGTAAATATGAGATTCCGGAGGAGAAGCCGGAGGAGATCCTCAAACAGGAGGCAGGGCTTACCCTGCAGGAATTTGCCTGGTCGTCCGGCTACTATATGAATGATCTGACAGAGGAAGACTTTGACTATCTGAAGATCGAAAAAAAGGAAGAAGACCATCTGACCTGGGACTTCATTTATCAGGGCACGGAGTGCCACTTTGACCTGTACAGGAAAAAGGGTCCTCAGCTTGCAGACTATATGTCGGGAGTCAGTTATGAAACCAGCCGGGTCGGGGACTAGGAGGAAGTACATACTTGTGTGAAGGACGGATGGGGAGAGCAGATCTGGGTCAATCCGGTCAAAGATATCTGGAGGTTGGAGATCCGAAAGGAAGCGACAGCAGAGAAGCTGAATGCGATCAGAGAGCTTCTGGAAACCCATTCCTGGAGATATGATCCCTCAAAAAAAGAGTGACGGGCAGAAATGATAAGAGCATTAACGGGCTTATATTATGAGTGAAAAGATAAAAGTCGTGATCGCGGATGATCAGTATGTTGCGAGGGGCTTCTTTGAGATGTATCTGAAAATGGCCCCGGATTATGAACTGGCGGCATCGGTTGCCACAGCAGAGCAGGCGGTGAATTACTGTCGCAGAAACCCGGCGGACCTGGTCATTATGGATGTCATGATGAGACATGGACTGGACGGGCTGACCTGCGCGGAGATGATAAAAAATAATAATCCCCGTATCCGTATCATCCTGGCAACATCCACCGCCGAATATCAATGGATCGAAAAGGCCAGGAAGGCGGGAATCGAAAGCTTCTGGTTCAAGGAGTACAGTGAGCAGCCTCTGCTGGAGGTCATGAACCGTACCATGCGGGGAGAATCGGTCTATCCGGGAAAGCAGCCGAATCCGGAGTTTGGTGATATTCGCAAGGTCGGCCTGACCAGCCGAGAGCTGGATATCCTGAGGGAACTCACGACGAACCGCACGAACGAGGAGATCGCGGAGAAATACGGGATCTCGCTGAATACGGTGAAACGCCATATCCAGAACATGCTCAACAAGACGGGCTACAGGAACCGGCTGGAACTTGCGGTCGACGCGAAGGCGCTGGGACTGGTCGTCCACGAGGATGACAGAAAAGGAAGAGACGATGAAGATTATCAATAAAAGATCTGTAACATGGATGATCCTGGTCCTGCTCGCGATGGCGCTGCTTGGCGGATGTGTGCCGAAAATGTATTCCGAAAGCCAGGAGGAAGCATTGGTTTCGTCCTGTCTGCCTGCCATAAAAGAATTTCTTGCGGACCGGTACGGAGAATATGAGCTGGGCGAATTCCATCTGCAGAAAGGCCTTATCGAGCCGGAAAAGCCATTGTTTGGAAACTATGGGAGCAATGTCGTCAGGGGAAGCTATACCGTTGATGGGAACAGCTGGGACCTGGTTTATGACAGCGAGACCGGAGAGTTTTATACCAGTGAGCTGATGGAAAAGCTTAAGCAGCAGGAATCAGCGCGCATACTGGATTATCTGGAAGAGGGGCTGCCGGAGGAAGATCTCAGGGAATTCCGGGTGACGGTCCTGGATCTTTATTACCTTGTGCAGTCTCATGATATCGTGATCGACAACCACAAAAATACGGCGGATACCTATGTATATATCAGTTCCGTGCTGCCGGCCGGGATCAGCGCGGAAGATCTGCCGGCATTTGCCGAAAGAGGGTTTGACGGCGGAATCGTCAGCAACATGCGCTGCCACTATTACAGCGACAGGAAAAATGCCCTGACAGATGAGGCCTTTCAGAGTTTCTTTGCCGACAATCCGGCCTATCAGGTGAGGCAGTATCTCCTCATCGAAAATGACAACCCATCTGCCGTGGAGGAAAGTACGAGCGGCAGCGAGGCGGATGCGCAGGATGCGCAGGCGGGCAGCGAAGGTGCTGCCGGACAAGAAGAAAGCACACAGGTAACTGAAGTATGGTTCCGTCCGGAACCTGTCGGAAAAGATTCAGACTGCAAAATCGAATATGAGAACGGCGCAGCCTTGGCCAGGAGACCTTATTTTACGGAATCGGGCGGGGAGGTCACGATGCAGTTCAACGGCATCGACTGGTACAGGGTCAGGGTGATCCGGAGGGAAGATGCGGAGAAATATTTCCATGATGAGAAAATGCTGGCGGAGAGCAGCAATCTGAAGGTATTCCGGTCTTACGGGAATCAGACATACGCGTATTCCTGTTTGTTTGATCCGTCCGACAGTAGCAGGGATGTGTTTTTGTTCGAAACGGACACCTCTCCGGAAGCGGACGATTTCGGATTCGGGTTCGGGGACTATATCCATTATTATACAGACGGCAAAGAGGTATTACCAGATACCGGACTGGACAGAAGTGCTTTGGAAAACAACGGCACGGAAAGGTCTGTTCCGGCAGGAACTCTGTCTGAGGAGGCGATCCCCGGGAACGGCGGACATTTTGTCAGATATGAAGACAGGATCTTCTTCAGGGTCCCCGGCGGGGACAGCATGCGGACTCCCGCGCTATGGGGGCTTTATGACGAGATCCCGGAGGACCGGACCGGAAGGATCATGGCCCTGGATCCGGAAACGATGGACAGTGAAGTCCTTTTCGAGGATGTCTCCCACGGCCCGATCGCCATCTCCGGAGGACGGCTCATCTTAAGCGGAAATGGGAAGAGCGGAATGCAGCCGGTGCGCTCGGCGGCTCTGGACGGATCCAATCAGAGGGAGCTTCCGGGGACCTATCTGTACGGGACGCTGCCTTCCGGCCGGTATTTCATCACCGGAGGCTACGAAGCATCCGATCATAAGCTTCATTTCCTATATCTGCAGTGAAGACGGCTCCTTCCGTGAGGTCGTTTCTTCGGAGCCTCTGTACGACTATGCGGGACTGGGCGAAGGACAACTGTTCTGCATTACGGGCGGGGAGGGCTCCTGCGGCATTTTGGCCGGATATGATCTGGAGACCGGGAAAGAGACCATGTACGGTCCGCTTCCGGAGATTTCGGATCTGGCAGACCGGCCCGGAGAAGCGGAACAGTTATATACAGAGGACGGATATGTCTGGCTGCAGCTGTCTGCCTATGAGGGAACCGGGCATTATTATGCCGGCAGCAGATATGTAGGAGCGAAATGCAGCAGACCGGACAGCCTGGAAGAGGTTTTCCCGGAGGGCACTTCTTTGGGAACGGAGACCCGGAAACGATCCGTATGATGTATAAAGACATGCAGGAATTTATAACAGCCTGCAACAATACCATAAGGAAGAAATGATAAGGTAAAAATGATGATGTAAATGGCTCCCGCGGGTGATGAAAGAAATCCTGTTGTTTCTGTATAATCCCTGTGAAGGGCCTGGGGAAGGGGTCTTTGCGCCCCTTCTTTTCTATTCCAAAAGGTCTTTCAGAAAGTCAACGAACGACCAAATTGCAGGAATAAAGGAGGTGTCTGTATGGGATTATTTGGAGGTCTGTTTCAAAAGGAAGCCTGCTGCATCTGTGGTGGGAAGACCGGCATGCTGGACAAAAAGACGGCGGACGGCAAGATCTGTAAAGACTGCACCAAAAAGCTTTCTGTCTGGTTCGAGGATTATAAAACGAGTACCGCGGAGGACCTGAAGAGCCAGATCGCATCGAAGGAGAAGGACCTGCTGGAGATCCGAAAGTATCATTTTACGAAGGTGTTCGGGGAAATGGGCGTGATCCTGATCGATGAAGCAAACCGGGTATTCACAGCATTTCCCGACACTTCCGGGAAACTTTTCGGGGCGCAGAGGTCCGTGAAGTCGATCGAGGATGTGATGGATCTGGGACCGGATATTATTTCCTTTGACCAGATCAGGGATATCGAGATCGATGTGAAGGAAACTACACGCGAAGATAAGAAAACCGTGGACGGCAAGCAGGTCAGCTACGACCCGCCGCATCTGGTCTATATGTATAACTTCACACTGCGCATCCAGACGGATCATCCGTACATAAAACGTATCTATGTCCCGCTCAACAAAGAAGCGGTCCAGATCAAAAATGTGGGCCGGAGGATCTGGACGGATCCGGGACGCAAACTGGCCGCCTGGGCGACCGGGCTTCCGACGCTGGTAAAGGAGGAACAGGCCGCGGTCTATGACAACGAGTCTCTTCTTCACAGCTTCTTCCGCAGCAAGTATGAGATGCCGGACAGTTCCTATGGCTTCCGCTGCACCATAGAGAACTGGGATGATATCCAGAAGTATCAGTATTACCTGTTCGCCGCGCGCGAAATCGAACAGTGCCTTACGAAAGCGCCCGCCGCGGAACCTGCCAGTGCAGGGAGCGGGGAAAAGAAGTATGCATTTGAGCCTGTCGACCCGGAGGAGGTCCGCCTGATCGAAGAGAAATACGAAAAGCAGATACAGGAAGCGGGAGAGGGTATGAGACAGGCGCTGGAATTCCGGCGTGATCAGGAGATCGACGAAGCAATCCTCAGGCAGCGGCGGACGTTGATGGAGAATACGGACTTTACCGCTATGATGAAGACAGCGAATGAAGAAGCCCTGCGTCATCTTAAGGATGGACAGTGATTATCAAGGAGGAGCAGAATGAGATACAGAAAAGCGATCATCGCACTTTTTGCCGTTGCGGCCATCATGGCGCTTACGGCCTGCGGCGGTGGTAAGAAACCGGACGAAACAAAAGCGCCGGTGACGGCGGCGGAAACGACGACAGCCGCAGCGCCTGAGACGCCGAAGGGGGCAATCGAAAGCTGGGGCATCTATGAGGAGATTTTTATACCGGAAGGGATGAAACTCGCAGCAGGCGGCATTACAAATGCAGAAGATGAGAATGCAGTAAGAGTTCTGAAGACTGATAATCCTTTGAACTATTTTTATTTCATATTATCAACAGAAGAGCAGAGTCAGAAAGATATCGCTGCCACAATAGAAGCAAACGGGAAGTACAATCCTGAAGAAGTAACTTTTAAAACCGGAGATTTTGAATGGAAAGGCGTAGGGTTCAACGCTCTCGGTTCTGATGTTGCACAGATGTATGCAGCGATTGGTGACAAGGTCATAAATGTACGTATGGCCGGTTTCGCATATAATTCAGACGATGCTGCAGCGATTCTCGGGTCGATCAAGGTCAGAGAGGATGCCGATACCGCAGAGACTACTGAGGCAGCAACAACAACCGAGGCAGCGGCGACTACTGAGGCTGCGGCCAGTGAGGAGGCAGCCACAGAGACGAAGAGCAACCAGAGCGTATCTGATCCGGCTTGCGGGAAATCCACTGCAGATGCCACAGGTTATGTGACCCTGGAAGTACTTCAGGAGACCTACAAGTGGAAGCAGAGCGCAGGTGCAGGTCTTACCTACGAGGATTTCAGAGATCATTTTGGGTGTGACGGCGCCGTATGGAAAGAGGTGTGGAAGGAAGACCACCACGGCTATAAATGGCGCACAGAGGACGGCAAGGAGTTCCTTCATGTTAGTTTCTCCGTAAAGGATGATGGATCAGAAATCTACTCAAGCTGTACATATTCCGATACCGTTAAGCCCGCAAAAAATACCACAGCAGCGGAAACCGCAGCGGCTGGGACCGGTGCTGATGAGAAGTCTGCAAAGACAGCAGATGCAGCTTCGTCCGGGGACGAAGGCAAATGGGTGATTTATGAGTATAAGGCCAACGGACAAGTCGTCAGTCGCAGCATGCTGGAGGCGGCCGGCATGGGTGACACGTATCTGTGGCTGAAACCCGGCGGAGAAGCCGAACTCTATCTTTTTAACCAGAAAGTAGATGCCGCCTGGAAGCCCGGCGTTGTAACGACCTATGGAACGGCAAACTACAGCTACGAGATCGATGGAGATAAGCTGTATCTGGACATGCAGGGAGTGTATTACACAATGGTCCGCGAAGAAGGAAGCGCCCCGTCCGGCAATTCCCGGACAGAAGAGACTAAACCGGCGGAAATGTCCGGTGTTTCCGGAACACCGGAGGGTGTGCCGGCAGGCAGCGGCATCATCAGCGAAGAAAAACTTCAGAAGGGCTATGTCTGGATGAGCAAGGTCGCGAAGGATATTTACGGAACCACTTATGAAGGTCTGGCTGAGTATTTCGGTGTGGACGGCGCGTTCGATAAAGAGGAATACAGTGAACGCATGAAACGCAACAAGCGGTATTACAAGTGGATCTCCGAGGACAATGATACACACTTTGTATACGTGAACTTTGATGAAAAGGATGCCGCCGACGCACCCGGCGTCTACACCATCAGCGGATTCAATTCAAGCGGCTTTTCCGCCCCGGATGCGGAGGCGAAATATCTGGACGAAGTGAAAGCCGAGGCCAGCGAGGCTGATAAGGCAGCCGCAGCGAATATGAAGACGAAGGAGCTTGCCGTGGATGTCAGTTCCGGCGTCGGCAACAATAAGATGACCGTGACGGTAAGCATGCAGATCCCGGAGTCCGGATGGGCTTATGACGAGAAGAAGAACAGCCTGATCAACAACGATAACATCAAGGCTTCGGGCGCGGGATTTATTCAGTTCACGGTAGAAAAGGAAATAGAAAAGTTTGAGTAACTGTTCAGACCCCCTGCTTACTGCAGGACGATCTCAGCGTTTCCGGCAAAAGCTGCAGTCAATGCCTCGTAGGCGCTGGCACCGTGCTTTCTGCCTGTACTGATATATGACATGATGTCCAGATAATCCTGTGCGCCGCTTTCTGTACGGAAACATCCGGACACCTTGGTCTTTGTTTTG
>Ga0310695_10013893_pt1 | contig 10974 bp, 8 predicted proteins | sample RumenRJG_04DNA_FD_203882 | JGI IMG/M metagenome (GOLD analysis project Ga0310695, IMG submission 203882) | Bovine rumen microbial communities from Lethbridge, Alberta, Canada - RJG_04 (v2) (version 2) | ecosystem: Host-associated > Mammals > Digestive system > Stomach > Rumen | place: Canada... | reverse complement strand
CGCTGCCAGAAGGACGGCATCGCCTGCATCGGCTGGGAAGAGATTGGCGACCTGCGTCAGTATGAGAGCCTGGACGCTATGCGTGAGGCGATGAAAGAAAAGTTCGGCGACGCATCCACCAGTTACAAGAACGCCGGCCTTGCTACGTGGGAGTTCTGCCACGATATGCAGGTGGGCGACATCATCTTTGCCAAGCAGGGCAGGAACAAGATTCTGGGCCGTGGCGTGGTTGAATCCGATTACAACTTCGATACTTCCTATCCCGACCACCAGAACGTCCGTAAGGTCCGCTGGGAGAAAGTTGGTGAATGGACCACGGAGGATATGCTGGCCATGAAAACCCTCACTGAGCTGACCCGCTACCCGGACTTCGTGAAGAAACTCAACGAGATGATTGATGGCACTCCTGCGCCCGAGACCGGCATCGAATACTACTGGCTCAACGCCAATCCCAAGATTTGGTCTATCGACTCCATCGGTATTGGTCAGACGCAGAACTATACCGCCTTCAATGAGAACGGCAACAAGCGTCAGAAGTACAAATACTTCGAAACCATCAAGCCCGGCGACCTCATCATCGGATACGAGACCACTCCGGTCAAGAAGGTCAAGGCTCTCTTCGAAGTGACCAAGAGATCCAAAGATGAATTCGTCTTCAAGATTCTGGAGAAATTTAGCCACCAGGTATCCTGGACCGAACTGCTCCAGGACGACATCCTGAAGCAGAGCGAAGTATTCAAGAATAACCAGGGCTCCCTGTTCAAACTGACGGCGGCCGAGTACAACCGCCTGCTGGAATACGTCAAGAAAGGTTCCCCGGAGCCGATTCTGTTCAGCCCGGAGAGTGAGGACAATCCCGTCTATTCCTTCGAGAAAGACCCCGAAAAGCCCTTCATCAACCCGAAGGCCTTCCACCACATCGAGAGCATCCTGAAGCGCAAAAAGAACATCATTCTGCAAGGCCCTCCCGGTGTCGGCAAGACCTTCCTTGCCAAGAAGATTGCATACTCCATCCTCGGCGAAGAGAATGACTCCTGCATCGAGATGGTCCAGTTCCACCAGTCCTACGGCTATGAGGATTTCATCCAGGGCATCCGCCCGTCGAAGGAAGGCTTCGTGGTTCGTAACGGCATCTTCTACGACTTCTGCCAGCGGGCCAAGAATGATAACCGCCCGTATTTCTTCATCATCGATGAAATCAATCGTGGCAACCTCAGCAAGATACTGGGCGAATTGATGATGCTCATTGAGTACGATAAGCGCGGACCGAAGCACATGGTGCGTCTGACCTACTCAAACGCTTCCGACGAGCCCTTCTATGTACCGGAGAACGTTTACCTCATCGGCTGTATGAACACGGCGGACCGTTCCCTGGCCATCGTGGACTACGCCCTCCGTCGCCGCTTCTCCTTCATCACCCTGACACCGGAGTTCGGCGATACCTTCAAGAACTTCCTTAAGGCCAAGATGGACAAATCCTTCGTGGACACCATTACCGCAAAGATTGTGGCTGTCAACCAAGTCATCCAGGACACCGAAATGCTCCGTGGAATGGAAATCGGTCACAGTTATTTCTGCAACTTTGAAGGATTCAAGAAGGGTGAGGAAGCCGCCTGGTGGGAAGACATCTGCGAATATGAACTCTTCCCGTATCTGGACGAAGTCTGCTACGACGATAGCGACCGCCTCGATGCCCTGAAGAAGATGCTCAAGCTGTAGCGGTGGAGGCCCAGATTCCCATACAAAACCTCTATTACCTCCTGTGCTATGCCTGGGGGCTGCCGGAGCAGCGCGATTGGGTAAAGGTCGATGCCGACTCTTGCCCAGCCGTACTGGATCTCCTGTCGCGCCTCCTCACCAAAGGTGCCGATATTCTGCTGAAGCGTGGCATCGCAAAGGAATACCGCACCCACGAGGAAGAGATAGCAGGCATCAAAGGGAAACTGGAACTTGCCAAGACCATCAAAGCCAACCGGCACCGCGAAGGTAAGACCATCTGCACCCTTGATGACCTTACCGGCGACATCCTTCTCAACCAGATTGTCTACACCACGATGTACCGACTCCTTGGGAACAAGGACCTGGACAAGAACGTGGGGAAAGACCTTCTCCGCACCTTCCGCCGCTTCCCGAAAGTCACCATCATCGACATCAATCGAGGCACCTTCAAGGATGTCCGGCTCAATCGCAACAACCGCTTCTACCGCCTCATCATCAGCGTCTGCGAAATGCTGCATGCCAATATGCTGCCGGATAAACAGCGCCCGGGCGAATACCGCTTCATCGACTTCACCCGCGACGAGGACGTGATGAACAGCATCTTCGAAGCCTTCCTCCGCAACTTCTATCACCAGGAATGCAGCGAAGAATATCCGATCGTACGTCGAACCAGAATCGCCTTCCACTTCGACGCCATCAACGCAGAAGATGTGGAGTTGCTGCCGATAATGGAGACTGACGTTACCCTTGACAACCCGAAAGAAGGCAAGCGCATCATCCTCGACGCCAAGTACTACCAAGAGATGTTTGTCTCCCGCTTTGGTGTCAGCAAGAACCTCCGCACCGACCACATCCGCCAGATCGAGAGTTACGTCAAGAACCAGGAAGACCCTGCCATCCCATACACCCTGCAGACAAAGGGCATCATGGTCTATCCCAAGACCGACATCGATGTCACCAACAAAGACTACTCCTTCGGCGACCACATCCTCCGCTTCTGCACCGTCGACCTCGGCCAAGACTGGCGTCAAATCGACCAACGCCTCCACCAGATCATCCAATTCTGATAAACGATCATTACCCTGGACTGTTCGTTTCAAAACGTGGTCAAGAGTTATTTGTTATTCTGCCGAATAATACCGAACTTTGAACGCTAATGATTGCATATATGAAAAAGTATCTGTTTGCCCTTGCAGCCTTGTCGTTGCTTTTTGCTTGTACCCCGGAGAATAACAATAACGGCGGTGGAAGCCAGAACAATCCGGAGGAACCCACCATCACCGGTGATGCTCTTGATGTGACGGATTATTCCGCCACCCTCACGGGCTATGCTAATCTCCCGTTTGAGCTCGGAGACGCCGAGGTGGGTATTATGTACGACAAGGTGAAATCTTTTGAGGCCGCGAAGAAGGTAGTGGCAACCGGACTTGAGGGGAATAATAAGTTTACGGTGACCGCTACCGGTTTGGAGCCCAGCACCACGTATTATTTCAAGTCATACGTCCAGAATGGTATGGCGGTGAAGTATGGAGCCGTGAAGTCTTTTACCACCAAAGAGTCAACGATTCCTGCTGGAGCTGTAGATCTTGGAATTGTGATGACCCGGACCGACGGGACCACCTACAAACTCTACTGGGCGAAATCCAATCTGAGTGACAAAGGTTTGTGTGCTACTCCGGAGGATTACGGTGATTACTACGCCTGGGGCGAGACGGAGCCTAAGGAGAGTTATTCTTGGTTAACTTACAAGTTCGGCATAAGTTCATCAGGTCCGTTCTCTAAGTACAACACCAAGAGTTCTTATGGTCCTGTAGATAATAAGACTGTATTGGAGCCGGAAGATGATGTCGCCAGCGTAAAGCTCGGCGGTAAGTGGCGTATGCCTACGGATGCTGAGTGGACAGAGCTAAGGACAAAGTGTACCTGGACTTGGGTAGGCAATGGCAGCGGAATCAGAGGTAGATTGGTTAAAGGGACCAACGGGAACTGTATATTCCTTCCCGCTGCCGGTAGCCGGAGCAGCACGGGTCTCAGCAATGCCGGTTTCCTCGGTTACTACTGGTCTTCATCTCTCGATACGGACGATCCGGACTTTGCGTGGTACGTCCGCTTCGATTCCGCCGGCAGTGCCTACGGGACCAGCCGCCACCGTTACTTCGGGCGATCTGTGCGTCCAGTTTCAGAATAATAGTCGGGCCAGGCAATAGCCAGTCCGACAGCGGTCTGCCTTGTGCGGACCGCATTAAACCATTAAACCTTGGGCGAAGCCCTCGGTTTTACGGCCGTAGGTAGTCGAAAATTTTCGGCATATGACGAAACTTGAAATCTGCGCCATTGAAGATGCCAATCCTGGTCAGGTTTACCTGTACCCGGAAGGTGCTTTCTATAAAGCATACCAGAAATATTTGTAGAAACTGGGTAAGTGGGGTACTTTGCATAGATGTAACCTCTATGCATATGTCCAGCGATTTACAGTTCAAGATCTACGAAGACTTCCTTCACTACTTTCTTCCCGATGGGCTGCTTGACTTCTTCGAGCCCGTCATGGCAGAACAGAAGACACACATAAACCCTACGACCAAAGCCCAAGTCCCGGCGCTTCATCTGTACTTTGACGAGCGTGACAACCGCACTGAAGAGACGCAGGACTACTCGCCGAAGGGGTTCACCGAGGAATTTGTCCTGAATGACTTCCCCGTACGCGATAAGAAGTTGGTCCTGCACATCCGTCGCAGGCGCTGGCTCCGTCCGGATGGCAGCAGTTGTGTGCTGGATGTATATCCCCGTCTGGTAGCAAAAGGGACGCGGTTCTCGGAAGAGTTTGCCGGGTTCTCATGCTTAAATTTTGATACGACGCCAGTAACTGCACGTTCCCAGGGTAACACCTACCACGTAGACGGCGACAACCTTGAGCGCTCCTACAAGTATCATCTCAGCTACTTATACAAAGAAAGGAAAGTTAGTACCAAGAAGAGAACTTACCTCCCTATACTAACTTCCCATTTACTTATTTACATAAAAGGCCCCCGCGCAGCGAGACTGCTGACGCAGACTCGCCCCCACGCACTTAAAAGAAAAGCGGTCACAGTCAGCGGTCAGTTGTTACGCTCGCGTTGCTTACCCCACAAGTTTTTTTCTTGTTAAATTAATAATCTAACTATTCTCCCTCATATATCCCGTGACCGATGAAGAATCCTCCGAAATAACATGATTCATCCTCTGATAGGTTTTGTAGCAATACATGAAAAAATAGATTATCACCAGTAAGACGACCTGATGATAATAGCCATCCTCCGACACAAAAATGATGCATTCCAATAAGCTTATCGCAATCATACTCTCCTCCCAAATACAATAAACGATCGGAATAAAGGCTGATTTCTCCAACGAATTCTGGATGATAGGATGGAAGATAGGTAGTATGAACACTAACCATCTCATCCATTCTCCTCTGCCAGTTTTCAGCAGTCATCGAACCAGTACCAACTTTGACCGTTCTACATGTCGTGTTTTCGGGAGAATAACCTATTATTTCAGTATGCCAGAGTGTATGGTCCCGCTCTTTATTGGAGCATTCTCCAATAACGTTATTACGGAAATACCCCTGCACCTTTTCAATATTAGTTTGATCAGGTGTATTGTACCATTGCCTAGCTATATCATTATTAATCTTTCCATTTGGATTGTAATAATTAAGCCAGCGCGGAAGACGTAATAGCATTATGTCATTCTCATAACCAAAATTATTCGTTACATGAAGTGCAATCTCTTCCATCGGAATATCTTTAACGACATTCACTGAAAACGTCTTCTTATTCTCGCCAGCTATAACAGAGATTGTTCCCGGTCCATCCGAACCTTCTTTATAGCAAATATCCCAAGCTATCTCACCTTCTTTCCATAGGCAATCAGGCCTGAGCCGCTTTCTATCAGGATATGTATCGGGGAACTGCTTAAAGGCAAGATCGAGAAGTTCGTCATCTGTCAAATGTCGAAACTCTATATTGGAAGATGTCTCAAATTGTACTCCGTTAAATTTAGGGTCGGAAGAAGAAACATACAATACAAGACGCTTATCTGAAGTCACATCTATCGTCTGTCCTGTTTGGTCATCCGTCTTAAAAGAGCCCCCTGAATAGGTCCATATGAAAACCTTGGGTATACTGCCACGAATGTCTGCGATTCTCATATTGAACTCTACTGTCTCTGTCTTGATTTCTTGCACCTTCGCCTCGTCTTTTTGGCAAGATATAGCTATCGTGGATGTGAAAAAAGGTCCGATGAGAACAATAAAGATGTTGATAAACTTATTTAATCGCCTCGCCATTTTGATAATACGGAAAAATAGTTTTGTTTCCATATGGTTGTAAATTAGTGTTCGCTCTTTTAACCCGCTAATTTACCCCCCCCCGGCCCATATACACAATAGGTCAGGAGTCCCAGAATGCAAGTTTTGTAAATTCTGAGACTATTTTTGTAAATCTTAAGAGTGAAGGCTCTGCCAGATGTTCTGCAATATTGAGACTGTTACGCAAGACCTTTGCGTACGATATCCTCCCAAAACGCGAAAACATCTCTTTTAACAAGGTCCAGAGGAGCCTTGTATTCCCTTGCAATCCGTTCCGCAACCTCCGCCGTCGGCAACCCTTGAGAGAATAGTTCAAGCATATGTGCAGCCGTCTTATTCAGGGTAAAGACCTGAACGACACTCCCGTTTTCAGGATCCTTGGCTGCCACGACATATCTTGTCCCCAGCGGGGCAGTTTCAATGATATACTTTAACATGTGTTGATATCTGCAGAGGTGGTTTCTTGGTTCTGGACATCCTTTTTTGCATAGAACGCAGCGCGCATCCCCGCCCGTATCTGCCGGAGCCATTCTTGCCTCTGTTCCGGGAAACATAGCTGCGCTTCCGTGCATCTGGTAAGCCTTATGCAGTCTGGGTAAAGAGGACAACTGCGGCATTCAGGGATTTCCGGACATAATTCTTTGAATGCCGACAACTCTTTCTTATCCAGCTTGCCATCCCCGTCCAGATGTCCTACGAAATATTCATCGGTATAATGCTCGCACTTCCCAAAATAGCCGGAGGGAAGGACCGTCAAGGACGTAGTAGTGTCTGCCATGCATCGGTTGGTCTTTATGAAACGCGAGAACATGTAGGAATGACTTAAACCGGCCTTGTCCAGGACTTTTTGGAGTTGTTCAATTTTTTCATACACGACTCTCCGTTTTACTGGATCATCCACAGCGAAGTGAACGGAATCCCCATATAGTGGACGGAAATAGACTAGCAAGTTTCTTTCACCACTGAATTCCGCAACCAGATAATTAGTGAGATTAGCAAGGTCTTCCGCGTTATAGACATCGATATTGAGCCTGATGTGAACCGTAATGCCAGCGTCCAGAAGCAAATGTATGTTTCCAATAACCCTCTCGAAGGGATTAACACCCTTGTAGATGTACGCCTTTGCCTTATTGTAGACTTCCTGTGTCCCGTCAAGGGTAATCTGTACTTTTTTCAGTTTCCAGTCATCTTTAGCCGCGCGGACCATCTCCTTGTCAAAGAGATATCCGTTGGAAATCATTGATGACCGGAAAGAGACCTCTTTCTCTCTAAGGCGACGGCAAATAATATCTATAGCCTCTCTGTTGAAAAGGGGCTCGCCCCCGAACCAGGAAAGCGATACTTTCTTTCCGCCGCAATGACCAGCGATGAAACCGGCTGTTTTCTCTGCCACAGAAGCGTGCATCGGTAAGCGCCTGGCGTTTTTCTCGAAGCAGTAGAAACAACGGGCATTACAATCCGTCGTAGTGAAAATGGTATAGTTTGTAATGGCCTTCTGCTCAGATGCAATCATCTTGGCCACCGTACGCATTTGCCTGCACAATGTAACTTCGTTATAATCCTTCGGGACGAAGAACCATTTCGCTACAAGTTCTGGAAAAGGATGAGCACCGGCGTAAATGCCCTCTGCCTCTGCTTCGGACAGAAGGACCATTTCTTTTGTCATATTGTTGAATAAGAGCACACCTTCGGGGATGTGCTCTGTAATACAATATGAAATAGGACGATATTGGCCTACAGTTCCCGGCGCGAAGGCAGGCTTTTCGAGCAGTTTGTCAAAAGGCTCGAAAACTGGGAATATCTCTTGCAATGGGTGATGTTATTATTAACGTCCCGAGATGCTTCCACCGCCGCCAAAACCAATATCAGTGCAGTCGAAGCCCACGCATGTGTCAGAACCACATGTGATGGAATCCACAAGGGTACATGAAGCGCAAATAACGCCTTCGTTTTTCACCTCCACTGTTGTGATTAGCGGAGATTCGTACTTGTTTTCTTTCTTTTCCATTTCTTTTTTTTTTTGCATGCAAATTTACCCCCCCCCCGGCCCATATACACAATAGGTCAGGAGTCCCAGAATGCAAGTTTTGTAAATTCTGAGACTATTTTTGTAAATCTTAAGAGTGAAGGGTGGAAATACTACTTCTCAGCGCTATGCATCCACGTTGCAACGGTAGTTCCCATGATTTGCTTGAACGTGTTGCTGAAGGTGCTGTAGCTGTGGAAACCACTCTCGAACGCCAGTTGCTGGGCGGTAAATTCACGCCCGTCGGCCAACGCCTTTTCATAGAGGCGGACAAAGTGGCGGATGCGAAGACCGTTGATGTAAGCGTTGTAGGTGATGCCCTGCTGGGCAAAGTGCTGGCTCAGATAAGTACGGTTTGTACCGATGGCACCTGCCAGCTGTGCCAACGTAAGGTCGTTCTGCAAGTACAGCCGCTTGTTTTCGCAATGCTTCTTTAGAAGTGTCTCCATCTTGGATGGCTTCTGCTTCTGCTCTTGTTCCAGTTTTTCCTGTTCAGCCTCCGGAACAACGTTGGCGGTCAGTTCCGGAAGCGTTTCCACCCGCCACAGCAGCAGCGCCACAATAAGGATGCAGTCAATCTGAAGAAAGTACACCAGGATGGTACTTCCCTCTGTGGTACTGTTGTACATGATGAAGAACAGCAGGAAAAGCCCCAGAATAATGAAGCTCAGCCATACCTCCTTGTTCTCCAGGTCCGCGTAATTGTCCCGCAGCCATCGTCCATAGTTGCGGACGGCAAAGTACATATACAGCATCAGCAGCCCATACAACACAATGACATAAATGCTCAGCGGAAGATAAAGCACATCGTCTCCCCGGATGAGGCAAAATGCCGATAATACGAGAGCTGGAATCAGCGCCACTAACACCGGCCACACGGGCCGCTGCTTATCCTGCAGCATAGACAGCAGAATACCCGCTATCGTGGGAAACAGCATCAGCATATCCAGGCCGCAGACAATGGAATAAACGACAGGCGTTGGATGATACATATAGCACACCCAGAACACGTGGCTCAAAGCAGTCGCCACCAGAAACCCCGCCGCCCACCTGCGCAGTCGCACTGGAGACTTCACCTCCGGCGCAATGGAATTTCCCCGTCGCAGCAGCAGATATAGCGCTGCCATAACGCTTATCCCAATTACGCTCCCGTAAAGGAGAACAAACACTATATCTTGAAGTATCTCTTGCGTCTCCATAAGGTATCAGATGCAATTATTCCAGGCTCCACTCATACACGGGCTGGACGGTTATTATATGGCCATCCTGCTGAATATGTTCACTCTCGTGGTCGGTGAGCAGCAGCAGGTTCTCACATTGTGTCTGCCTTGCAGCCAGCAGCAGACCGTTAATCTCACGTTTGCGGGTCTTATCGGCAGAAATGTCGTAGGAGACCTGGATGCACTGCTCCACCTTGTTGCCTTTGCAAACAACGAAATCACACTCTCCGCTGCGGTCGTTCAGGTAATAGACATCCCTTCCTTCCATCTTGCATTTGCGGATCAGGTGAACGGCGACAATGGTCTCCAGGCGGTGTCCCAGGTTCTCGCCTGCAAAAGCATTTTCCCGCTGATCCATCATGGCCACATCTACGGCATAAACCTTTTCCTGGACGGAGCGCTGCTTGCTCTTCCGGGAGTACTTCTGCACGCCGATGAGCATATAGGCCTGCTTGAGATAATCGACATAGTTTTTGGCCGTATGCTCGGATTTGAAATGGAAGAGCTCGGCCAGATCGGTGGTGACAACGATGGCTGGCGACACATTCAGCAGATGGTGGGCCAGCTGCTCAAATGCGGCCTTATAGACGATTTTGAAGCGTTTTTCGATGTCTCGTTTCAAAATGTTCTCTACCAGCGTATTGACATATCCCTTGTTGTCTTCGATTACCAGCAGTTCCGGGAAGCCGCCCTGCTTCAAGTATTCGTCAAAGGCTGCCCGGCGGAAGCCCTCGGCCTTGGTGGTGCGGCGGTCGGTGTCCACCTGTTTCATTACGCAGTACTCCTTGAAGGAGAAGGGGTAAAGCGGAATCTCCTTGTTGCGGCCGGTCAGGAAGGTTGCCAACTCGCTGCTGAGGAGCTTGGCATTGGAGCCGGTGATGATGACGTGCATCTTTTTCCGCAGCAGACGGTTCACGAACAGATGCCAGCCTTCCACGTTCTGTATCTCATCGAGCAGGAGATAATTGAAATCACCATAAATCTTGTAGAGAATTTCCAGGACGTCGTTCAGCTGGTCGGCCTGCAGATTGACCAGCCGCTCATCGTCGAAATCGGCATAGGCGTATTTCACGCCCATACTTTGCAGCGCCTGATAGCAGAGGGTGGACTTGCCGCTTCGCCTGACGCCGATGACGGCCTGTGCCTGGGTACTTTTCAAGTCTATCTTTTTCTCCTCCGGCCGGTGGCACAGGATTTCTTCAGCTCTGGCCTCCATTTCTTCCTGCTGGTCAGTTAGGATAAATTCCAAGGTTCTCTTATCAATCATAGCGCTGTCAATTTTACAGCGTAAATATACGACTTATTTTGGTAAAACGCGATATTTTACAGAAAAGTTATGCCTCAAAATGCGTTATTTTGCAGATAATCGCTTCCTTGAATACGATAATAGAAAAGCGGTATGGGAGACTGTGTCAGCTCTCCCCGGAGGGGCCCCTCAGCAACCGCCACAGACTCCCATCTGGTTCATCCCCCTAACCCCCAAGGGAAATAACGCCCCGGGAACGTGGGTGCCAGCACCACCGCCGGTGCCCCGGATCCGCTTTCCATAACATAATTTGAGGCTAGATTGTATCTCAAATGCCGGCATCGTTCGCTCTTCCGCTTATGATTTCATTATTTGGGCGGCCGCCGGGACATCCGACTCGGCCTATCGGGAAACC
>Ga0310695_10013892_pt1 | contig 10974 bp, 12 predicted proteins | sample RumenRJG_04DNA_FD_203882 | JGI IMG/M metagenome (GOLD analysis project Ga0310695, IMG submission 203882) | Bovine rumen microbial communities from Lethbridge, Alberta, Canada - RJG_04 (v2) (version 2) | ecosystem: Host-associated > Mammals > Digestive system > Stomach > Rumen | place: Canada... | reverse complement strand
TTTAACACCGTGTGGGTCTTGCGCCACTTGAGCACATCCACCAGAATCCACGGAGTTGCCAAAGAGCACGTAATCAGGGACAAAAGTCCCAGAAGAAGCAGCTTTACAAACAGCTCTCCGCCCGTACCGTCAAAGTAGGATGCTCCCTGCGGCACGCCTCGGCCTGCCGGGCCCGGCACTCCCGCCGGTACGAAGGGCGAGCTCTGATATCCGCCCTGCTGCCCGTAGTTCGGGGCCTGCTGACTGCTGTTCTGCTGCCCGTAGTTCGGGGCCTGCTGACCGCCCCCCTGCTGACTGCCGCCCTGCTGGCCGAAATTCGGGGTCGGAGCCGTCCCTCTTCCCTGCGCGCCTCCGGCTGCGGACGATGCCGCCATCTTGGATCCGCAGGATGTGCAGAATTTACTGTTATCGGAGACCTGTGCTCCACAATTCGGACAAAACATACCATTCCCTCCCCAGTGTTTCTTTAAGTCACATAGAAGCTTTTTTTAATGCGCTGTTTATATATTTCTAATAATACCAAAAAGTACGGCACCTGCCAACAGGATCCCCAGCAGAATCAGCTCGAAAATACTGTATCCCGGAGAATCCTCCTCGATATATTTCTTTGTCCGGTAAATCCCCCAGGGAACCAGCACGGGAAGAATCAGGAGGACGAAGGCATTGTCCCGGAAAGCCTGCCGCACATCCAGCTTCAGCAGGTCCAGCACCATCCGGGTCACGCCGCAGCCCGGGCACTGGAATCCGGTGAGAAACCGTATCGGGCAGGGGATCCGGAGCGGGGTCAGAAGAATGACCAAGAGGTAAATGCCTCCGATCGCGGCTATCTCCGCCCAGGTACGGATGACATAGCGCTTTCGCATTTCACGGTTCATATGAATTACCAGTTTTCCTCCAGAAATGCCAGAATCTCATTGGCCTTCGGCGGACATCCGCGGAGGCTCTTTGCAAAGCAAGCAGTGCACTGGCCGATGCCCAGCTCGCCGTTCTCCCCCTTGTAGCCCTGGCCGATGGCGATCTTTGCCCCGTTATGACGGAGCGTTCCCTCCTCGCTCATGCGGTTCAGCGCGTGGATGAGAGACCCGTAGCAGGCGCTGCAGGCATCCTTCGGCGCCGTGTAGGTGGCCAGCCCCCGGACCTTTCTGGTCATGGGGAACTTCGCAGCGCCGCCCTCGGCCTTATTCAGGTAAATGACCTCGGCCTTCGAGGTATCCGCGCAACCGATGCCCAGCCGCTCCGCCATGCCGATGTAAGGCACATCGTCGATGGTGTAGCCCATGCAGTCGCACACATAGGCATCGCAGAGTACCGGATCCTTAAAGCCCAGCACCCGGTCCATCTGTACGGGATTTCCGCCCTCCTCGAAGTCCAGGTCGCCGCAGATATTGTCCACCAGGATAAAACTGTTGGGGGCGACCACATTCAGGTGGGCGATGGGCTTGTGCAGGCCCATGGAATGGAATCTTCTCTTCTCGGAGTTGGGAATAATGCCCTTGTTGTTTTTCAGGGCGCAGGTCACCACCGTCTGGCAGTGGCCCTTGAGAACGGGCATATTGACCATATAGTCTGCAGCCATGGCCTGGTCGCAGAGGCGGATCCGCATGCCCTTGCAGTCATACTCCGTGGTGGAGTCCTTCTGCAGGTCCACGAAAGGAACATTGTATCTGCGGCAGACCCGGTCATAGCCCGCGGCCCGGAAAGCCGCCTGCGTACCGCAGCCAACCCAGGACCCTTCCATGATTGTAATATTCGTAAAGCCGTGCTCTTTAAAATATTCAATGGCTCCCTCCAGAAGTTCTGCGTGGGTTGTGCCTCCTTCAGAGGGCGGCGTGGAGGTAACCAGGTTCGGTTTCAGGGCAATCTTCGCATCTTTTTTAACGATCTCCGACGCCACGTCTGCCTTCTCCAGAATCTTCTTTGCCATCTCCTTATAATCTGTGCCGTGAATAATCAGAATCTCATTTTTCTTCATTCCGTTCGGTATCCTTTCTCTGTGCAAATCCACGCAGATTCCGGAGTTTTGCGCATTTTATCCCTGTCTCTGTCTTCTGCCGCATCCTGCTGCTCAAATTATACTCTATCATACGGCATTTGGACTGATTTTTCCATTTCAGCATTTTAAGAATATCATCGAAATAATGAATCTCTCGCATTTTCCAGTCCCATCTTTGTTAAGATATTGTCGTAACGAACACCCTGCATGCCAACTTAACAATATTTTTCTTGTAGTGCTATCGGGAAATAACTGTTTGCGGGCACTTTTATCTGTGTGTTATATTGGCACCATCAAAATTTCAGATATCCGAAATGTGATTCACAGAAAATTTGTATTATTTTATCAGGTTATATCCAGGAGGTATTGTTATGACAAGAGAAGTTGAGAAGGTAGCATCTGCATATTTCGATCTGGGCGGTGTGACAGCCCTCATCACCGGTGGTGCCAGCGGCCTCGGCAAGGCAACCGCAGACCGTATGCTCCGGAGCAACGCCAATGTGGTTATCGCGGACTACAGCGATGCCGGACAGCAGGTAGCTGACGAGCTGGATGCTAAGTATGACATGAGCTGCAAGTTCATCAAGACCGACGTCAGCAAAGAGGAAGACATCAAGGCAGCCGTTGACTATGCGGTTTCCTGCTTCGGAAGCCTGGATATCCTGGTAGCCAGCGCCGGTATCGGCGGCGCCAACAATGCTATCGCCGATGAGACCCTCGCCAACTGGGAGAAGGTCAATGCGGTTGACTACACCGGCGTTATGCTGGCAGACAAGTACGCCATAATGCAGTTCTTAAAGCAGGGACACGGCGGCGCCATCTGCAACCTGGCCTCCATGTTCGGCCTTGTGGCGGTTCCCTCCAACGTGGCTTACTCCGCTGCCAAGGGCGGCGTGGTTAACCTGACCAAGTCCGCCGGAACTGCCTACGCTTCCCACGGCATCCGCGTCAACTGCGTATGCCCGGGCGTCATCAACACTCCGCTGGTTCCCGAGGAGGAGAAGGCAAAATACCGCGAAATCCACCCCATGCACCGCATCGGCGAGGACTTCGAGATTGCCTCCATCATCACTTTCCTCTGCAGCCAGAATGCCCGCTTCATCACAGGCGCAGCCATCCCGGTAGACGGCGGATACACCAGTGTTTAATGCGGAAACATTTTCCACAAAGATCTTTTTCATATGCACAATCGAGTAGGAGGGGGTGATTAGCCCCCGTCCTCTCACACCACCGTGCATACCGTTCGGTACACGGCGGTTTTCAATAGTTGACGTGCACTGACTGATACGCATTGGAAAGGTCATAGAACCCCCATCGTATCAGTCTTTCTTTTGACAGAGCTCTTTTCACCGTTGTCGTGTTGATCGTTCTCCAGTAGCCTTTTCGACTGTTTGCCGCCATGTGCGCAAAGTATTCCGGTATCCCAAGTCTTATGAGATGCCGTTTCTTTGTCTTAGGCAGTTTCCACTGCTTCCAGATACACATGCGGATACGTCGGTACAGCCATCCGTTGAGATCATCGATCGGGTTCTTCATGCTTGCGATCCCGTAGTAGTTCATCCATCCTCTGACATAGACCTTGATCTTTTCAAGACTTGGTCTGATGCTCTGACAGCGCCTACGGGAAGAGTATTCGCGCAGATGGTCTTTGAACTTCTTCATCGACTTCGGATGAACGCGGATGTATATCCCTCCGCCGTTCTTCCCCAGTGCGAAGCCGAGATACTTAAAATTTCGTATCGCAAACACGCTGACTACACGGCTTTTCTCTTGGTTCACCTTAAGTTTCAGTGTTTCTTCGAGATATTTCGTGCTCGTCTCCAGAAGTCTCTTTGCGGCTCGTTCGCTCTTTGCCAGCAGGACAATATCGTCTGCGTAGCGGATACACGGAACTCCCCGTTTCTGATACTCCTGATCGAACTCGTTGAGGTAGACATTTGCCAACAGCGGCGAAAGATTTCCTCCCTGTGGCGATCCCTCCTCAGTGTCGATGACCACCCCGTTTTCCATAACACCACTTCTAAGATACCTCTTTACCATCTGGATGACCCGCTCGTCCCTGATTTCCTTCCGGAGAAGGTTCACAAGGATCGTGTGGTTCAAGGTATCGAAGTATTTCGAAAGGTCGAGACTTACCGCATGGGTATATCCCTGTCCTGCATACTCCTTCACCTTCAGAATGGCATCTTTGGCGCTCCGTCCGGGTCGGTAGCCAAAGCTTCCGTCCGAGAACAACGGTTCAAAGATCGGTATCATCTGCTGTGCCATAGCCTGTTGGATGATACGGTCTGTGACGGTAGGAATGCCAAGCTTCCGCACTCCTCCGTCCGGCTTCGGGATCTCCACCCGTCTGACAGGCTTCGGCGTGTACTTGCCGCGCCTGATCCTGTCAACCAGTTCGTGGTTGTGTTCCCTCAGCCACTGGAGCGTCTCATCTATGGTCATCCCGTCGACTCCCGGCGCTCCATTGTTTGCCTTCACTCTCTTAAAAGCTCTGTTGAGGTTGTCCTTCTCCAGTATCTTCTCCAAAAGATCCGGCAGTGCACTGTCCCTTTCCTTCCATATCCGGTTGAATGAGCGATGCGCTCTCACATACCCTTTGTGTTCCGCACTATCTCTCTGCGAGCAGCCATCTTTGCTGATGTTTTCTGCATCCATGTGCGCATTCCTCCTTTCTCGGTCGTATTAAGGACTCCTATTGATTCGGCCCTTCGCCTCTCGGCTACTATGGCCTCTGCTGACTTCTGCATGCTCAGCGCCGCCTCGTTTCCTTGTGCGGTGTTTACTCCTTTCAGAGCATTCCACGCAGATCTCCCCGGGTACCACACGTTTCTTTCCCTCCATCTACCTGCCACATTTATCCCACATGATTCCGTGTAGCTATTGGGCTTTGGCTTGTTGGGCAGTCTTACCCTCATGTGTGACCTCGTATGTGGTTTCTGTTCGTCAGGCCAGAGGTTTGCCCGTGGTTAGTCTGTTCCCACATCCGGCTTCCTTCAGATCCCGCCTCGCGGCGGACACCCTTGCCTTCGGCTGTATCCTTCCCACTACCGGGTGGATTCGGGACTTGCACCCATTAGAAACGTGCGCCGCCAGGCGCACCCAAAAAGCGGTGCAGACAGGTTTTCCCCGTCTGCACCGCGTTTTTTGGCCGGATTATTCCGCTTTCTTCTGGTATTCTACCCACTCTTCTCCCATCTGCAGATAGAGATTCTCTCCCTCGATGGTATATTCATGGGAATAATCAGAGCTTTCTCCCACCAGCTTCCAGCTGTACCAGAACACCGGGATATCTTCTTCTCCGTCTACGGTTCCGGTATGGTCTTCCTTCAGCTCAATGGATACCGGCACGTCCTCGCCGGCTAACTTCTCTGCCTGTCCTTTGCCGGTCTCGGTGAGCTCATAGGTTCCCGGGACGTACTCGTACATCACCTGGGGCTCATAGTTCTCGAATTCCATGGAATCCAGAACCTCAGCCAGCGCATCGCTCATCCGCATGTCCTTGCCGTCATCGCCGGTATAATGAACCACCGTATCCGCCAGAAGGACGCCGCCGTTGTACTCTGCGGCAATCCACTGTTCGTGAATGGGGTCCTTTTCGTCTTCAGCAGGAGCCGGCGTCATCTCGAAGAATGCCCAGTGGTCACCGGCAAAATATCCCTCTTCACGGATGATACCATCCAGCGTTTCCGCATCCAGACCCTGCGTCCGGCGTCCCAGCACTTCCTGCGGCTGCGCATCCGGAACAACACTGATGGATGTGGAGCAGCTGCCCGCAGCCTCTCCGGTGTAGACGAACTGTACTTCCTCATCGCCCTCCTGCACCGCAATCAGCTCGGGATTGTAGCGGACGGACCAGCCGTCTTCGCTCTTGTAGGATTCATATTCCGGTGCGGCAGCTTCTTCGGCCGTCTCCTCCGCAGCTGTCTCCTCTGCACCATCCTGCGCTGTCTCTGCCTGTGTCTCCGCTGCAGTCTCTGCAGCCGTCGTCTCCGGAGCAGTCTGTCCGGAGCAGGCACTGATTACGCCTGTCAGCAGAAGGAGTGCCGCAGCTCTTGCCATTTTTTTCATAATCTTTTCACTCCTTATCAGTTCAATCAGTGAATTTGCGTTTTTCACTCTGTAAGCTTATCATTTTCCTGGATTATGTCAATATTTTCGACGGATAAGCCTGCCGCCCCGGGCCTTGCAATATTTCTCAGAAACCGTTTGACAAGATACCCACCTCTATGCTATAGTATCGTGGTGAGCCAAATAGGGGAATAGTTCAATGGCAGAGCTACGGTCTCCAAAACCGCCGATGGGGGTTCGAATCCCTCTTCCCCTGCTCTGAGAAACCGCTTGAATAAGTCGAACGACGACTTATCCTGGCGGTTTTTTTGTATTATAAAACCTTTTATTGATACACTAATTAGGTCTCAAATTAGGTCTCAATTCCTAATCATACTTAACATACATAAACACAGAATAACTATGTCCGATACTCCTCTGACATTATATCATTGTTGCTGCTCTTTCTCCTGTCGTCTCTTAGCATCAGCTACCTTCTTCTCCAACATAGCTTTCTGCCACTGTAACTTTCGTACTTCTTCCTTCTTGGCTTCTAGCTTTTTTAAAAGGAGCCGTTCAATTAATTCTGTAATCATTACTCGCCACTCCCAAATGGAACGTCTAACCACTGGAGATCACGGAACACTTCCCCTAGTTGCGAACCATGGTTATTCTCTACCTCAGGAGAAGGATCCTCCTCCAGATATTGGTCAATTAGTTTGTCAAGTTCCTGTGCTTTCTCCTTAATAAGGTCAATACTGCTCATATACTTCCTTCCTCTCATATACCTACTATTTGAACTCGCTCATTTTTGAGCAAGTTGCTTAGTTATCTGAACCCCTACCGCCAAATTATCTTATTAACTTTAATACCCTCTTTCAAATCGGAACTCCAATCAGATAGAGTTGGTACAAGGACAGGCAGATTGCTATTTCGTTCTCTGCATTGTTTTCCTTCTTCATCATTACCCACTGCGATTATTACTCTATATCTTCCGAGAGCAACAAGCCTATCAATAATCTGCTGATTTGACGAACCGCCCATAGAAACATAAGCCGCTTTAGCATAGTATCTCATCAAGTCATATAAACTTATGGCATCTATGGCATTTTTCGTAATGTATACAGGGATATTCTCATCGTTCCAGAAATCAATTCCTTCAGAGGAGAAATACCAAAACTGGTTTCTTTGAGGTCCATCACAAGGACCAGTGAACGGCTTATTTGATAAGGTGCCAAAGACCTCTGTACATGTTCTCTCCTTGTTAATGAATACAGCATTATTATATCTATCTTCCTGATACAATAACCCTTCACCAAGAAGTCTATCCACAATAGTGCCTTTAATCTTGCATGTTTTTACAAGATAACCACTCACTCGTTTATTATTATCTGCAGGCGTGTATATGCGCACTGAACTATTTGTTTGTGCCTTTAATATTTCTTCACGAGCGCGCATCTCACGGGTTATATCCATAAATTATTTTCTCCTCGTTTTTCTATTCGGCATCACGAGTACAACGCTAATGCTTTAGCGGTGGACGAGTGGTAGTCGAGACCGAGTATCTCCATCGTATTATCTAATCCGTCGTCAGAGGGATTGGATAATCGATGAGATGCGCGGTCATGTCTTTTTTGTCTTTTTTCTTTACGACGAATTACTAATGCTTAATTACGAAACGCGTGGATGTGGAGTGTGAATGTGTATGCCATCAATAATAAATGATAGTATTATCTTGGTTGGGGAATATTCGTCATCATAATATATATACAGAATTTTTGCAAAATATCCCCCTATTTAATATTATTCGCCGTTTTGTTTGATAATAATATATTTCTTATCTCTATTTTCGTTAATAGTCCCATCATCTAATTTACGACATCTATCCGATAAAGAGACAAATCTTCCGGAATATCTATCCTTATAGTGTGTGTCTAAATACCTATTAAACCTTTTATATGGAAGCTTTGCCCCCTTAGGATTCGGCATTCCATCCTCTACAAATTTCGCACATAATTCTTTGCTGGCAGTTGAATCAAAATAGAACCTTATACCCTCAATGGATTTCAGATATTCAATCAGAGCATCTCCTTTTATCGGATTCCATGTCTCAACCTTCTTCCAAAGTTCCTCTCCGAGATAATACATGACTACCGACCGAAATCCACGTGCCTTAATAAACCTCAAATAGAATCCTTCTTCCAAATAATTCATATATTTGGGTTCGTTAAGCACGAGCTCCATTTGGCTGCCTGTTTGATTACTGCGCTTGTTATAGAAAAACTTTTGTACTATTGGATTGTTCCGATCTTGGTCAACATATTTGACCAGGAATTGTTCACTATCTTCTCTGTAAAGCCTAACTGCTTTTGCTACTTCTTCATGGTCTCTTATAACATTATCAATTGCGTAGTAATCCCTGATGTAAAAATTACAAGTATCATGTTCGTCGACCGTTCTTTTTCTACCCAAGCATTGCTGCAACTCATCTAAGGTCATCATTTCTACAATAACATGCTTGATTTTCTTATCCTTGAAGTCAATACCATTATCTAACGCAGTAGTTGTGAATAACACCCGCCCATCAAATGTATTGTCATGAATGCATTCATTTCTAGGTATAGCTCTTAGTATATTACTATCAGTCGATTTGGAATAATAATACGAAACCTCATCAGCATATTGGATTCTCTTAAAATGTTCGTACATTTCAAACATCCTAGAGGAACTCCTCAGGAATACTATAATCTTGGTGTCATTCTCCATAGTAAGGATGTTCTCTATTATATTAATGAGCTTCTCCTTATGATAGAAATAGATCTTTTCAACGTAGTCGTAGGTTTCAGGGCTACTATATATATTGTTTTCACTAATATTAAATTCTTTTACTATTCTTTTGATGAATCCCCTTGCTGTAGCACTCATATAAATAACCACAGAATTTGTGCAGTTCTTCAAATACTCCAGCGACAAGTCAGTAAACTCGTTCATCCCTGAATCTTGAAAAAAATAATGACATTCATCAGCAACTATATAGTCATAGTAGGGAATCGTTACCTTGTTTATAATTCTCTGCTCAAGAGCCTGATAAGTCATCACATCAATAGAATCTGTATACCCAAGCTCTTTAATATCATTGATAATCTTTTCCTTCAGTTTCGAACGATTGCACAGATATAGCATTTTATATCCCATTAGGTCAACTATATCTCCTAAAATATGGGTACAAAAATAACTCTTTCCCGCGCCAGTCCCTGCATTAATAATAATACGTTCATTGATCCAGTTTGAATAATCATCACCTATAAGGTCCGATACATACTGCTTTTGCATCTCCTCAGTCTATCCTCTCTTAAACCCATAAAGTTTTTTCACAATGTATTATATTCCTAAACTCCGTGGATACAAAGCACTTGTCATCCAATCGTTCTAACTACTGGTACTCAATTCTTTAACGGTATATGCAATATACTTTCTCAGCGTATTCCTCGATATCTTATACTTTTTCAGTAAATCAACCTGCTTGATCGTTCTGTCTCTCAAATACCGCCGTATGTCCGCTTCCAGTGCAGGAGTCATCTTATCCAAGTGTCCGACCTTCCTACCTGCCTTGTTTGGTGACGCAGCCATGCCGTCGCGCGTGCGCTGGCTGATAACAAGTCGTTCTTTCTCCGCCCTATCCAGTTCAGCAATCAGAAGTATCTTTGCAATGAACTTTGTGCTCTCTCTGGCGATCAAATCCTGTGTTTCGGCTATATTTAGTAGATTCTTGATATAATCAGTGGAGATCGTCGGGTTGTCAAGAAATACCAGATTCACCCCTTTATTCATGAGGGACATATACTTGTTATACCCATTCTCAGCTTCACGAGTAAAACGACATACATCCTTCATAACGATATAATCCCCCGGCTGTACAATGCGTTCTAGCTTCTTCCACTCATTACGACCGTCAAAGGATTTTCCAGAAATATCCTCTTTGAACTCAATCAGGTATTCGATATTATTCTTGGTCGCATAATGCTTCAGGGCGCTTTCCTGTCTGCTGAATCTCTGCTTCGCCTTCTCCTCTTTCGTACTGATCCGCATATAGGTATAGTAGTTATCCATCATACCCTCCAAAATGTTCAAATAAACGATCGATATTTTCTATTTCTAATTATAGATCAATCTATTCTATCGATCAATATATTTTGATCATTTTGTTAGTCTTGATTGTTGGATAGGATATTTTGACGCTCTGCACCATGTTTTTTGATTAAAGGAAGGACTTCACTTGTTACCCACTTCTTGAATCGCTTTGCGGATGGAAGTTTACTTGACATGACAAGTGAATACAGCCCAGATTCACTGATAACGGTAATATTTTGTTCACCGCCAAGGGTGTCGCATTTTGCTCCCCCCTTGTCTTCCTCATCAACACGCTTCGCAAGAGCATCGTTGGGATTTGCGTAGCCTAAGATCTTAGCCACATCTCTGCCGACAAACCACGAAGCAATCTGTTAACGTTTAGCCTGACAAGGACATTCCATTTTCATTTCTTAGCTGCCCACGTTGCCTTCATCTTAACTTTATACCCACAGTTTGGGCATCCATGTCCCCGAACGCGTAAATCAACTCGAGTTTCCCACTCTGTTCCACAACCAGAACACTTCCACCACACTTTTTTCGCACACCGTCGTGTAATCATGTCTGGCCTCAATGGGGCATTCTTATCATTATCCCATTCTTCAGCTAACAGAGGAAATTTGGTTGCAAGATCATTAGTTCCTTTGAGAACAGTACGTTCTTCACAAATCGGACAGTTATTGCGTTTTGCGCCGCCGAGCGGACACCGGTGCGTTTGCCAGCGGACACTCGGCGGTGGCAACGGACAGCGCTTTAGTTAGTCACTTTTCGTTCAATCATTACGATGTAGTGTTTCGTTACAC
>Ga0310695_10013890_pt1 | contig 10974 bp, 12 predicted proteins | sample RumenRJG_04DNA_FD_203882 | JGI IMG/M metagenome (GOLD analysis project Ga0310695, IMG submission 203882) | Bovine rumen microbial communities from Lethbridge, Alberta, Canada - RJG_04 (v2) (version 2) | ecosystem: Host-associated > Mammals > Digestive system > Stomach > Rumen | place: Canada... | reverse complement strand
TTATAAAATACGCGCCATACCGACCATTCATCGGTTGCTCCTGCGGACGCCGGCTCTCCGCCTAGGTAAAAACCGGCCCCCGCAAGGGGCAAAGGAAGAAGTGAGAAGGAAGAAGTAAGAAGTATGGATGGCAAAAAGATAGACGCGCTGGTGAAGCTGGCGGTCGAGGCCGACCTTGAGGGCCTCGACTTCCTCGCGCAGTTCACCTATGCCCAGCTCGCCGACGGCTACAACGGCATCGGACCGGAATTCCTGCCGCCAGCCGTCCGCGACCGCGTGACCGACTTCCTCTCCATCTTCGAGGCCGCCGCCCTCATCCACGACCTGCGAAACGAGTACAGCGACGGATCCCGCGAAGGCTTCCTCGCGGCGAACGACGAGTTCCGCCGCAACTGCCTGAAGCTCGCCGACATGCGCTACGGCATGTTCAGCCTGCGCCGCTACCGCGCCCGCGCCGTCGCACAGGTCCTCTACGACTTCGTCTCCGCCGACAGCTTCGGCTGGCGCGCCTGGCTGGAGGCGAAGGAAAGACACGAGGCGAAGAATGTCTCGCGTAAAACTTAAAACCCAAAACAAGAAAGAAAAAACCATGAAGAAACTGATGATCACAATGTTCGAGAACGGCACGCTGCACCTGCTGCTGCTCGCCCTCACCCTCGCCGCCGTGTTCACCCTCACCGGCTGCAGCGTCACGAAGGTAAACTATGAGCGCGACGAAGCCGGCAAGGTCTCGTACCGGCTCTACCGCAACGACCACTGGCTGAAGACGAGCGGAACCGGCCTCAGCGGCGGCATGACCAAGGACGGCAAGTTCGAGTTCGCCGCCGAGGGCCTTGAGCGGTCGCCCAGCGAGGAGTTCAACCGCACGATGCAGACGTACACGACCGCGTTCATCCAGCTCGCGCAGATCGCCGCCGCCGCGTACAACCCGTCGGCAAGCGCGGCGGTTAATACCTCGCGCAGAGACGCAGAGGCGCAGAGCGTGTTGGAAGCTGGGGGAATCCCCCAGACCCCCTCGGCGCAGCCGACCCCAGAAAACCTCAGCGCCTCTGCGCCTCCGCGTGAGGCAAACACGACGACGAGCGCGAAGGAGGACTGCACCGGCGACGACTGCAAGGCCCCCGACTGCCCCGACTGCAAAGCCACGGAGTCGAAGTGATGGAAGTCGGCGAGGTAATCCAGGGCGGCGGTCTGGTCGTCGGCGGCGGGCTCATAGTGAAGCTCGGCGACTGGTTCATGGCCTGGCTCCGCTCCCGCCAGCCAGTCGAGGTCAAGCAGCCCATCGGCGTTAAGGGCGAGCTTGACAAGCCGCCGAAGTACCTCACCGTTCAGGAGTTCAACCGCCACGTCGAAGACAACGCCCGCGACCACGAGAACATGTTCGCCCGGCTCAATGCCAACGACAAGCTGACCTCTCGCCTCGAAGGCCTGCTCGAAGGCATCCGCGAAGACCTCTCGGCCATCAAAGGCAAACTATTCAGAAGCAAATAGGGGGTTCGGGGCCCTCCCCGTCCCTTTCCACGAACCACGAACCACGACAATGGACGCACTAGACAAACACGTGATAAAGACGGCGCTCGAGACGCTGCGCGCCGCAGGCGGCACGGGCCTCAAGAAGTCCGCGCTCCTCTCGCAGATCGACCTCGCAGCCGGCGCGCCGACGACGAACGAGCAGCGCGAGGCCGCCTTCTCGCTCCTCCGCGACCGCGGCTGGATAACGTTCTACATGGAGCCCATCTGGCACGACCAGCGGTGGACCCTCACCGAGCGCGGCCTCACCGCCCTGGAGGGAATGTGATGTCGACGCGCAGCGACGCCTGGGAAGCGAATCTCGCAGCCGACGAGGCGCGCGAGCTCTACCGCCTCTCGAAGCCGCCGACAGAAGCGGAGAAGAAGGAGGGCAGGCCGTGGCTGCGCGACTTCGAGCGCGACGTGCTGCCGTACCTGTCGCTCCGGGGCATCGTCGCGCCGGCGCGCTCCACCTGGTACCGCTTCCTCGGCCGGCGGCGCGAGGAGGAGGCAGCCGAGACCGTCATTTCCGTCGAGACGTCGAAGCGGATTGCGCAGGGCATCCAGGCGACGGAGATTGACTTCCGGCTTGCCGCCGACATGATGACGTCGCTTTCCGTCGACGAAGCGGTCAAGGGCAACGGCGAGGCGGCGAAGATCCTCGGCTATACTGCCGCAAAGTACGCGAAGGCTGCGCTTGGCGAGGAGAAGCTGAAGCTCGACGCGGCGAAGCAGAAGACCGCCGACGAGGCGCTGAAGCTCGCCCGCGAGAAGTTCGAGGCGGCGGAGAAGCGGCTCAACGCCGTGCAGGGCGCCGTCGACGAGCCGCAGCTCTCCGACGCAGAGCGCGTGGCGAAGATAAAGTCGATTTTCGGGATGAGGTAAATGAACGTACTTGACGAGATATTGATGCCGTACCAGAAGCGGTGGGTCGAAGACCAGAGCCGCTTCAAGATCGGCCTATGGTCTCGCCAGACCGGCAAGAGCTTCGCCACCGCCTGCGAAGCCGTCCTCGACTGCATCGCCGGCGGCCTCCAATCAAACAATCAAACAATCAAACAATCAAACAATTCCTCCAAGCTCTGGGTGGTGCTGAGCGCCGGCGAACGCCAGGCGCTGGAGTGGATGGAGAAGGCAAAGAAATGGACGGAGGCCGTCAAGGCCACGGTTGACAGCTATGAAGAAATCAGAGACAGCGCAAACGCCCTCATGTCCCGCGCCGAGATACGATTTGCGAACGGCGCGCGAATTGTGGCGATCCCTGCCAATCCGGACACGGCGCGTGGCTATTCTGCGAACCTTGTACTTGACGAGTTTGCTATCCATGAACGGCCATTTGACATCTGGGCGGCCATCTACCCCTCGATAACCAACCCGCTCTCGGGCGAGAAGAAGCTGCGCATCGTCTCGACCCCGAAGGGGCGCGGCAACAAGTTCGCCGACCTCTGGGAGCACAACGACACGTACTCGAAGCACAAGGTGACGATCGAGGACGCCGTGCGCATGGGCCTGCCCATCAACCTGGAGGAGCTGAAGGCCGGCGTCGACGACCCCGACATCTGGGCCCAGGAGTACATGTGCGAGTTCATCGACAACACCTCCGTGCTGCTGCCCTACGAGCTCATCGGCAAGTGCGAGTCTGAGAACATCCTGGACGACGGGCTCAGCCCCGTCTACGTCGGCATGGACATCGGGCGCCAGAAGGACCTCTCGGTCATCGTGACGGCGGTGAAGCTCGGCGACGTGCTGGCGGTCGTGGACGTGACGGAGCTGAAGCGCATGCCGTTCAACGACCAGCTCGAGACGCTGCTTTCCAAGTGCCTTGCAAACCGCGTGCAGCATGTCTGCATAGACTCTACCGGCATCGGCGCGATGCTGGCCGAGGAGGCGACGCGCAAGGGCGGCGGCAAGTTCGAGGGCGTCAACTTCAACGTGGCGACCAAGGGCGAGATGTACGCTCTCATGCGGCGGAAGTTCGAGGAGCGGTCTCTTCGCATCCCGGTCGACCGCGAGCTTCGCGAGGATCTCCACGCGGTGCAGCGCGTCGTGTCGACGGGCGGGAACGTGACGTACTCCGCGCCGCGCAACGCCGACGGCCACAGCGACCGCGCCGCCGCGCTCGCGCTCTGCTGCCGCGCCGCCGCCACCGCCTCCGACGCCTGGGCGGACCCGGGCGAAGTCGACGACATCGACGCGCTCGAAGACAATCTTGACGCCGCGGGCTCCGGCCCGCGCCACCCCTATTCCTGGAGGGCATTCTGACATGGGCATACTCGCCAACTTCCGCCACTGGTTCGACAAGCGCACACCGGTGCTCGACTCGGTGCAGACCACGCTCGAGCAGATGACGCGCTTCAATTCGCTCGTTCGGAGCGACCCAAAGGACATCATACGCGCGATCGACGACTTCAACGCCGGGTATCTCGATCCGCTCGCGCGCCTCATCTCAGACTACGAGCAGCGCGACGACAAGATGCGCGTCGCCTCCATAAAGATGGCGAGCGCCGTGAGCCGCTGCGGCTGGTCGGTGCGTCCGAAGAAGGGCTTTGAGGAAGACCCGGCCGCCGCGCGCCAGGTCGAGGTTCTGGAGCGCTTCTGGTCCACCGTGTGCGTCACGTCGGCGTTCAAGCGCAACGAGCGCGGCGGCTTGGCGCTCCTGAAGGAGCAGATGATGCAGGCGCAGTCGTACGGCTTCGCCGTCCACGACCTCAGCTGGAAGCCGCTCGCGAACGGCGAGATCTCCGCGACCTTCACGCACGTGCCGCTCTGGCACTTCGAGAACCGCACCGGCGAGCTGCGCTACATCCCGATGGTCGGCGGCTGGGACGGCGTCGAGATGAAGCGCGGCGAGTGGATGGTGTCGACCGGCGACGGCGTCGGCGTCGCCGCCGTAGTCTGCGCGTGCATGAAGCGCCTCGGCCTCACAAACTGGCTCGTCTTCACCGACCGCTGCGTGCTGCCGCTCATCCACGGCAAGACAAGCGCCGCGTACGGCAGCGACCAGTTCCAGAAGCTGCAGACCGCCCTTAAGAACATAAACCGCCTCGCCCGCATCGTCACCGACTCGACGACGGAGATCTCCGCCATTCAGATGGACGGCGGCAAGCAGAACCCCTTCGGCCCGCTCATCGAATGGTGCGACCGCGCGATCGTCACCCTCTACCGCGGCGGAGACCTCGCCACCATTTCGCGCCCGGACGCCGTCGGCGGCCTCGGCCAGCTCGACGAGACCGACGCCCTGGAGCAGCGCAGCTGCGGACGCATCACCGAGACCTTGAACGAGCAGGTGAGCGAGTTCGTCGTCGACTACACGCTCAATGAGCCGCTCCGGGCCGAAATCGTCATCGAGCCGGTCAGCAAGCCCGACGTCGACAAGGACATGGCCATCGACCGCCACCTCGCCAGCTTCGGCGTGCGGCTGTCGAAGTCCGACGCGCTCTCGCGCTATGGCCGCGCCGAGGCCGCCGCAGACGACCCGGAAGACGCCTTGACACCCCCTGCAACGCCTCCCCAGGGCGGTTTCAGCGGCCTTGCAAACGAGAGGCGGGGCAAGACCGCGTTGCAAACCGCGCCAGAAGCGTTGCAAAACGCTCCGCGCGATCCGGGCGGACAAGTAGACCCCCGGGGGCAGACCCCCTCTCAAATCGCAAAAAAACGGCCTTCTGGCGAATCGGCCCTTGAGACCTATTTCTTGGACGAGCTAATCAAGGGCGCCGTCCAGGGCTTCGACGAGGCCGGTCCTGACGTCCCGGCTCCGCCCGAGACGGCCCAAACAGCGAAGGGAGCCGACTTATGAAGCCGTACTTCCAGAACGATTCCGTGACGCTCTACCATGGCGACTGCTTCGAGATTCTCCCGACGCTCGCCCCCGGCTCGTTCGACGCCGCCATCACCGACCCGCCGTATGGCATAACACAATGCGAATGGGATCGAAAGATTGACCTTCGCCGATTCCACGATGAAATCAGACGTCTTGTCAAGGACAATGCAGCCGTCTGTGTTTTTGGTGTGATGCCGTTTGTGGTTGATCTTGTAAACGCCAACCGCCGCGAGTTCCGCTACGAGATTATCTGGAGGAAAACGCAAGCACTTGGGTTCTTAAACGCAAAGAAGATGCCGCTCCGTGCGCATGAGAATATATTGGTATTTTACAGGAGGCTTCCTTGCTACAACCCGCAGAAGCACGCCGCACCCAACCCGGTGAAGCATCGTATCCACGGCGGGAAAAATGGAAAACTATACAGCCGGTATGTAGGCCGGGCACGTACAAACTCCGAATGGAAACTCAAGGGCGGTTTCTATGGGCCGGTTGCACGTAGGCGACCGGGTGCAAACGGTTTAGCGCAGGAGCGATCCAAATATCGTCCGTCTCGCGATCCGCTTGAATACGTGTATTATGACGACGGCACGCGCTACCCGCATGACGTAGTTGATTTCAGCAACTGGAACGGAGCGGGTTTCGTAAATAAGAATGTCGTCGGCCATCCGACGACAAAGCCTGTGGATTTGCTTGAATATCTCATCCGCACCTACACGAACGAGGCGGAATCCATCCTCGACCCATTCGCCGGTGCTGGCACGGCGGGCGTCGCGGCGATGCGCACCGGGCGAAAGGCCGTTCTCATCGAACTCGAAGAAAAATACTGCGAGCTTGCCGCAAAGCGGCTCGCCGCCCTCCGCCTCTCCGCGCCTCACCCCTCTAGCGACCGCTTGCGCGGCTCGCTGCGCTCGGGGGATATGCGTGACAATCCTGTCAATCCTGTTAATCCTGTCTAAAAAAAAACAGCACCCAGCCATGAAAAAACTCAAGCTCTGCAACGTACATCGCCTGGCGCTCTCGAACGAGGGCGACGCCAGAAAGCCCATCCACATCCCGTTCGGCACGTGGCCATACGACGAGCGCGTCTCCCAGACGCTCGACCGCGAACACGCCGAGAAGATCGCCAACGAACTCGCCGCGTCCGTCGCCAAGGGCGAGCCCGGCATACCGGTCTACCAGGGCCACCCGGATGTTCCCGAGTACGCCGGCAAGTATCCCGACAAGGGCGCGCTCGGCTGGGTGAAGAAGATCCTCGTGAACGAGAACGGCATGGACCTCGAAGTCGAGTGGGACCGCGACCCAGGCAAGGGCTTCGGATGGTTCTCGCCCTACTGGACCGGCGACGACCCCGGCCCCGACGCCGACGGCAAGCGCAACGTGGTCGTCGACGGCCTCACCTCCATCGGCCTCGTCAACAACCCCAACATCCGCGAATTTCGCCTCGCCAACGAGGCGGCTGAAACAAACACACAAACAATACCGAAAGGAAATCACATGGATATAAACATCCTGAAGCAGAAGCTCGGTCTTCCGCCTGAAGCGACGGACGAGCAGATATACGCCGCCATCGAAGCGGGCCGCAAGGCCGAGGCCGAGAAGGCGGAGGCCGAGACGAAGCGCCAGGCCGCCGAGGCCGACAAGGGCAAGGCAGAGGGCGACCTCGCTAACGCCTGCAAGGAGCGCGACGACGCCAAGACCGCACTCGAGAACTGCAAGAAGGAGCTCGAGACCGCCAAGACCGCGCTCGCGAACGAGAAGGCCCAGCACGCGAAGACGAAGGAGCTCAAGACGAAGAGCGCCGTCGGCCGCGTCGAGCTCTCGAACGAGGCGCGCGACAAGTCCGCGCAGCGCATGGCGCTCGTGAACGAGAAGCAGAAGGCCGGCATGAGCTACTTCGACGCCTGGCAGTCCGCCAAGGCCGAGAAGCCCGCGCTGTTCGAGGACTGAAAACCAAACGAAAGGAAAACCACAATGCCAACCTATTCCGAAAACGGAAAGAACTCCTACACGGCGGCCGTTGCCGTCGTAAAGAGCAACATCCTCAAGTTCAGCGGCTCTACCGACGCCGCCGGGCTCCCCACCGTCACGCCGACGACCGCCGCGAACGACGCCGCGATCGCGATCGCGCTCACCGACGCCAACGCCGGCGAGAAGGTCGCCGTCAAGGTCCTCGGCACCGGCGGCACGACGCTCGCCCTCGCCGGCGGCGCTGTCACCGCCGGCGCGCAGGTCGCAGCCAACGGCACCGCCACGGCCGCCGACACCGACGTCATCATCGGCCGCGCGCTCTCCGCAGCGTCCGCCGCCAATGATCTCATCGAGGTCGCCACCCAGGTCGCAATGGTCAAGTAACGAAAGGAAAAACCAACCATGAAATACAACCTCGCCAACCTCGGCATCTCCACGACCGAGAAGGCCCAGAGCGGCCACATCTCGCTCGCCAACGAGAGCGCGTTCCAGAACACGTTCTTCTCGCGCCCGCTGACCGACTTCGCGGTCGGCTACCAGAACCAGGAGGAGCCCCTTCAGGAGCTTCTCGACTTCATCGCCCCGCCGGTCCAGACGACGCGCCTCTTCCAGTACGCGGTCCAGAACGGCAAGGTCGCCTTCGAGGCCGCCGCGAACGGCGAAGACGAGCGCGGCCTCATGGGCGAGTTCAAGGTCGTCGACTGGCTGGACTCCCTGGCCACGGGCGCCACCAAGTCGAAGGGCCTCACCACGTTCGTCGACAACGACGAGCTCGAGGAGATTCCCTCCAAGCTCGAGGAGAAGGTCGCGACGCTGAAGTGCATGCTGCTGCGCGCCGACCTCATCCGCGCCAACGCGCTGCTCGTCTCGCTCGCGACGAACACGAACAAGACCTGGAGCTCCGGCACGCCGACTCCGGACATGGACGTCAAGGCCGCCATCAAGGCCGCGCGCACCGCGCTCGGCCAGCAGCCGAACCGCGTCCTCTTCGGCGGCGGCGCGTGGGAGGCCCGCGACACCGCGCTCGCGAAGCAGAACACGGCCGGCGCGTTCGCGGGGCTCATGCGCCTCGAGAGCGACGTCGCCCGCTTCTACCGCGTGCGCGACATCAAGATCAACGACTTGGTCTATGATCTCCCCGGCACGGGCAAGACGCCGATCATCGCCGACTCCAAGGTGTTCGTCTTCTCCGGCAACACCATGCCGTCCACGATGGACGCCTCGAACGTCAAGCGCTTCTGGTCGCCCACCGTCGGCGGCGGCGAGTGGTCGGTGTTCGTCGACCGCACGCACTCGGCGGAGCTCACCAAGGTCACTGTCTACCACCGCTCGGCGATCCTCTCGCCCAACGCGGTCGGCGTCCAGTCGCTGACCATCAGCTAAGGAGTCCGGAACATGTGGCGCGCACTCAACCGAGACGACCTCATAGCCAAGCTCGCCGAGAGCGAGGCCAACGCCTTCGCCAAGAAGGCGTGGGCCGTCGACCCCGTCGTGCCGATACTCGACATGACGGGCGACTGGGTGCGCGACTGCTGCCGCTCCAACGGCAACGTGCGGCTCTCGCCCGAGCCGCACTCCATCCCGTCGGGCTGCATCACGAAGGCGCTCGACTACGCGATCTTCGACCTCCTGAAGCGCATCGGCGCGCCGATTTCGGAAGACCGCGCCAAGGCGCGCGAGAAGGCCGAGGAATACTTCGACAAGATCGCGGAGGGCAAGGTCAACCCCGAGAGCTACGGCGCAGCCGACACCGCCCAGTCGGGCGGCCCCGCCGTCGCCCTGGTCTCCACCTACCCCGACCGCGTCGACCACATGGAGGGCTTCTGATGAAGTTGAGAGTTGAGAGTGAAAAGTGTAGAGTTGCGGCTGTCGCCGTCCTGATGTTCGGCCTCTGTGCCGAACTATCCGCCGCGCTCCCCCTCCCCTGGCGCGCCGACTGGCCGAACTGCAAGCCCGTTGAAAAGCTCTTGCATCGCGGCGTAGACGTCGCCCTGCAGCCGACCTTCTACATTAACGGCAGCCTGGCCGACACCAACGGCTGGAACCTCACCACCTACGTGCAGACCAACGCCGTCGGCGCGTGGTTCGGCCCGCTGCCGGGCGCGTTCTTCTCGCACACCAACGACGTCGGCGCGGCGTTCTACAATGTCATGGTGCGCGCCGAGACGCCCGGCGGCAGCGTAAACTATACCGCCTTCGCGCGCTTCCGCATGCTCGACTCGCCGGGCTTCACTCCGGGCGAGCTGCCGCTGCCGGCCAAGGTGATCGACTTCGCGGACGTCACCGTCCTCAACCCGCCCTGGGGCGAAGGCGGCGGCGGCGGCATCTCCGCCGCGACCGCCACAAACATCGCCAAGGCCGCCGCCGCCGATGCCACGGCTAGCCTTGAAGACGATCTTGTGCAGGGTTCTATTACCGTCAAATACGCGGAGAATGCGGACAATGCGGAACACGCGAACAGTGCCGGCAACGCGACTATTGCAGGGGCATTGAGTGGGAATGTTGACTTCCGCACAGGCGACGCCATCTTCGCCCAGCTCGACGCCGCGACCGAGACTAACGCGCAGCAGTCCGCTGCCCTCGCGGCCAAGGCATCCACCAACGACGTGCAGCTCACGCCCGTGTATGGCGGCAATGGACAGAGGTTTAGCGAATGGGTTGTTAATCCTGCGACTTACGATGGGCATGAGATTTCGATTGTATTTGATTCAGAGTACAATAAGTATACTCCATCGGCTAACGGCGATGCTATCGGCTTTCCTATGGACGGTAACGCCGACACCACAAGTTTATCATGGGCTGGACCATATGAAGCTCCGATAGACATGACCGCCACCCGCACCGAGAACCCGATAGTCGGCTACACGCTCGGCTCGCAGACGAACAAGGTGCTGTCCTCCACCAACGACCTCGCGCGCGCCTCCGACCTTGCCGCCGTCCGCGCCGTCGCCGACGCGGCAGCTTCTACCAACGCAGCGCAGGCCGCGCAGATAACCGCCATCGGCGCGCACCTTAACGCAGAGGACGCCCGCTTTGTCTCGACCAACTACAATTCCGAGACGCGCATGGCCGAGGCATCCGTCGAAGTCCAGGTCTCCAACAGCTGGCTGACCGTCTGGCGCGAGATGACGCGCTGGAACTGGTTTCTGGGCATCTACAACGCCGACCACGCCGCAATCATCGACGCGCTCGCAGACAAGGGCGCGAGGGAGTACGCCTTCTACGACGGCGTGACCGGCGAGCCCGCCCCCGACGGGTTCTTCTGGATTTCGCAGCCGCGCATCGCCATCGCCGCCGGCATGTCCTACCAGAGCTACGTCGACTCCGCTGGCGCGGTGTGGGTGCTTGAGTCTAACGGCATGGTAGCCGACCTGAACGGCACCACCAACGGCTACTTCCGCATATCCGACGACGAAGGCAACAGCCAGTTCGAGATCGTCAAGGGGAGCTCCCGCACCGTCGGCGCGTCCGTCGGCGCGCTCACGCGCACCGAGGTCATGGGCGTCACGCATTGGCACACGACCTACGCCGTAACCAACGCCGCGACCGCGCCAGTCGCCATGTTCTGCCGCGACCTGACGAGCGGCGAGTGGTACGCCGAGGCCGACGCCAGCTGTCCCGTCAACGTCTCGTGGACTTCGCCCGACCCCGGAACTTACATCTGCGAATGGTGGCCG
>Ga0310695_10013888_pt1 | contig 10975 bp, 1 predicted proteins | sample RumenRJG_04DNA_FD_203882 | JGI IMG/M metagenome (GOLD analysis project Ga0310695, IMG submission 203882) | Bovine rumen microbial communities from Lethbridge, Alberta, Canada - RJG_04 (v2) (version 2) | ecosystem: Host-associated > Mammals > Digestive system > Stomach > Rumen | place: Canada... | reverse complement strand
ATAACAGGCAGATACATAGTCAAAATCGCAGATCAGCAAATGGAACTGAACCTGACAGCAAACATTGCGGAAACTGTAACATTCACAGGACTGGCAGCAAAAGAATACACAGTTAATGTGACTTATGCTGAAACAGAAAACTACACAAGCGCAACAAACGACACAGTCAAGGTAAACATCCTAAAGGTAACACCAACAATAACAGTAAAAGCAGAAAACACAACATATCCTGGAGACTTGATTGTAAACGTTACCAGCAATATTGATGGAAAATACACTATTAAAATAGGTAACAAAGAGCAAAACATTAACTTAACTGCTAATGTAACCAAAGAAGTAATATTCAGCGAGTTATCCGCAAACGAATACACAATTAATGTGACTTATGATGAAACAGAAAACTACACAAGCGCAACAAACGACACCATAAAAGTAAGCATATTTAAAGCAACACCAACAATAACAGTAAAAGCAAAAAACACAACATATCCTGGCGATGTAATAATTGCCATTAACGCTGATACTAACGGCAAATACAATATAACTGTTGGAAACCAAACTAAAGAGGAAACATTGAATGTGGGCACAAATACTATAACATTCACAGGCGTTAAAGTTGGAAACTATACAATAACTGTAAAATTTGGTGAAACTGAAAATTATACAAGCGCAATAAATGATACTGTTAAAGTTAGTGTGCTGAAAAATGAAGCTTTTGAACCTGAGATAACCGCAATAAACACTGCAAACGAAACTGTAATAACATTCACTTTCCCTGAAGATGCTACAGGAAACGTTACAGTGATAGTTGACGGCAAACAATACAACGCAACAGTAGAAAACGGCAAAGCAATAGTAACCATGCCTCTGATACCATTAGACAGTACTGTGGACTTTGAATATACAGGTGATGAAAACTATCCTGCAAAATCCAAGAAAACCAGCATTGCTAATGTCACTGCAATCATAAAAGCAGTTGACATGATCAGGGGATACAACAGTGGTGTGGACTATCAAGTAACAGTTGTTGACGGAAACGGAAATCCAATGGCTAAAAAACAGGTCAAATTCATCATAAACGGCAAAGAATACAATGCCACCACCAATGATGAAGGTATAGCAATACTAAACCTCAAACTGGCAATCGGAACACACACAGTGACCACCGTAAATCCATTAAACAACGAAAATGTTACAAAAACCGTTAAAATCACAACCAGAATCACTGGAAACAAGAATGTGAACACATACTATGCCAAAAACTACGCATACAAGCTTCGCATCATTGGAGATAACGGCAAACCTGTCGGATCAAACGTTGCGGCCAAAGTGACAGTGAACGGTAAAGCAAAAACATTAAAAACTGATAAGAATGGCTACATTACCTTGAAATTCACCAAAACATACCTTCCGAAAACATACACAGTAACCGCAGAATACAAAGGAATCAAAGTGACCAACAAGGTAAACATAAAACAGATCCTGACCCTCAAAAAGGTCAAAGTCAAAAAATCAGCCAAAAAACTAGTATTGAAAGCCACATTAAAAGAAGGCAAAAAAGCACTTAAAAACAAAAAAGTGACCTTCAAGTTCAAAGGCAAAAAATACAAGGCAAAAACCAATAAAAAAGGTATAGTAAAAGTAACCATCAAAAAATCAGTGCTTAAAAAACTTAAAGTGGGCAAAAAGGTAAAATACCAAGTAACCTACCTAAAAGACACTGTAAAAAGAAGCGTAAAAGTTAAAAAATAGAGAATCTTAACATTCTCTATCTTTTTTTATTTATTAATTCCTCATTTTTAACAAGTATTTAAAAAAAATTTTATTACTTATTAACAAAAGATATTAAAGTAATGAAAATTTAGCTAAATGAGGAATTTAATTCATGAAATACAAGGCTTTGGTAATTTTCACGATTTTATTTGTTACTTTATTCACATTGGCAACAGTTGCCGCAAGTGATGTGAATGATACAGATGCAGTCAGTGAAGTTACAGACGATATTACACAAGATGTTGACATTTTAAAGGCAACAGACACACAGATTGAAGAAAACAATAGTATTCTAAACGTTGCAGATGAAGACACATTAAGTGCCGATGAAGGCAGCTTTAGAGATTTGCAGGATTTAATTAACGGTGCTGAAGAGGGTTCTACCATTTATTTGGATAAAGATTATGCTTATAAGAATACTGCTACCGTTGAATTTACTAAAAGCATTACAATTGATGGAAGAGGCCATTATCTTGATGGACAAGGTAAAGACCGTATTTTTGATATAGAATTAGGTAAGCAAAAACATGTGTTCTTGAAAAACATTACTTTTAAAAATGGTGATGTCACCTGGACCAGCGGGGGTGCAATAAGATGTGTAAGTGAACAAGGGAATGAAGCTTCATTAGATATTGTTGATTGTACTTTTGACAATAACCATGCTGATGACGGTGGTGCAATATATGCTGAATATGTTAGAACAAATATACTAAATTGCAGATTCACCAATAATGCCGCCGATGACCATGGTGGCGCTATAGAATTTGATGTACGAGAGTCAACCATCAGAAATTGTCATTTTGAAAATAATAAAGCCAAAGACTATGGGGGAGCCATTTATTTCACAGAACATGATGGCGATCCACGGGAGAGATATTCAAGAAGCAATCAAGTTAGGGATTCGACTTTTATCAGCAATCAGGGAGACTATGGTGGAGCAATTTACACAAATGGTTGTCATAATGAAATGACAAACTGTTATTTTTATAAAAATCATGCCAATACTGATGGAGGTGCAATCTATGCATATGCACCTGTTAACGGTAATGATGGGGTATTTCAATGTGTTTTTCTAGAAAACAGCGCTGAAGATGATGGAGGTGCAATTTATGCCAGGGAATATTACCCAAGAATAAGGTATTCAGTTTTCGATAAGAACACCGCAGAGGTGGGAAAAGATGCTTATATGAAGTTTTGCCTTTGCTCATGGGATTATCCTTATAAAGAAACCGATAATCAAGATACCTTTGCCAGTTGTATATTTTTTGCAAGGGATTCCATTTTTACCTCATTTTATGCCTTAGGTTTCACTGAATGCTGGTTCCCAAACGGACATGACATTAAACAAGATAAAGAATGGCGGAAAATTTATATAAATAATGAAATTAACTTAAAACTTGAATATGTTAAGAATGTAGATTCTCCCTATGTTATAACAGGACATTTCGGATATGTGACAACATTATCATCGATATGGTACAATTTCCTTCCAAGAGAGTTCACTATTGAAACAACAACAGGTACCCTAAATACAAACAAGATAAGCTTTGACCTAAACAAACATTCTTTTGAATATACTCCCGATGAGTCAATTCAAAATGGGGAAATAACTTTCAAGTTTATGAGTTATGAACATGTTTTTAAATTTGATCAAATATCTCCTGTTTCATTTACTGCGCTTCAATCAAATGTTACTCAGGCAACAGAATCATTAACCTTGGAGAATGATTATTCATATAGTGAAGCTGGAGATTCACACATTGGCAGTGAAGGAATTTTAATTGATAAAAATCTGACAATAAACGGCAATGGGCATGTAATAAATGGAAATAACCGTACAGCATTCCAAATAAATAATCCTTTCGCCAACATTACATTCAATAACATTACTTTTGTCAACTGTAACATTCCGATAAACGCCATAAATGCTCAGAAAATCACATTTAACAATTGTACATTTGAACAAAACAATGAAAATATCATAATCAGCTGCAATTGTGAATTCAATGACTGCCAATTCATTGACAATATCGCAAACAACACTTCAATCCTAAACATTGAGGACTTTTGTGTTTTAAATGATTGCTACTTCCTAGACAATATCGCAAACAACACTTCAATCCTAAACGTTGAAGGCGTTTGCGTTTTAAATAATGCCAAATTTGTCAATAACGTTGGTGGCGAAAGCTTAATTCTTTTGAATTCAACTTCAAATGTGGAAATAAACGGTTCAATTTTTATTCAAAACGATGCTGACAAAATCATTAATGCCATAAAGACTTTGAATAAACTGAATGTTACAAACAATATTATTATCAATTCCAAATCAGAATATGAAATTTATGCCGAAAGCCAACCTCAAGAATGCTACTTGGATTATAACTGGTTAGGAAATACTGCAGACAATTTCAACAGTCCATATAAAGTCAATTTTGATGCAAATACTTGGTATTTCTTAAACATGACACTTATGCATGACTATGCAAACATTTCCCTAAACAACGTATATGACAATGTCAATAAAAGAGTCATTAGGAATGGCGGATACACTTTACCCGACTTAAGTATTGGATTATATTTTGTCAACATGTCAAGCAGTCAGGGAAGCATTGATTTCGGTGATGATGGTGAAATCCAAATCAATGTTTATATGCTTTCCAAACCTGCATTTTTAATAGCAAGTTATGAAAACGTTAATTACACTGTTAATTTCACTCAAAAAGGAGAGTTTGACTTGCTGAATGATTTAATATCTCTTGCTGATGACAATTCTACCATTGTCCTTGATAGGGATTATACATTCACAGAAAGCATTGACAGCATCGGCGGAATTACCATAAGGGCTACAAATATAACCATTGATGGTAACGGACACACCATAAACGCCCTCGGTAAATCATTAATATTTACAGTAGGTGGCGAAAAAATAACATTGAAAAATCTCATTGTTGTGAATGGACATAATGAAAATGTGGGCGGATACGACGGCCCGGTTCTCTGGAGCGGACATGATGGAGTGGTCGACAACTGTACCTTTGAAAACAACACTGGAGCTCTAAACGGAGCAATAACATGGACCGGACAAAATGGACTAATAAAAGATTCACTATTTAAAGATAATGCCGCAAGATATGGAGGTGCTTTATACCTCCAAGGCAAAAACATAACAGTTACAAACACAACATTCACCAATAACCGTGCAAGTTCAGGTGGAGCAATATATGTTTATGTCACTGAGGCTACAGTAGAAAACTGTACCTTCAGATACAATACCGCTACAGGAGATGGTGGAGCAGTCTACTGGAATAAACAGAACGGTAAAATATCCGATTGTGAATTTAAAAACAACCATGCAGACAGCGAAGGTGGTGCAATCTTCTGGAATGATGTAAACGGTGTTGTAACCAGCAGCAAATTTACATTAAATAATGCGCCAGATGGTGGAGCTGTCTATTGGAATGTAAAGGATGGAAAAATATCCAATTGTGAATTTGCAAACAACACCGCAACCAATGGAGGTGCGGCCTACTGGAATGCAAATTACGGAACCGTAAATTCAAGCTCCTTTGAAGACAACAGTGCACAAAACGGAGGTGCAATCTTCTGGCATTATGATTACGGTAAGGTGATAAACTCCACATTCATCAAAAACACTGCAACCAATGACGGCGGAGCAATCTACTTCAATGAAAGAGGGGATTGGCTTGATAACGAACAGGAATCTGTTGAATATTCAACATTTTCAGAAAACAGTGCTGTAAATAATGGTGGGGCAATATATCTCGCCGCTAAAAAAAGTACTATCGGAAACTCAGAATTTTCAAAAAATAGTGCAGCAAATGGAGGGGCAATGCATATAACTGGAGAGAGAAGCAGTATTGGCAACTCCACTTTCATCAAAAACCAAGCGGAAAATGGTGGAGCACTTTATGCCAGTTTTGATTATGGAACAATTTCACAATTGATATTCATTAACAATACCGCATCAGATAACGGAAATGCAATATATGCGGCTAGCGGATATACTCCAGTTAATTACTGCGTTTTCATAAATAATGAAGGAAGCAGCATATATTATGAAGACAATTCATGGTTTGGATCTGAATTAAATGCCGATTACAACTGGTTTGGAAACAATATTACCAACTATAATGGGGCACCTTCAGTTTCAGAGAAAGTTGTATGTGATTACTGGTATTTCATGGACATGTCAATGGCTGACGGCATTGCAAATATCAAGTTAAACAACATTTATGATAAGAAAAATTCAAGAATACTCACAGGACAATCTTACGGATTGCCGCAAATAAATCTGACATTAACAAATGAAAACCTAAACATTGCGAATAATGTATCCCTTGATGAAAACGGAGAAGCTCAGGTGTCATACATCCCTAAAGCAACTCAAACATCACTCACAGCCCATTATGATGCATCACAAATTACCGTGAACAAAAATTATCTGGAGGGCACTGTGATTATTGGGGATAAGGATGAATTCACATATGGAAACGTTTCAATCGAATTCAGCGTGGAAAATCCAACAACCATTGAAATTATAATCATTAATGAGGATAATGAAACAGTTTTCAGCAGCACCATAACTGATGAAAGAATAATCCAGCCGGATTTGGCTGCTGGAACATACACAATAACAATAACAAACATTGGAAATGATAACGTTCTTCAAAGCAATGGCACAAAAACATTCAATGTGAACAAGAGAACTCCAAAAATAAGTGTTGTTGCAAATGATGTAACATATCCTGGAAATTTAATAGTGAATATTACTAGTGATGTAACTGGAAAATACGCTGTTAAAGTTGGAAATCAACAAAAAGAAATCAATTTAACTGCCAATGTAATAGGAAACATTACATTTACAGGATTATCCGCAAATGAATACATCATTAATGTAACCTATGCTGAAGCAGAAAACTACACAAGCGCAACAAACAACACAGTCAAAGCAAACATCCAAAAAGCAACACCAACAATAACTGTAAATGCTGAAAATGTAACCTATTCTGGAGACCTGATCGTAAACGTTACCAGCGATGTTGGCGGCAGATACACCGTAAAAGTAGGTGACAAAGAACAGGATATTAATCTAATTGCTAATGTTGTTGAAAAAGTAACATTTACCGGCTTATCCGCAAAAGAATACACAATCAACGTAACATACCCTGAAACAGAAAACTACACTTCAGCAATAAACAACACAGTCAAAGTAAACGTCTTAAAAGCAACACCAACAATAACAGTAAATGCAGAAAACGTAATTTACCCTGGAAACCTGACTGTAAATATAAAAAGTGATGTAACCGGCAAATACACCGTAAAAATCGGAAATCAACAAAAAGAGATTGATTTAACCGCAAATGTTATAGGAAACGTTACATTCACCGGTTTATCCGCAAAAGAATACCTCATCAACGTAACCTATACTGAAACAGAAAACTACACAAGCGCAACAAACAACACCGTCAAAGCAAACATCTTAAAAGCAACACCAACAATAACAGTTAATGCTGACAACGTGATTTACCCTGGAAACCTGACTGTAAATATAACTAGTGATGTTAGCGGAAAATACACCATTAAAATTGGAAATCAACAAAAAGAAATTGATTTAACCGCAAATGTTATAGGAAACGTTACATTCACCGGTTTATCCGCAAAAGAATACCTCATCAACGTAACCTATACTGAAACAGAAAACTACACAAGCGCAACAAACAACACCGTCAAAGCAAGCGTCTTAAAAGCAACACCAACAATAACAGTAAATACCGAAAATGTAACCTATCCTAGTGATGTCATAATCACCATCAACATTGATACATCAGGCAAATACAATATAACTGTTGGAAACCAAACCAAAGAGGAAACATTAAATTCCGGCACAAATACTATAACATTCACAGGCATTAAAGCTGGAAACTACACAATAGCTGTAAAATATGGTGAAACAGAAAACTACACTTCAGCAATAAACAACACAGTCAAAGTAAGCGTTCTAAAAGCAACACCAACAATAACAGTAAACGCAGAAAACGTAATTTACCCTGGAAACCTGACTGTAAATATAAAAAGTGATGTAACCGGCAAATACACCGTAAAAATCGGAAATCAACAAAAAGAGATTGATTTAACCGCAAATGTTATAGGAAACGTTACATTCACCGGTTTATCCGCAAAAGAATACCTCATCAACGTAACCTATACTGAAACAGAAAACTACACAAGCGCAACAAACAACACCGTCAAAGCAAACATCCAAAAAGCAACACCAACAATAACAGTAAATACCGAAAATGTAACCTATCCTAGTGATGTCATAATCACCATCAACATTGATACATCAGGCAAATACAAAATAACTGTTGGAAACCAAACCAAAGAGGAAACATTGAACGCAGGCACAAATACCATAACATTCACAGGCGTTAAAGTTGGAAACTATACAATAACCGTAAAATATGGTGAAACTGAAAACTACACAAGCGCAATAAATGACACCGTTAAAGTTAGTGTGCTGAAAAATGAAGCTTTCGAACCAGAAATAACCGCAATAAACACTGCTAACGAAACTGTAATAATATTTTCATTCCCTGAAGATGCAACAGGAAAGGTTACAGTGATAGTTGGCGGCAAACAATACAACGCACCAGTAGAAAACGGCAAGGCAACAATAACCGCACCGCTCATTCCGCTTGACAGTACTGTGGACTTTGAATACACAGGTGATGAAAACTATCCTGCAAAATCCAAGAAAACAAGCATTGCAAATGTCACAGCAATCATAAAAGCAACTGACATGACAAGAGGATACAACAGCGGAGTGGACTATCAAGTAACAATCGTTGACGGAAACGGAAATCCAATAGCCAAAAAGCAAGTAAAATTCATCATTAACGGCAAAGAATACAATGCCACAACCAATTATGAAGGTATTGCTGTTCTAAACATCAAATTAGCAATTGGAACATATGAAGTGACAACTGTAAATCCATTAAACAACTACAATGTCACTAAAACCGTTAAAATCACTACCAGAATCACTGGAAACAAGAATGTGGACACATACTATGCCAAAAACTATGCATACAATCTTCGCATCATAGGAGATGATGGAAAACCTGTCGGATCAAATGTTGCAGTCAAAGTAACTGTAAACGGTAAAGTGCAAACATTAAAAACTGACAAGAATGGTTACATTACCCTGAAATTCACCAAAAACTACATTCCAAAAACATACACAGTAACTGCCGAATACAAAGAAATCAAGGTGACCAACAAGGTAAAAGTAAAACAGATCTTAACTCTCAAAAAGGTCAAAATCAAAAAATCCGCCAAAAAACTTGTACTGAAAGCCACATTAAAAGAAGGCAAAAAAGCACTTAAAAACAAAAAAGTAACCTTCAAGTTCAAAGGCAAAAAATACAAGGCAAAAACCAATAAAAAAGGTATTGCAAAAGTAACCATCAAAAAATCAGTACTCAAAAAACTCAAAGCAGGCAAAAAAGTAACATACCAAGTTACCTACCTAAAAGACACTGTCAAAAAAACTGTAAAAGTTAAAAAATAGAGAATGTCTATAATTCTCTATCTTTTTTTATTATTATTTGAACCTGAACCTAATTTATTTATATTTTGTATTCGAAAAAATAATATTAATGAATCGAGGGACAGACTATGAATTTTAAAAAGATTATATTGATTAGCGTTTTCCTGTTGGCAATTCTTACAATAGGATCGGTAAGCGCAAATGACAATATGACAGAAGAACTTTCAAGCATTGATGATGAAGTCACTGCTGAAATAGATGACTTGGATACGGAATTAACTGAAGAAAATGAAGCGGGAAATAGCACATTTGCCGACTTGAATCAATTAATATCCGAGTCTGAAGATTCAGTTGTCTTAAAGCACGATTACAGTTTTAATTCAACACGAGATGAGGGATATAAAAGTGGTATTGTAATTCAAAAAAGCAACCTGGTTATCGATGGTGCCGGCTACACAATTGACGGAAAAGGCCTTGCCTGCATGTTTAATGTAACCGGAACAAACGTTGCCTTCAAAAACATCAACTTTGTAAACGGTTTTTCAGAAAATGAAGGTGGAGTGCTACATATTACCGGAAATGAATCCAGCATAATCAACTGTACTTTCACAAACAATAAGGCCGATGTCGAAGCGGCGGCGATATTCCTAAAATCCGCGAATGCAACAATCATGGATTCAAAATTCATAAACAACTCAGCAAACTACACCGGTGCACTGCTTGTAAAAGGAGAAAATACCATTATAGACAACTGCCTTTTCAAAGACAACTTTGCATACATAAGCGCCGGAGCTGTCGGATGGTCCTATAAGAAAAATGGAATCATCAAAAATTCAATATTCATAAACAACAGCGCTGTTAATGAAGGAGGAGGAGCAATATTCTGGAATAGTGCCACAAACGGCCAAATCATCAACTCAAGATTCTACAACAACACCGCAAAGCCTGACGGAGGAGCAATTTTCATTAGAAATGCAACCAACTTCCAAATCATCGATTCAACATTTGAAGCAAATAATGCAACCAACCACACCATCGATTCAACATTTGATAAAAACAATGCAACCGGAAAAGGCGGAGCAGTCTACTGGTTTGAAGGAAACGGAACAGTCATCAATTCCACATTCAACAGAAATTATGCTGAAGAAGACGGAGGAGCAATCTATTTAAGAGTTCAAAACGGAATACTGAAAGATTCCAATTTCACAGGCAACAAAGCCTATTATAACGGTGCAGTATACCTGAACAGCATTGAAGGAACCGTATACGACTGCATCTTCATAAACAACACTGCAACAGACAGTGCAGGAGCGCTTGGATGGGTTAAAAAGGAAAACGGTACAATTGCATATTGTAAATTTGCAGACAATTCAGCACCACGCGGAGGAGCAATTTTCCTAAACAACGGAACCGAATTCTACATTAGAAACTCAGTCTTTGAAAACAACAATGCAAGCAAGCATGGAGGAGCCATCTTCTGGGACAGCGGAAACGAAGGAAGAATTATAGGATGTCAATTCAAAAACAATAATGCAAGCGAATTTGGAGGGGCAATCTGCTGGAACAACACTGAAAACGGATACATATCACACAGCCAATATGACAACAATAAAGCTCATGAGGGCGGAGCGA
>Ga0310695_10013886_pt1 | contig 10976 bp, 9 predicted proteins | sample RumenRJG_04DNA_FD_203882 | JGI IMG/M metagenome (GOLD analysis project Ga0310695, IMG submission 203882) | Bovine rumen microbial communities from Lethbridge, Alberta, Canada - RJG_04 (v2) (version 2) | ecosystem: Host-associated > Mammals > Digestive system > Stomach > Rumen | place: Canada... | reverse complement strand
CCCACAAAACACCACAAGTAGTAGTCGTTGGTTGTTGAAGCGGTCGATGAGGTCTGGACCTGTTTCCAATTGGCATCGGCATAGAGATACACATTTTCTGTCTTGATCAGATACCACTTGGTAGTCGGCGACGATGGGTCGGTCGTGGGCACAAACGGCAACGCGCGACTAGTCAGCGACAGCAGTGACAACAATGCCACTACCAAAATTTTTTGGGGGCTGAATTTTTTCATAAGCGGTGAATGTTTAGATTGAACAAAATGTTGAGACTTAGAAACCTATTCGGTACTGCAAAATTACTGCACCTCGCCGCCAACCACCAAACAAAGCACTGTGGACTTTTGCGCATCGACGTAAAAAACCACACTTCGTGCACGAAAAACCACACTTTCTGCACAAAAGTCCACACTTTTATGATAAAAATGCTTAACTTTGTGCGATTTTATAAAAAGTTGAAATAATGACTTTCACGACATATAGTTTGCTCAATGTGGCATCGGCGGTGCTCATTGGCGGGCTGGGCGTGGTCATCGCCTCGGTGCGCATCACAGCCCGCACACAGAACCGCCACTACCGCACGGCACGCACCTACCTCAGCGTGGCATTCATCCTGCTGGCGCTGCTCAAACTGGTTGAGTTCGCCGTACCCAAGGATAACGAGAATTCGCTCACGGGCTGCATCGCCCTGATTGTGGGTGCCTTGCAGGCAATGTGCTTCACGGCATCGCTGCTGCTGTTCATACGCCCGCAGTGGGTGACCCCGCGACGGGTGTGGTCGCAACTGGCAGTCATCTTGCTTGCTTCGGTGGCATTGGTGCTGTGCCACGTGTTGTTGCCCGCCGCCCACTATCGTGTTGCACTCATCGTCGCCTCGCTGCTCTATGTCGCATTGTTGGCGTTCTACACGGTGGTGTTCCGCAAGGCCTATCGTCAGTTTGGCAACGACATGTACGACTACTATCAGGAGGAAGACCTCAACCGCCAGTTGCGGTGGATAGGCTATACCTTCTACACGTCACTGGTGGTGGGATGCTTGGTGTTTCTCTCGGTCAGTGGGATACAGGGGCTCGACAGCCTGTTTATCATCATCTATTCGGCATTCTACGTCTACCTCACCAGCCGGTTTATCAACTATGGTCAGTATGTGTCCACAGTGATGCGTGCCGTCTTGCCCCAACCCGAACCCGTGGCACCCATGATGCCCGAGCCGCAACCTGATGCCGCCGAGGCCGAAGAGCCGGTCGACGAGGTGGCCGACCACGACGAGCAGGACCGATATGCCGGCATCGGTGATAGACTCAAAGTGTGGGTGGATGAGCGACGATATCTGTCGGCCGACCTCGGTGTCAAGGATGTGGCAGCCGAACTGGGTACCACGCCACGGCGGTTGAGCGAATACTTCAGCGAGGTCGTGGGCGAGGACTTCGTCAAGTGGCGCTTGCGGCTCAGGCTGCAATATGCCTGCCGCCTCATTGAACAGAACCCCGGCAGGCCCATGCGCGAGGTGGCAGCCGAGGACTTCGTCAAGTGGCGCTTGCGGCTCAGGCTGCAATATGCCTGCCGCCTCATTGAACAGAACCCCGGCAGGCCCATGCGCGAGGTGGCAGCCGAGGCGGGCTTCGGCGACCGCAGTTACTTCTACCGCAAGTTTGCCGAGGTGCTTGGCATCACCGTCACCCGTTACAAGCAACAAGCCTCAACCACCAACGCCTGATGCACTCCCGCAGATTGCTTTTCTCTCATGCAGATCTCGCTGATATGCCTTAAAATGCTCATGCAGATCTCGCCGATTTCGCAGATAGTTTTATCTCGCAGATGATATATGCCTCCACGAAAATCTGCCTGATAAAATAATCAGCAATATCTGCTTAATCTGCATGCCTTAAAACGCTCATGCAGATCTCGCCGATCTCGCAGATAGTTTTATCTTGCAGATGATATATGCCTCCACGAAAATCTGCCTAATAAAAAAATCCGCTTGATCTGCATGATCTGCATGCCTTAAAACGCTCACGCAGATCTCGCCGATTTTGCAGATAGTTTTATCTCGCAGATAAATATCATCTGCGCTGTCTTAATTCTTAATTCTCAATTCGTTATCAGTTGTCTATTGTGGCAAAGAACTGAAAACCGAAAGCTGAAAACTGAAAACCAAGAACTCAATTCTCAATTAATTCTAAGGCTTAGTGCAATGCGCTGGCGGTCGACATCGACCGACAGGACTCGCACCCTTACCACCTGCCCCAGCTTCACCACCTTCGACGGGTCGCTCACGCGACGCTCGGCCATCTGCGAGACGTGTACCAGACCCTCCTTGTGCACACCGATGTCGACAAACGCACCAAACTGCGTGATGTTGGTCACCTTGCCATTGAGCACCATGCCCTCGTGCAGGTCCTCAATCTTGGTCACATTGTCGTCAAACTCCACATTTTCCACTCCCTCGCGCGGGTCACGCCCAGGCTTCTCCAGCTCGTGCATGATGTCGAGCAGCGTGGGCTCGCCCACGTCGCCGGTCACATATCGCTTGATGTCGATCTTGTCGCGCTGCGCCTTGTCCTTGATCAGGTCGGCCACTGTGCAGCCGCAGTCGCGTGCCATCTGCTCGACCAGCGCATAGCGCTCGGGGTGCACGGCGCTGTTGTCCAGCGGGTTGTCGCTCTCGGGGATGCGCAGGAAGCCAGCCGCCTGCGTGAAGGTCTTCTGTCCCATCTTGGGCACATGCAAGATGTCGCGCCGGCTGGTGAAGTCGCCGTTCTCGGCACGATAGGTGACGATGTTCTGCGCCAGGGCGGGTCCCAGTCCTGCCACGTAGGTCAGCAACTCCTTGCTGGCGGTGTTGATGTTCACGCCCACACTGTTGACGCAGCTCTCGACCGTGAAGGTCAGCGCATCCTTGAGGCGCGTCTGGTCCACATCGTGCTGATACTGGCCCACACCAATCGACTTCGGGTCGATCTTGACCAACTCCGCCAGCGGGTCGAGCAGGCGGCGACCGATCGACACCGCGCCACGCACGGTCACATCCTGGTCGGGAAACTCGTCGCGAGCCACCCGCGATGCCGAGTAGATCGAGGCTCCGCTCTCGTTCACCACATGCACCTCGACCTTGCGCCCCAGCTGCAGGCGCTTCAAGAATCGCTCGGTCTCGCGGCTGGCCGTGCCGTTGCCCAGTGCAAAGGCATCGATCTTGTAGCGCGTCACCAGCCGCTCGACGGTGGCTGTGGCGCCCTCGATGTCGTAGTGCGGTGCCACGGGATAGATGACATCGTGGTGCAGCAAGTTGCCCTGCTCGTCCAGACACACCACCTTGCAGCCCGTGCGAAATCCCGGGTCGACGGCCATGATGCGCTTGCGGCCCAACGGCGGCGCGAACAGCAATTGGCGCACATTCTGGGCAAACATGTTGATGGCCTCGCCGTCGGCTTTCTCCTTGCTGATGGCGGCAAATTCGGTCTCGATTTGCGGCTTGATCAGTCGCTTGTAGCTATCCTCGGCTGCCTCTTGCACCAGGTCGGCACACAATCCCTGACCGCGCACCACGGCGCGGCTGATGTTGTTGATGGCTCGCTCGTCGTCGATGCCGATGGCTACACGCAAGAAGCCCTCCTTCTCGCCACGACGTATGGCCAGCAACTGGTGCGACGAGATGCGTCGCAGCGGTTGTGAGAACTCATAGTAGTTCTCATAGTTGCGTCCCTCAATCTCTTTGCCCTTGACAAAGTGGCTGGTGAGGATGGCGTGGTTGCGAAATGAATTGCGCACCTGGTTGCGCACCCGCTCGTTCTCGCTCACCCACTCGGCGATGATGTCCTGCGCTCCGGCGATGGCTGCATCCACATCGGGCACCTCATCGCCCACAAAGCGCACGGCACGTTGCGCGATGTCATCGCTGCGCCCGGCCATGATCATCTTGGCCAGCGGCTCCAGGCCACGCTGGCGGGCAGCCTCGGCACGCGTCTTGCGTTTGGGTTTGTAGGGCAGATACAGATCCTCGAGTGTCGTTGTGTCCCAGCAGTCGCGGATGCGGGCTGCCAACTCGGGTGTGAGTTTGTCCTGTGCCTCGATGGTCTTGAGGATGGTGGCGCGGCGTTTCTCCAGTTCGTGATAGTACTTGAGCCGCTGGTCAATCGACTGGATAGCCAGTTCGTCCAGCCCGCCGGTCATCTCCTTGCGGTAGCGGCTGATAAAAGGGATGGTGGCACCGTCCTCGAGCAGGCTCACCGTGCCGGCCACCTGGTTCAGCGCGATACCGAGTTCACTCGCGATCAGTTCTATAATCTTGTCATTCATGATTGTTTTTTAATAGTCGAGCACTAGAACAGAATCTCAATTCTCAATTCTCAATTGAATAAGAGTGATTTCGGGCGTTGCCCCGATGCGCATGGGCACACCCACCATGCCGATGCCGATGTTGACATACAGATGCTGATTGCCCTTGCTGTAGAGCCCGCCCCACTCGCTGTAGCGCATGCCGGCGGGAGAATACCGCTTGCCCAAGAGGGTGATCATCATCTGCATGGCATGTGTGTGACCGCTCAGCGTCAGGTCGATGTCGGTCTGGTCAACAATCTGCTCGCGCCACTGCTTGGGGTTGTGCTGCAGCAAGATCTTGTAGGGCATTTGCCTCACGCTGTCGGGATAGGCCGCGGCCAGGTCGCTATAGTTCACAAAGTGCCCCTCGCCATAGTTCTCCTCGCCGATGACCAGCACGCTGTCGTCGTCGTGGGTGAGAATCAGATGCTCGTTGCACAGTAGTCGCCAGCCCATCTGTCGCTGCAAGTCGCACAGCGCTTGGTGGTCGCGTTCCTTGGCCAGCGAGTCGGGCCAGTAGCAATAGTCGTCATAGTCGTGGTTGCCCAGGATGGCAATCACGCCATCGCGGGCCTTGAGACGGCTCAGTACGCCCGTGAAGGGCAGTGCCTCGCTCGTGCAGCGGCTCACCAGGTCGCCCGTGAAGATGATGACATCAGGCTTCAGTGCATTGATGCTGTCGACCATGCGGCTGACGATGGCGGTGTCGGTGCCATAGGTGCCCAGGTGCAGGTCGCTGATGTGAACCATGCGATAGCCGTCGAAGGCTTTGCCCAGACGCGGACTTGTCACCTCGACTTCATTGACTTGCAGCCTGCCAGGCGTGACCAACGTACCCCAGCAAAGGGTGCCAAATACGCTCAGTCCCACCACGGTGCCGGCGGTCAGGAAGCCACGCTTCACACCACGCGGCAACCGACGGATGAACGAGGGCCAGGCCAACAGCAGCCACAGGTATTTGGGCACATAGCATGCGATGTAGGTCCACAATAACCACATTGCCAGATTCATCTGCCCATCGCTTGCCCGAGCGTCACCGAAGGGCTGAGCCATGCCCACAACAAGCATCACCTGCAGTGCCAGTGCCAGCAGGCGATGGATGCGTGAGGCCACTCGGCTCACACGTCTCAGTTTGCGGTCAATCAGCCAGTCAATCAACAGATTAACAAAGATGAATACCGCTAAGGCAACCCAATTAATTCGCACTTAAGTAATTTTGAATTAAGATTGTTTTCAGTTCTCAGTTCTCGGTTTTCAGTTTTCAGTTTTCGGCCACAACCGATAACCGAAAACCGACAACCGACAACCTATCAACTATCATTTCATCGCCTCCAGCTGGTTAGTCAGCGGGTTGCTGTACATCTGCAGCATCTTGTTGAACATGTAGTAGCGGTCAAACTCGCTAAGCTTGATGTCGACCTTGTCAATCTGGTCGCTCAAGTACTGTGTGAACGCTACCTTGTCTTCAGGAGAGTACTTGTCTGCAAAGTCCTTGTTGTCAAACAAGATGTCGTGGGCGATGTAGTTGGTCTTGAAAATCTTGTAACCCAAGTGTATCGAGCGGTCGATAATGTGGCAGATGCGGTTCACAGTCAACATCTTGTCCAGATCCTCGGGGATCTTGTCCAGGTCATCGTTGATGCAGGGCGTGAAGGTGTAGTGAACCAGGCCTTTCTGGCCCATCAGGCCCGTGCGCATGCTCAGCAGGTCATCATCGGGCGACTTCTTCCAGTTGGGGTTCTTGTCCTTCATCAAGAATTCCTTGGCCTTGAGGTAGTCGCTCGGGTCATACTCATAACTGATGGCCACCGGGGCGATATTCAGTTCCTTCAGGCTCTCGACGATGCTCTTGTCGCGGTTGCCGTAACTCAGCATCTTGATCAGGCTCTCTTGCGTGCGGTCGTTGCTGTCCTTGCAGCGGCCCTCGCGTTGCGAAATCCAGATCGACTCATGCTTCTGCGTGAGTGAGAAGTGCATGTAGCCCGACAACTGGATGGCGGCCTGCAATGTCTGGATGCGGCCCAAGTTGCGCTTGACAATGAAGGCCTTGTTCAGACGGGCCAACTTGTTGATCCAGTCATAGACCAGCAAGTTGTTACCAATGGCAATCTCGCACGACTCACGGCCACTCTTGAGCAGCAGATAGCCCAATTGTGCCGAGTCGAGGATGATGTCACGGTGGTTGGTGATGAACATGTTGGGCACGTCGGGATCGCAGTTCTCCTCCATGCCGCTCATCGTCAGCCCTCGGGTCGTCTTGGCTATCAGCCCCTCAAGGAAGGGCCGCATGACACGCACCTGGAACTCGTGTTTTGTGTTCAGGCTCAACAGCACATACTTCAGTTCGCTGTATTTATAGTTGGGCAGAGCCATGCCGACAATGCGTTGAAACAGAGGCTCCTCGACGAGGATTGACATAGCGTTGTGAAAGTCCTTGTCGGCAATTGGACAGATGTCCAGATATTCAGATGGCGTGATTACATTCTCGTTAATCATAGTCTTCTTCTGTTGGTTGGTTATTAAGAAGGCAAAGTTACAAAAAAAATCCCATCTGGCAACTTCCAGGTGAGATTTTTCATAAAGTGGCGAATTGGGGACGGTTCTTTTCCGTCAAAAGTTAATTGCGTTAACACTTGGCGAATAAGAACCGTCCCCAATCCGCCACTGTCAATCAGCCGTAGGTTTCAATCAGGTATTTGACAAACTGTGCGTCGGTGAAGTTCACTGTGCCCGTGTCGTGCTGGTTGAGCGAAGCGATTTGCTGCATCTCGTCGTCAGTCAGCCTGAAGTCCATGATGTTGAGGTTCTGTGCCATGCGCTCGCGGTGCGTACTCTTGGGTATGGCGACGATGCCACGTTGTGTGAGCCAGCGCAGACCCACCTGGGCAGCCGTCTTGCCATAGCGCGCTCCGATGCTGGCCAGTAGTTCGCTCTTGACCACGCCGTCCACACCCTGGCCACCCAGTGGTCCCCAGGCCATCATGCGGGTGCCGAACTGGTCAAGCATCGGTTCGATGCCGCGTTGTTGCACCAGCGCGTTGCACTGCAGCTGGTTGACCATGGGCTTGATGTCGACATAGTGGGCAAAGTCGAAGAAGCGTGCCTCCTGGAAGTTGCTCACACCGATGGCGCGCACCTTGCCGTCGCGGTAGGCTCGCTCCATGGCACGCCAGGTACCGAACACGTCTCCGTAGGCCTGGTGGATGAGCAGCAGGTCGATGAAGTCGGTCTGCAACTTGCGCAAGCTCTCGTCGATCGACTGCGCTGCCTTTTGTTCGCCGGCATTGCTGATCCACACCTTGGTAGTGAGGAAAATCTCGTCGCGCGCAATGCCGCTCTTGGTCATGGCGGCACCCACGCCCTCCTCGTTGTAGTAGGCCTGTGCCGTGTCAATCAGGCGATAGCCCACACTCAACGCGTCGCTCACGCAACGCTCGCACTCCTGTGGAGTGACCATGAAGACGCTGTAGCCCAGCACGGGCATCTCCACACCATTTGATAGCTTGATGGTTTCCATTGTTTGACTTTTTTTAGTAACCTAATGACTTGAGCCACTGCTCGACGGTGGCGCGGCCCGAACGCACATCGTGGCCATACATCTCAAAGCCATCGGTCACCGTGGCGTTGGGGTAGGCTGCCTTCACGTCCTCGACACAGCGGCCCAGGCCCGAGCCCTCATGGGTGGTGAACGGGATAATGGTCTTGCCGCTCAGGTCATACTGCTTGAAGAAGGTGAACATCACCTGCGGATAGGTGCCCCACCACACAGGGCCGCCAATAAATACGGTCGTGTACTGGTCCTGGTTCTCAAGCTTGCCCTCAAACTCGGGCAACTCGCCGTTCTGTTGCTCGACCTTAGCCAGGTCGCACAGCGGCTTGTAGGCCATGCCGTCATACTTGTGGATGACCAGCTCAAACTGGTCGGCACCGGTGATGTCGCTGATGTAGTCGGCCACAATCTTGGTGTTGCCCACCTCGATGTTGCCCACGGCATAGTTGTCGCCGGCATGCGCAAAGAACACCACTAGCGCCTTGCCGCCAGTGGCGACAGTTGTCGGTTGTGCATTGTTCTGCACTTTGCTTCCGCTGCACGACATCGACATCAGCAATGCCGCAGCAGCCGTCAGATATTTGCTAAATTTCATCTTAATATTGAATTGAAAATTGAGAATTGAAAATTGAGAATCGCTGCTCGACTACTCGACTACTCGCCACTCGTAGCTTGTAACTCGTAGCTCGTAACTAACCAATCTACACCTTGCTGGCAATGAGTTGTGCCTCGCGGTCGGCGTGTGCGGCCTCGGCACCGTGGATGGGCGTACCGGCCAGCACGGTGGCGCCGGGGCACAACTTCTTGATGAAACGCTCCGAGCTGCCCATGCCGCTGCCCTCGTTGGTGCAGAAGGGGATGATGGTCTTGCCCGTGAAGTCGTAGCTCTCGAGGAAGGTGTAGCACACCATGGGCATCGTGCCCCACCAGTTGGGGTAGCCCAGGATGATGGTGTCATACTCGTCGATGCTCTCGGGGGCGTTCTTCACCTCGGGGCGGGCCTGGTCGCGCAGCTCCTGCTTGGCCTCCTCGATGCAGGTCATATACGACTTGCTGTATTCGTATGTGGTATCGATCCGGAACATGTCGGCCTCAGGCAGCAGTGCCTTGATTTTGGCGGCAACTACCTCGGTGTTGCCCAACTTCAGTTCGCGGATGCTTCCGTTCACATAGTTCTCGCCGCGACGCGAGTAATAAGCGATTAATACTTTAGCCATAGTGTTAAGTGTTGGAGTTTGTGTTGTCGTTATATGGCGGGCTGGGTCGCCCACTCGAAGTGCTGTTCGCGCTCGCTGATCCACCAGCGGCCGTCAATCTTGACATACTTGTCATAGTAGCGCACGGCATGCACGGTGAGTTTGTCCTTGCCGTCCTCCTCGGTCACCAGGGTGGCCAGCGCATAGCAGGTGCCGGTGGCGTGGGTCTCGTCGATGAAGTCGACGCTCTGCTGGCCGTTCATGTGGAACGACACCTTGGCGGCACCGAAAGCCTTATATTGGCTGATCATGTCGTGCACGTCGCGGGCCTGCATGCCCAGCTTGTCGCCAAAGTAGACGTCGAGCTTGATGTCGGGGCGGAAGATCTCAACGTAGCAGTCCTGGTTGTTCTTGTCGCTCTCGGTGGCATAGAAGTCTACTAGCGCCTTCAACTCCATGCGGTCTTGCATTCTGAAATCCATCGTAATTGTCTGTTTATTGTGGTTAGTAATATGCTGAATTGGTGTCATCATCTCGAATGACACTGCAAAATTACAACCATCGCCCGAAACCTGTATGACACAAATTCCGGGCGATTTTACCAAAATCCGACTTTCGTCGCTATTGACTTGGTGCAAATAATTCTAAAACTTGCACTCACTCAGTGCAAAAAATGGAAAATTCCGCACTGGGTGAGTGCAATGATGCAAGTTTCTGAATTGAACCGCGAATCCTCTGTTCTTCTGTCTTTTTAAACCGCTAGATATTTTGTCCTCATGTCTTATTCACGGAAGTCGCTGGGCTTGGCACCGAGGTTGTTGACCACATAGCGCGTGAAGTGCGACATCGACGAGAAGCCGAACATGTCGCTGATGTCGGTGAACGTGAGCGAGCGGTCGCGCAGGCAGCGGCTAATGTCCAGGGCTGTGTAGCGCGTGATCCAGTAGTTGGCAGGCAGGCCGCTGGCACGCTTCGACACCTCGCTCAGGTACTTCGCCGTGACACACAGTTTGTCGGCATAGTAGCCAATCTCGCGGTTCTGGCGGAAGTCGCCGTTCTCAAGCATCTCGATGAACTGCTCCATCAGTTGGTGCTGCTGCGCCGAGATGCGGTCCATGCCATAGAGCGTGGCGTGGAAGTCGAAGAAATCGAGAATCATCGTCTGGATGGCCGTGATGAGGATGTCGCGGTAGAACTTATGCTCGGGCTGCGCCAGGCGTTGACGGATGACGGCGAAGTTATTGGCACACACGCGCTGTTGCTTGGGCGACAGACGCATGATGGGGTTCTCGAACAGCGACAGGTGGCCCCGCACGCCATAGTTGCTCTGTGGCGTGCACACCTGAATAAACTCCTGCGTGACATAGATGACCTCGACCGTGAAGTCATCGCTGGGCTGGCTGCTGCTGAACAAGTCGCTGCGGCCGGCAATGATCATGCAGTCGCCGGCCTGCAGCGTGAACTCGCGGTTGTTATACGTCAGCCGGCAATGGCCGCTGTGGCAGTAGGCATGGCACAGATAGCCGGCCAGCAACGGGTCGGCCACCCGGTCCAGGGTGTTGTCGAGGATGATGTGCTGTACAAATTCCATAGTGTTTTATCGCATGAGCACTTTGTGGATAGTGCCGTCGGCCACGACGATGTAGGTGCCGCCGGGCAGACGCATCTGGCTGCCGGTGCCCATCAGTGCGCCGGTGATGTTGTAGACGGCGACTCGGCTGGCGCCACTCACAACGAGGAGGCCTTGGCTGGCGGTAACTGTGACCTTTTGGTCGTCAAGATCCTCAATGCTTGTTTGGGTATTGGCCGCAATCGCAAAGTGAGCTATCTCGCCCCAGATGTTATGCTCCGACGGGGCATCCATCGTGCGGAGGCACATGCCGTAGGTCAGCCCGGGCGTACCCTCGAACGTCGAT
>Ga0310695_10013885_pt1 | contig 10976 bp, 6 predicted proteins | sample RumenRJG_04DNA_FD_203882 | JGI IMG/M metagenome (GOLD analysis project Ga0310695, IMG submission 203882) | Bovine rumen microbial communities from Lethbridge, Alberta, Canada - RJG_04 (v2) (version 2) | ecosystem: Host-associated > Mammals > Digestive system > Stomach > Rumen | place: Canada... | reverse complement strand
CAATACCGTTGTAGGCAACGTACACCTTCTGGCCCTCCTGGCGAAGCGCACACCAGAATCTCTCTGCGGAGTCCTGACAGATCCTTTTGTATGTCTGGCCATTAATGATGGTGTCACGGTCGACAAACAGTGTGAAGTTGTAGCTGGTTACGCCTTGTGTCGGGTGGTATTTAGAGCAATTGTAGTGCCACGCTTTTCCATCCTCCAGAAAATCGTCATAGACACGCTGTCCTTGCGCCACAAGACTGCATGCGGACACAAACACCAATAGGGGCAATAATCGTTTCATAGCTTTCATGCAGAATATCGTATGTGTGTATTGTTTTGCAAAAGTAGTAAACATATCTCGAACCTCTAAAGGATTCGTTCAGAAAACGATCAAAAGATTTAAAACAGATAATCCTTTCTAAAGCAACATTCCTAACCCAAGGGAGAAATAACTGTGCGAGCCGTTGCCGTTTGAATTCTTGTTTATCTCGGTGAGTCCTATGTTATACCGCGCGTCAACCTGGAAAGACTCGCCAAATCGAAGGGAAAAGCCTACAGGCAAGGTAACCCCAAAGGTATTGAAGTTGTCAAGTCCTTTGCTGCCACCGTTCAACAGGAAGTCGACTTGAATGCCGACTTTAAGACTTAGACGGCCATTGACCATGGGATGCACGCAGAGCATTGCGGGCACATGCAAGCGTTTCATGACATACTCATGCGTTATACGGTGGTTTGAATAACCTATTAGTCCCCCACCACTTGTAAACGTCTCATCAACAGATATGCCCTCAAGCGAGTAGATGACTCCCAACGAAACACCTGCATTCGCTTGAAAGCGGTACTCACCCTCTATGCCTGCTCCAAACTGTAGGTTCTTTTCTGTGCTGTTCGAGAAATAGCCTACGTCCGTGTGAGTGGAGTATGGGCTGTAGGTAAGAACAGCGTAGGGGCTAATCGATACTCGCCCCACCTCTGCATCTTGGTCCTTGACTTGAACTTGTGCTCCTTCTTCCGACTGCTGTGCAAAGGCAGCACTACCCGTCAGACTGAGCGCAACTGCTAAAAAAAAGCATCTTGTCTTCATATTCATGTTTTTTATGTTCCTCATCTCTGTCTTTCTTACAGAAATATTAAACATTTCTCCCCCCCCAAGGATTCGTTCAGAAAACGATCAAAGAGCGCTTGGCTTTCTTGAGACCTTCGGAACAAGCGTCACCCTTTGGGATACAGAGCGGCCGCTTGGACTGCCCAAGAACTCCACGCTGATCTCAATCGAAGGGACTGTTTTTCCATTGGTTAAGATTTCCATAGTAACGAAGGATTCCCCCCTCTTCTATCATGAAGAAAAAAGGAAGTTCAGTATCAAGAGGATAAGACGAACCTATGCTCCATTCTCCAATCTGATACAAATCATCACACCACCAGTCTTCAATGACAGGCCAAGGAATGCTATTCTCCTTTATGTACCTACTATACTTATGTTGGTCTGTCTGCAAATCTATGCCGATAATTGAAATGCTATCTCTACTACTATTATTGAAATGTGACCGTATATAGTCTATTTCCTTATGTCTGCGGTCGTTACTTGTAAAGAAGTAGAGCAAAACGTTTCTATTTGCTGCGATTTGGCTTAGCTGAACGGCATTGCCTGAGAAAGTTGTGCCAATAAAATCGGGTGCCTTATTACCAACAGGCGCTTCATGGAAACGTTCAACATTAGATAAATGAGCAAGATTCGTGTCTAAAATCTTTCCCATAATGGATTTCCTTACAGAACATGGTTGAAGGTCTCTCAACTTTCCGATAACATCCGTATACTTGATGTTTTTCTCTCTCCCAAGCATTAAAGCCTGTAGAAGTAAGTCCGAACCAATAGGAGTATGAGGATTAGCTTCAAAATATTGGATAAGCAACTCCTGTCTTTCATTGCATACTTCGAGATAATACAGAAAGCGATCTTTTCCACCTCTCAATTCGTATGGGTGGGTAATATAATCCTCATATTTAGCGTATAATATGCTGTCATTCTTCTTCAGATAATGCCGGAGGTCTTCTGTTTCCTTGTCAACAGATGTTCCTGCTTGTTGTATGGAATAGGGGGTGTTTGCATCGATAAGGACAGACATTTCACATGGCTCAACATAAATCCTGTACTTGTGATTATCATATTTAATAGTTGCTGCCATAAGCTCTTCAACATTACCTGTCACGGAGAAAATGCCATTGCTGACAAGAATTGAATCCACTCTTTCCTCGACCCATAATCCGTTTTGTATTTTCACGTACGAGAAATCAACATAAGTCGTTTCATGCAAATTCAAAATTTCTCCTTTGATAGTAAAGCTACCTCCATGTGCGTTTAACGCACACGTGGTAACAAACAATAACATCAGAACAACTTTCATAGCCAGTCCTATCTTTTCAATAAAAGCCAACATTGATAATTTTGTTTTCATATATTTTCCCTCCTGGTTCATGATTGTACAATGCATCTATATGACCTGTAATTGTTGAATTACTCCAATTGCCATGTTGATAATATATACCTTGAGACATTTGAGATTTCATTGCATTAGAAGTAGAATAATAATGAGCATAAGATGGATATGTATTTTCAAGATACTCATAAAAGAAACCAGCAGATACGAAATAGTTTCTACCATTACGACCTTTAAGTGTATTAGGAACGTCAGGAATATAGAACCCTGCTTTTTCTAATGCTAAGCATAATTTCAGTGCACATGCATTCCCTGCACGTTCACGAGCTTTGATATATACCTCATTTCTAATTTGCCCACCCATCTTATTATATAATTCAGGATTATTATCTTCACCATATTCTGTATATAATTTTTTTAATTCGCTTTGAACTTTTTTCCAATTAATATTTTTAAATTGTATGCTATGCATCATGTCATTAAACATGACAGAGAAAGCTCCTGTTATGGCACCGTTGGCGAACTTGCCGCCACCTATTTCTGAAACAGTTCCACTAAGGACGGCATTAGATGAGATTATACCTATTTTACCCAGAGATTTATTGTATTCGTTGATATAATATCCACCTGCTCCCGACACAGCTCCCATCATAAAACCATGTAAAACATTGCCACCTTGGATTCCTTCCAGCCATCCTTGTGCAAAGGTGTGCTTTAGAAGCCTTTCAATGAAAGTTCCATCGCCTGCAGCACCATATAACAAAGCACTTAATCCACCCATGACAGCCCCAGTGAACGTGGCTTTGGCTATCTGCCCGATGTTTGCTCCATTGAGCAATGCACCGGTCAATGCACCTGCAGCACCACCTGCAACACCCGCAAGAATGACAGCTACAGGCGTAGCTGTACCCATAGTGAGAGCCGAGACGGCAATGCCCACGGCAGATGCCACGAGCGACTTCCAGTTACTGCTGAGCCAGCTATAGCCCGAAGGATCGGTAAGCGACAGGGGATTGTTGAGGCAGTAGGTATAGCGGTTGAGTCCCTGCGTGAAGTCGGGAGCCTGTACGTATGGGTCGGGCGAGAGGAAACGTCCAAGCATGGGATCGTACATGCGTCCGTCCATGTTGACGAGTTCGAAGAGGTCGATATGCTCATGTCCCGTGAAGCCCCACGGGTTGCGTGCATCGGCATCGGTGAAGCAAGCGAGACGTTCCCACGTGTCCGGGTCGCGACGGCAGCCCCATGCATCATAGCTCAACTCCTGCAGGAGCGTGCCGTTTTCGTCGGTAAAGGCCTGCACTGAACCGAGGTGATCGTGATGCGGGTAGATGAAGTGGGTAAGGTTTCCTTGGGTTTCGCGGATGGCCACGTTCTTGCCATCGGCAAAAATGTAGCAGAGCTTGCGGGTAGTTCCTGACGAGAAAGTGACCAGTTCATAAAGATTGTCCACATAGAATCTGGTCTCAGTGACGTCGTCCTTCAGGGTTACGGCCTTACAGCGCGACTTGTCAGGGCCATAGGTCAGTGTGAGACAGTCATTGCCTTGGCTGATACTGGCAATTTTATGGAAGGACGTGTACTGTATGTCATCCCATTGCCGGGGCATACGTCCGTCAGCATAGTATGTAGTGAGCCTGTTAGTGCCTGATGCATAGACGAAATCATGTCCCACGTCGGTTTTGTGGGTCAGGTTGCCTGCAGCATCATAGCCCATCTGCTGCGTTACGACACCTCCTTGGCTGACACTGACAAGGCGGTTCAGGGCATCATAGCCGAAAGTCTCGCTACGACTGCGCCTGTTGTCAGTACGTCGGACAAGATCGCCTATGGCATCATAGGCATAGCTCCAATTTTGAATGCCAGAGGTATTGATGGACGTGACACGTCCCAAGGCATCGTATAAGCTCAGGGTTGTCAGTCCATTACCCAGCGTCTGAGACGTCGCCTGGCCTCTTGCATTACGCGCATTGACCCGCCAGATGGTATGCTGGTTTGCGTTGTCTTTCACGCTCTGCAACAACCCGTTGCCGGCATACACATATTTGACGACGAAATTGTTGGGATAGGTAATGGTCTCTACGTTGTTCTGCTGGTTATATGCGGTATGTATGGTGAAAAACTGCGTTTGTCCAGGAATTTTCTTTTGCTGTTGGACGACCCTGCCGTAGGCATCATACCCATAAAGGTCGTATGCACCATTGGAAGAACGGACCTTGGTGAGCGCACCGATAAACTGTGTGTCGTAGAGCGAGGTGAGGGTTACGTCGGGGCGGGTCTCGGTGATAAGACGTCCGCCCTGGTCATAAGTATAGGTTGTGGTTCCCTTGCTGTCGGTCTGGCTGACCTGTTCCCCGTATGCGTTATATATAGATGTCACAGTACCCAGGTCGGGGTCGTTGAGGGTAATGCGGTTGCCCGTGAGGTCGTATTCCATAGTGACGGTAGTCCGCGGACCTGTCACCTTGGTACAGCGGGCGTTGACATCGTATTCATAAGCTACGGTTCCGCCTTCATGGTCTTGGGTCTCAACGAGATTTCCATGAAAGTCCCTCGTGCGCGTGATGCGGTGTCCCAAGGCGTCGGTGGTAACGGTAGTCAGGCCATTGTATGCAAATGTCGTCGTTGCCCCCGACGCATCTTTCTGCGTGGCGATACGCCCGGCTGCATCGTAACTGTATATACTCCACGAGGGTGTGTTAGCGGGGTAATAGGGCTCGGAAGTCTTGCAGACCTGCCCTTTGTGGTTATAGATGACGTCAGAATAGACTTTCTGTCCAAAGGCATTCTCAGTCACTTTACGGATAGTACGACCGAGACAGTCGAAGAACTCCAACACGTAGGGTCTGCCTGTTGTCTCAACTCGCTTATAGTATAATGCATTGGTAGGAGCGTCGGTCATGCCTGTACTCCATCCTATAGTCGTTTGTTCAGTGGCTGTCGGTGTGACAACCTCGATGTTGCGACCGAAGGAGTCGTAGTCATAATATGTGGTCAGTCCGTTCGGGTCGGTGCTTTGCTCAAGGAGTCCGCTCGCCTCGTTGACAATATTGGTTGTAGTATGGCCAAGGCTGTTGGTATGGCTGACGATGAATCGCCCCTTGGCATCGTAGGCCGTGCTCTCGGTACGGGGAGCAAAAGCAGTGTCGTTAGGCCGTTGCGTACTCTGGGTGATGTTACCATAGGCATCGTGTACATACTCCTTGCTAATGCCTAATGTGGTATGTCCAGGATCAGAATGCTCAGCCGACAGAAGCCCGGAAGCTGAATCGTAGTCGAAGGTTGCGTAGCGCATGAACATGCCTGCGGCATCGCTTTTGTCCACATAGGTGGTCCTTAACCTGCCAAGATGCCATTGAATGGTGTCATTGTCGTATGTGTTGATAGTGTAGGTTGTTAAAGAACCTGCAACGGCAATCGAATATGTCACGTTGCCAAAGTTGTCATAACTATAGGTGGTGCGCACACTGTCGGTAAGGCTTCCAGAAGTGTATTCGTAATTCTTCTCGGTAATGGCTGTCGGATGGTAGGTGAATACACTTCCCGCTGGATAATTGTATTCATAACTCTTCTCGGAGATTTTACGTGATCCGACTTTTGTCTCGCTGTGTATGACACCCGTTACGTATTTGCTCGTGTTTACGCCGTATTCGGTCGTCGTGGTCGTGTTTGTTGCCTCATCGGTCGTAACAACCTTGCGGAAGCCGAGTACCCCCCTTCCCTTCCTGTGAATTAGAGCGTCTTCGTAAGTATAGGTAGTGGAAAGCTGACCTCCAATGCCATCCGGTGTTTTTACCTGACTGACCACCGGCCAAGATGTGCAGAAGGAAGAGAGAGGATAGTTTGCCGTGATGCCCCGTGTGTGAACCGTCGGATCGCTCATATACTTGTAGCTTATCTCAGTGGTGTACCCCATGCCGTCGGTGACTGATGCGAGCAGCATGTTCTGGGCCGTGGGAAGCTGGTACAGGCGATAGCCGCGCCAATTAGAGTTGTTCCAGTCGGAGGTACAAAGGAAATCGGTCTTGCCGTCACCGTTGAAGTCACCGAAATAGAAGTTCCATTTGTCTGTCGGATAGACACCGTTTCCACCAGGCTGGGCAATGAAATGCCCCGTTCCGTCATTCAGGTAGAGCACGGGCTGTACCATTTGCCCGTTGGCTTCGGTCTTGGCAACAGCATAGAAATCGTCGTAGCCGTCAGCGTTGGCATCAACAACAAATATCTGCTTGTCCCTGGTCTGGAAAGGGTTGTCTATTCGTATTTGACGCAGCATTGAAAGGCCGTCGGACATGGCCAACCACCAGTTGCCCCATTGTGTACCGTTCCAGGAGCCAACCAGCATGTCGGTCTTGCCATCACCGTTGAAGTCGCCAAAAGAAATATCATAGTCTGAACTGTAATACGTGTTAGGAAGCTCTGTAAAACCACCATTACCGTTGGCAATCATCAGTCTGTTACCATCGCTGCGCATATTCAGGATGTCAGTAAGACCGTCGCCATTGAAATCGATGCATACTGGATTATCCCATTCTTCAGAACAGGTTCCTGATGTATGATAGAACCATATGTTGTTACCGCTTATAAACGTTCTTAGCAGTTCGTAGTCTGTCCGTCCTTCAAAGGCAATGAACAGGTCGGCAGCGCCGTCGCCATTGCTTTCAACGGTATGTATGGTGTATTTACGGGAATTGGAGAACACACTTCCATTCGAAGTAAAACTGAAATCGGACGAATAATAAACAGTGGTATAATAGATACCTGACTGACGGGTAATGACTGCAAAATCGTCACGCCCATCACCATTAATATCGCCACTGACAACTTGCTCTACGTCGGAAGAGGGAAGACTTCCGCTGTTCATATAGGTAAAGGATGCTCCCTGGCTGAGGAAAAGCTGCCACCCGCTATAAGCCGCATCTCCGTTTTTCGGAGTAGCTATAAAGTCAGCCTTTCCGTCACCGTTATAGTCACCGACGGTCAGGGTGACATTGTAGAGCGAGTTTACGGTTGTAGGGCTTGAAGTAGTCGATGCTGCCAAGGCTCCCGCATTATACCACTGGAAAGTCGTAGGCGGTTTCTGGGTTCCGTCGGCAGCCGTCTCAGTGACCTGTGATAACAGCTTGCGATGGTTGTAGACGGAGTAGGTCGCCGACAGCTCTCTTATCTTTGACTGACCATAGTATGCGGCAATACTTCTGATACATTTCAGGCGCCTGACAATCTTCCCATGTATGTAGGTGTAGGCAGAATCCGGGTTGTCCTCATAAGTAAACCTGATGGAGGCATACGGCAGGAGAGAAGCAGCTTCGTTACCCGTATAGTCGATGTGCGACGGGTAGATCTCATTATAGATGTTGTTACCGATATAGCTCACGGAGAAATAGTTTCCCTTGGTATCTGATACCTTGGTGGGCATCCAAAAAAGACCTGGTTCCGCAGAATTATCATCAAGAATCCTGTTATTGGCATGAAATTCATATACCAGTCCGCTCTTCGTCTCTACGGTGAACATCGTAGGATCGCCCTCCTGGCCATAAGCTGTAATGCGTGAAAAACTGTTGTTCTCTGTGGAGTAGACACGTGCTCCACTGCCGGTAGTATATGTATGAACCAGTCTGGCACCATCCATTGCGAACCTGTCAGAAGATGAAAAGGTCACACTTCCGGCTTGACCGTCGTTGATAATATTCTGAGGAACCCGGCTAATGATGGGGAGTCCTGTCAGATCGAAGCCATAGCCCAGCAGTCCGTTTTTTGTTGAGCTATTGTATGTAATGGAGAGTCTGGGGGCAACACCTCCCGTTCCAGGCAGTGTGGGGACAGGAATCTCATAAGAGGCTTGGCCGGAAGGTGTAACGCAGAAATCGTCATCAATCTTTCCGACAACCTGCTGTGTCTGAGCAGAAATACCGCATGCAAGTGACAGCAGGAAAAACAACAGAAATTTCTTTATGCTCATGGCCACGATGCAAATTTATTGTTTTTGACTGAATTGTGCAAATAATATCACTAAAAAGTCGTATTCTCTCTCTTGATAACATTTCCCGATGCGTCATATATCTGACGTATGGGCCACTGTCTTCCACCATTCAATTCCAGTTTTCCTCCAAGTTGGACTTCAAACGGACCGTTGACCGTGATGCCGTCGGGGGCAGTTGCCTTAAGATAGCCTGTCGGAGTTATGGTGACATCATTCATGATGAGAGTGGTACGGCCTTGAAGTACTACGTTTGAGGAAACTGTTTGGTTTTGATAAGTATCCACGCTATCGTTACATTCTGTGGCATTTATGCTAAGAACCAGAAAAGAGAACAGTCCTGACATCAACGTTCTTCTGTATTGTATATTCATAATTCCTGTTGTATTATTTTGTGATTATCATTTTCTTGGTGTCAATCTCCTGCCCTCCGACTACGAGGGAGTAGAGGTACATGCCAGCGGCAAGTTCGTAGCCATTGATAGTTATACTCTGCATGGAGGAAGTAACGGGAATCTGCTTGAGCATCTTGCCCGACATGTCGAAGACGCAGATGTTGGCATTCTGCGTGTCATCGGGAAGAGAGAAACGAATCTCAGTACGCTCGTTGAACGGGTTAGGCGTGTTCTGGAAAAGGCGTGCTTGACTGGCGAAGGAAGTGCTCTCGACAGATGTCACCGCATGCGTTTTCTTTACGTCCTCTTTACCTGTCAATGCATTGATTTGTGCCTGAAGCTCGTTAATGCTCTGCACTAACAATGGAATCATCTCCATGTAGTTGATGGCCTTCGTTCCGTCCTTCGTTTCATACACTAATTCAGGAAAAGCTCTTTCAAGTTCGTCAACAGCCAAGGCATAGTGTAATTTGTTATGAATCTGCTGTTCAATGATGTCTTCTTCATTATCAACATAAGAAAAGCCGCATTCATTTCCATTTTCCCTCGACTCTTCAGGAAAATCTTCTTCTATATCTATTCGTACCTTTCCTTTTTCTTCAATGTGCCCAGATTCTTCTTGATAATAGCTGACGGCATTTATACCAGACAATTTTTCAGCGAGAGAACCAGAACGGACTATCATTGTTTCACTATTTAGGTTACTCGATGGGGATGAATTTCCAAGAAGCACTCCTTGTATTGAACCTGTCACTGTAAGATCTCCAACCATCTTCGTTGGACCCACAAAAAAACCTGCATATTTCTGGTCGGGCACAATAGAGCCTGATAAAATTGTACGTCCACATACTGCTGCTCCAGCATTTGTCCCAGTGACACGTCCATATACTCCATAGGAGAAACCCTCACAGTTACTCAAAACAGTGCTTGAACCAAATACACCAACTGCAGTAGGAGACCCCGAATAGTTTGCGCCGCGACTTCCCGAAGAATAGCCCTTAATTCCTATTCCAGTTTTACCTGTGTTAGGCATTATCTGAAAATAGCCAGCATAAATATTATTTAAACTGTCTGTAGATTGATTTACAAAAGATCTTATTCCATTCAACCTACCTTTATAGGTCATATAATAACTGCTGTCACCGTTTCCATTTAATGAAACAGGAGAAAGTGCAGTAGTACCGGTATTTTGCACAGACACGTACCCATTGCTATGCACCTTAAACTGTGCGTTGGCGGTTAGCTGAATTATTAGGCAAAAAAGGAGAATAAAGGCTTTCTTCATGATGGATTGGTTTTTTAGTTAATAAAATGGTTAGTAAGCCCAGACGGCATGCCGTTACATGCATGCCGTTCTGGGTTGATTAGAATAATGATTGTAGTTACAGTTCTATCTCTCCCTCGAAATAGTAGGTGCCGTTGGGGATGAGCTGCAGGGTGTAGGTGCCCGTAAGGGTAGAGGGCAGCACAACCGAGGCGGTGTTGGCAGGAACGAAGGTGGAGTAAACCACATCGTCGTTCTCGTCGACCAGTATGAGGGTGAAGTCATAGGCCACGTCATATAAATATAAGGTGTGGTCGTCGAGGCTCACCATGGGTGGCTCAACGGGGGACTTGGGCATGGAATTGCCACTAATAACTGGATCATAGATTTGAACCTGTAATTGTACTAAATCACCCCAGTAAAAAACTGGTCGTTCTGAAAACGCATGAAGCGTAATCATGCTCAGCAGGATTGCAAATAATACTTTTTTCATAATATTGAGTGTTTAATAAAAAAACACTGCAAAGTTATGAAAAGCAAAGAAATGAAGCAAGCGAATTTTGCTCACAAATCTCACAAACACTGATAATCAATGAGTTATCTCTTCACTCTTGTAGGTCATCAAGCGGATTTCTTGGTCAAATTGCTTGGGAGAGCCCTCTATATCATAGAGCTTCTTCAGCAACCTTCTTCTGCTATTTGCCAATGCTGAACTGGTTTTTCCTGTTACGATGCTTATTTCGGTAGGAGAGAACTTCAATTTCGATAGGATACAAATATGCGTCTCTATAAGACTAAGTTGCGGATTTAACTCAGAAAGCTTATCGATAAATCCGGGAAGATATACGTTTACTGCTTGCCGTAACTCTATCCAGTCACAGTCTTTCAGTCGTTCTCCCCTTGCAGCAGTA
>Ga0310695_10013883_pt1 | contig 10978 bp, 10 predicted proteins | sample RumenRJG_04DNA_FD_203882 | JGI IMG/M metagenome (GOLD analysis project Ga0310695, IMG submission 203882) | Bovine rumen microbial communities from Lethbridge, Alberta, Canada - RJG_04 (v2) (version 2) | ecosystem: Host-associated > Mammals > Digestive system > Stomach > Rumen | place: Canada... | reverse complement strand
AGGCATGATTGTAAAGATTAACAAAGAGGTCTCCGCCCATGGCATCGAGTAAGATCATTATCTATCAGGTTTTCACCCGTCTTTACGGCAATCGGAATACCACGCGGAAAGAGAGTGGTACGCTTGCAGAGAACGGTTGCGGAAAACTGAACGACTTCACGCCCAGTGCCCTGAAAAAAATCAGGGAAATGGGCGTGAGCCATATTTGGTACACAGGTGTCATCCGTCACGCCACTCAGACTGATTATTCCGCTTATGGCATCCCTCGCCAGCACCCCGCCGTTGTCAAGGGTAGGGCAGGCTCTCCCTATGCCATTGCCGACTATTACGATATCGACCCCGATCTCGCTGTCGATGTGAATCAGCGTATGCAGGAGTTCGAGCAGCTCGTGGAACGTACCCATAAGGCTGGCATGAAGGTGATCATCGACTTCGTTCCCAACCACGTGGCCCGCCAGTATCATTCTATCTGCAAACCTGACGGTGTGAAGGATCTTGGCGAGGATGATGATCCCGAGAAAGGCTTCGACCCTCAGAACAATTTCTATTATTGTCCTGGACAGCACTTCTCGCCCTATCTCGACCTCTATCATGGTGATACAGCCCCCTATGAGGAATATCCCGCTAAGGCTACTGGTAACGACTGTTTCCATAATGGCCCAGGCATGAACGACTGGTACGAGACGGTGAAGCTGAACTACGGTGTCGACTACTATGCTGGTCGTGTGGGTCATTTCAAACCCATCCCCGACACCTGGGGAAAGATGACTTCCATCCTGCTTTTCTGGGCTTCGAAGGGTGTCGACGGTTTCCGTTGTGATATGGCCGAGATGGTACCTGCCGAGTTCTGGCATTGGGCCACTGATAAGGTGAAGTACGCCTATCCCGGTCTTGTCTTCATCGGCGAGGTCTATAATCCTGCCGAATACCGTAACTACCTCCATGCAGGTTTCGATTTTCTCTATGATAAGGTCGGCATGTACGACACCGTTCGTGAGGTGATCTGTGGCTCACAGTCCACACACGCCATCACGGGTGCCTGGCAGCAGACTGACGATATCCGTGACCACATGCTCTATTTCCTCGAGAACCACGACGAACAGCGCATCGCCAGCAGTTTCTTCGCAGGTGATGGACGAAAGGGGGTTCCAGGTTTGGTGGTCTCTGCCCTGTTGCAACAGAACCCGCTGATGCTCTATGCCGGACAGGAATACGGCGAGCGCGGTATGGATAAAGAGGGCTTCAGCGGCCACGACGGACGTACCACGATCTTCGACTATTGGAGTGTCGATACCCTCGTACGAGCTGCGACACGTAAGCTCACGAAGGACGAGAAAGCCCTGAAGGCATCCTACGATCAGATTCTGAAGATAGCCCGTGAGGAGAATGCCGTCTCCGAGGGTGTCTGCTTCGATCTGATGTATGTGAATGGTCAGTATCACCGTCAGTATGCCTTCTTGCGTAAGGCAGGCAACGAGGTGTTGCTGGTCGTTGTCAATTTCGAGGATCATCCTGCCACGATGGATGTCACCATCCCCGCCCACGCCTTCGACTATCTGAAGCTGAAGGAGCGTAAGAATGCGACGGTGGTCGATCTGCTCACTGGCAAGGAGATCAAGCGCCAGCTCTATCGCGACTGCTACGTCTCCGTCGATCTCGAGCCCTTAGGTGCCGCCATCCTGAAATTCAAATCCTGATTCCTTTATGGCAGACGATTTTATTTTCAACGAGCACAATAAGGATGAATTCCCTCCAGCCCATACAGCGGAGCATCTTCTGAATCAGACGATGATCCGTCTGTTTGGGTGTGAGCGTTCCTATAATGCCCACATCGAGCGTAAGAAGAGTAAGATGAGTTTCTATCTCGACCACAAGCCGAGCCGTCAGGAGGAGAAGGAGATAGAGCGCATGATGAACGAGCTGATCGAGGAGGATCTGCCCGTGACATTCGAATTTGTGACGTTGGATGAGTTGCCAGAGGGCATCGATGCGGACCGTCTTCCTGCTGATGTGTCGGAGACCATCCGCCTGGTACGTATCGGCAACTACGATGTCTGTCCCTGTATCGGCAAACATGTGCGTTCTACCTCACAGATAGGACGTTTCGAGATGTTGGGTACCAACTGGGATGAGCACGAGCGCTCTTTCAGGGTGCGTTTTAAGATTATTGCTTGATAATCACTCTCGAGAACACGGGGTAGTGGTCCGAGTAGCTTAGGTCTTTCTTATAGTACGACACAGCTTCCATTGATTTGTCATGGAAGATGTAGTCGATGCGTACATGCTTCTTTCCGCCTCTGAAGGTGTTCATCAGTCCGCTGCCGCTCTCCTTGAAGCCGTCGATCCTGTCGCCGAGCATCGTGTTATAGACGTAGGAGTAGGGCACGTCGTTGAAGTCGCCGCATACGATGATGGGCACCTCACATTCCTTCATATCCATCGCCAGCATATTGGCCTGTCCTGAACGGGCTATCATGCCGACGGTGTATTTGCCGTAGAGTGCGTTCAGCAGAGTGTTGTTCTGCACCTCCACACCTTTCATCTCCTGTTTGGCGGCTCTGTGCAGTGTACCGTTGATACCTGTCGTCTCCAGGTGGGCGTTATACACGCGATACACGTTGTCGTTGTATTTGATCTCTGCCCACATCGCACTGTTGTTCGTCATGTCGAAGGGGATGTTCTTCGAGTTCACGATGGGGTATCTGCTGTAGATCACCATATCGTGCTCGCCGAAGACCATATAGGGGAAATACTCCTGATAGGAGTCAGAGTTTCTCTTGTCGCCGGCATGGTTGCTGTACTCCTGGAAGCAGCAGATGTCCACCTTCTGTTTCTTCATCTCCGAGAGGATGTCCTGCGCCATGAATCCCGATGTCTCACGTCCGAAGGCGCACACGTTGTAGGTGGCGATCTTCAGTCCCGGCTTGGCGTCGGCCTTCTCGTCCTGGGAGCCAAACTGGTACATCGTGCCGATGTATGGGATGCAGCACAGGAGTGTGATCAGCGGCATACACATCCAGTGGAAACGTCTGAGGACGAGCCAGTAGATCAGGAACACCACGTTGCCGATGATCAGCAGGGGCAGGGCATAGACGAGCATGGCTCTTGCCGTGTTACCTCCTGGGGGCACGTCACCGCCAAAGAGACCAGTAATCGTGAAAATCATCAGCAGGAAGGTGATGATCAGCATCATGAATGAGAAATATTTCTGTACTGCTAGTTTTCCCATACTATTAAGGGTGTAAAATGATTAATCTTCGTCCAGAAAGTGCTTCACCATCTCAATGAGGTTCTCCACCTTGAAGGGCTTCGCCATGAACTCGTCGCAGCCGGCAGCCTTCGCGTCGCGGATATTCTCCTCGAAGGCGTAGGCACTCAGGGCGATGACGGGTGTCGAGGAGTCCACCTCCTTGATGATACGCGTAGCGTCGAGACCGTTCATTTCCGGCATACGGATATCCATCAGCACCAGATCGGGCTTCTCGTCCTCGTTCAGCGTCACAGCCTCGATACCGTTGTGTGCACGGATCAGCTTATAGCGCTTCTGGAGCACGATCTTCACCAGCTCGTAGTTGCTGTCCTCATCCTCTGCCACGAGAATCTTCTTCATATTCTGTTCGTCAGGTCTTCCGCTGACACGGATCGTCCGCACATTAGTGGTCGTGGTGGTCCTGGCCTGATTCTGTCCGCCGATGGTACCCTGGAACGGCATCCTGAAGGTGAAGGTAGCGCCTTCGCCCAATTCCGATTCCACGGAGATGGTACCGCCCATCTTCTCCACGATGATCTTACACAGCGGCAGTCCGAGACCGTAGCCGTTCTTCGTGGTCTCTGCGTCTCTGGATACGTAGGTCTCGAAGATCTCCTTGAGATCCTCCTTGGCGATACCCGTACCCGTATCCTTCACGAAGAACTCGATCTCCTTGGCTTCGTCGATGATCCTGTAGCCGTAGCTGATGGAACCCGACGAGGTATGCTTCAGCGAGTTGCTGATCAGGTTCGAGAACACCTGCGTCAATCGGTTGGGGTCTGTGATGAAGGTCACAGCCATCACGGGTTTGTTCCATTCCAGCTTCACGGTATCGGGGCAGCGGAACTTGAACAGGTTCTTGATGCCGGCACACAGATTGTTCAGGTCTGTGTCCACCTTCTTCATCACGATCTCGCCCGACTCGACTCTCGACAGGTCGAGGATCTCGTTCACCAGGCTCTGCAGACGGTTGTTATTGCTTTCAATGATCTCGAAGAACTTCATGCGGTCCTCCTGCGAGTCCGTCTCCACGATCACTCTGGAGAAACCTTCGATGGCATTGAGGGGTGTGCGGATTTCATGGCTCATGTTGGCAAGGAAGAGCGACTTCATCTTGCTGGCATTCTCAGCTTTCTGAGCCTTCTCCTCGTATTCCTTCAGTTTCTTGTTGGCGATAGCTAACTGCTCATTAACCAATGACAGTTTCCTATTCGCTTCAGCAAACTTCTGTAAGAGTATCTCTTTCTCTTTATCTACCATTTTCAGTTAAAACCATGCATATAGCGCTGCAAAGATAGCCAAAAAAAATTACCCGACAAAATTTTTTCAATATTTTTTCAACTTCTTTTTGCTTTTTCCCATGCGCCGCTCTTTCCGTGGTGGCTCAGATACACCATTCCGCGGAACACGTTGAGGTTCATGAAAACGAAGTAATAAGCCGTGTATAGCAGTTTGTTCTTCCTTCCATAGCGGCTCTCGATCCAGCCGGCGAAGGCCATCAGGTAGAACAACAGTTGCAGGATGAGCATCACGTTGTAGAACCATCCGCCTTGCCACAGTGCCAGCGCTGCGTTCACCACGAGCAGGATCACCATGGCTACAGGAGTCACACTCCAGCGGAGCACTCGGTGACTTACATACTGGAACGTCACCAGCGGCTGTCGCAACGGGTTCAGCATACTGCGGAGCCACCAGATGCTCTGCAGTCCGCCAGCGGCGATACGACGCTTCCGCTTCGACTCCTCGAAGAGGTTGGCCGATCCGTATTCCTGTGCATAGGCATCCGGCGAGTAGGCGATGCGCTTACCGCCCTGCACCACATACATCGACATCATGAAGTCGTCAAGCAGGGCCTCGTCGGGTACCTCCTTCACCAGTGTGGTGTCGATGGCGTAGAGTTCACCTGCGGCGCCCATCGTGGAGTAGAGTTCACTGTCCCAGCGCTTCAGCTGACTCTCGTATTTCCAGTAGAGCCCTTCACCCTCGGCAGCCATGTCGCCTTCCTGTTTCGCAGCCACACGTTTTTCACCCGAGACACAGCCCACCGTGGGATCCATAAATGCTCGAGCAATTTCCTTCAACGCATTGGTATTCAGCATCGTATTAGCATCAGTAAAAGCCACCAGACGCGTCTTCACCTCCTTCAGGCCATGCTTCAGTGCCGCCGTCTTTCCCCTGCGTTCGGGACTGAACACCGTCACCACCTCAGGGTATTCGCGGAGCAGTTCGTTGGTATGGTCCGTCGTACCGTCAGTCACCCACATGATCGTCAGTTTGTCTTTCGGATAGTCGATGGCCAGTGTGTTCGCCATTTTCTCCTTCACCACCTCCTCCTCGTTGTAGGCGCAGATCATCAGCGTCATTGCGGGCAGTTTGTCATCCGCAGGCAGAGCGGCCTTCGCAGGTTTCCCGTTGAAGAGCCGTTTCAGCCCGATGATGATGTATAGGAGTATTCCGTACCCCAGATAGGTATAGAACACGATGAACAGACACGTCCAGAACAGGATCTTCAGTATTAACATAGTGCTTTTAGTTATCAGTTTCTTCCTTCATGTCGATAAACTGTCTGTCCTCGTCGTAGAACTCGTACTGCAGGAAGGCCAGTTTCTGAGAGGGTATCACACGGACGCCGAGTCCGTATTTCATCTGCCATTGCCGCTTCAGGCTGAATAAGCCCTTGGTGATGTAGGCGGCCACGTAGGGGTGTACGTGCAGGTAGAACTTGCGTATTCCGATCTTGTTGACCAGTGTGTCAATCTTACTCTCGAGGGTATCCGTAAAGAGGATACTCGACTTGATGGTACCTTTTCCGAAACAGGTAGGACAGGTCTCTTCCACGTTGACGCTCATGGCCGGTCTCACGCGCTGTCGGGTGATCTGCATCAGTCCGAACTTCGATAGCGGCAGGATGTTGTGCTTGGCGCGGTCTTTCTGCATGTTCTTGCACATCCGCTCGTAGAGCATCTGACGGTCCTCAGGCAGTTTCATATCGATAAAGTCCACGATGATGATACCGCCCATATCCCTGAGTCTGAGCTGTCGTGCCAGTTCGTCGGCAGCACCGAGGTTCGTCTCCAGGGCATTCGCCTCCTGGTCGTTGTCCTTCTTGATGCGTGTGCCGCTGTTCACGTCCACTACATGCATAGCCTCTGTCGATTCGATGATCAGATAGGCGCCGTGCTTGTAGTTCACCGTCTTGCCGAAGCCCGATTTCAGCTGTTTCGTCACGCCGAAGTTGTCGAAGATGGGCACCGTGCCGTTGTAAAGCTTCACGATCTCCTTCTTCTCCGGAGCAATCAGCCCCAGGTAGTTCTTGATTTCCTCGAAGACGCCGCTGTCGTTGACGTGAATGCCGTCGTACGTGGGGTTGAACAAGTCACGGAGCAGCGCCACCGACCTGCTTTCCTCCTCAAAGCAGAGTTGCGGACGTTCTGTTGTCTTCTGGACCTTCGTGATTGTTTCCTCCCAGCGTTTCAGCAGGATCTTCAGTTCGGCGTCGAGTTCTGCGGCCCGTTTGCCCTCAGCAACCGTTCGCACGATGACACCGAAGTTCTTCGGCTTGATACTCTGAATCAGCTGTTTCAGACGACTGCGCTCCTCGCCGCGTTTGATTTTCGTGGATACGGAGATGTTGTCGTCGAATGGGATGAGCACCAGATAGCGTCCTGCAAAGCTCAGCTCGCACGTCAGTCGCGGACCCTTGGTGTTGATGGGTTCCTTCACGATCTGCACGAGCACCTCCTGGCCCACCTTCAGTGTGTTGGCGATACTGCCGTCCTTCTTCAGGGGCTGTTGTATGGTCGCCTTCTGGATGGGGTAGAGCTTCTTTCGGTCGCTGGCCACCTGTTTCAGGTATTTCTCGTAAGAGTAGAATTGAGTCCCCAGGTCAAGGTAATGCAGGAATGCCACGCGTTCAGCGCCGACATCTACGAAGCAAGCGTTGAGTCCTGGCATCAGCTTTTTCACCTTTGCCACGTAGATGTTTCCCACAGAGAACGACACCGTCCGCTGCTCCTGCTGGTATTCCACCAGCTGTTTGTCTTCGAGGAGTGCGATCGAGATGTCTTTCTGTTGAACATCAATGATTACTTCACTTGTCATTTCCAGTTTGTTAGGGGATATCGTTAAAACTCGAAAGGGTGTGTCGCCATCCTCCTCGGACAGTCCGGCACACTCCTTTCATTTCTCTCGTTGGTCACAACAGCTTACTTGCTCTTATGACGATTCTTGCGCAGTCTCTTCTTACGCTTGTGAGTAGCCATCTTGTGGCCCTTTTTCTTTTTTCCGTTTGGCATAATAATTACTTATTTAATGTGTTAATTACTTCATTTTCTCAACGAAACTCTTCGACGGTTTGAATGAGGGGAAGTCATGTGCGTCGATGATGATCGTTGTGTTCTTCGAGATGTTGCGGGCGGTCTTCCGTGCGCGGCGCTTCACCAGGAACGTACCGAATCCTCTCAGATAGACGTTCTCCTTGTTCTCAGCCAGGGCCTCGCGGATCTCCTCCATGAAAGCCTCCACCGTAGTGGCAACATCTTTTTTGGCTACGCCAGTCTCCTCAGCAATTTTGTTGATGATTTCTGCCTTTGTCATGTCTTTATTTTCTTTGTTTGTCTTTTATATTAATAATGTGAAAACCGATATTGTTCGATTTCGGACTGCAAAGATACTGTTTTTCAGTGAGATATAGAAATTTTATCGCACTTTTTTTCAAAAAACATGCATTTTTCTTAAATGTTGATGCCAAACACCTGTTTTAGTTCACTCATCACGAATGTACTTTCGATGGCTCCCACGCTCTCGATGTCGCCCAGTTTGTTGAGCACGAACGCCTGGTATTGCTTCATGTCTTTGGCGCGCACCTTGAGCAGGTAGTCATAGGCTCCCGAGGTGTTGTAGCACTCTGTCACCTCGGGAATCCTTTGTATCTTTCTGACGAAGGCGTCGGCGATCTCGTGGTTGATCTGCTTGAGTTTCACCTTGCAGAACACGAGCAGTCCCTGGTCGAGCTTGTCAGGGTCGAGCACAGCCACGTACTTGCGGATATAGCCCAGCCTTTCCAGTCGTTTCTGTCGTTCAAACACGGGGGTAGGGGTCAGGTGTACCACCTCGGCCAGCTCCTTCGTCGTCAGTTTGGCGTTCTTTTGCAGCGTCTTCAGGATCTGCAAGTCTGTTTCGTCTAATACGTATGCCATTATTCCTCGTCTTCCTTTTCTATGTAGAACAGAGTCAGCCCCACCAGCGATGTGGGTTTCTCGTTGGCAGCCAGATGCACCTTGCCGCTGTTGTTGCCGTTGAGCACGTAGAGGTCGAAGCCGCTTTCCGTGTTGCCGCCCATCAGGATCGCCACGCCCTGGAACGATTTCGCAGCGCTGATCTTCTCGGCCAGTGCCTTGGCGTAAGGCTCCGTCAGCGTCTGGATCTTGAAGCCGCTGATGAATCCCCCAATGGGTGCATCAGCATAATCAACAGTAATGGGCCAACCGTCTTTGTCCATCTTCTTATAGAGCGAATCGATCTCCGCGGCAGGGGGCAAGTTTGCATCGCTGTTCCTGTCCAGTCTCACGCCACCTTTTAATGTGCATGTTAGATAATTTTTACCATAATCTGAATAAATAAAAGACACATCGAATTCTTGGATCTTATTCTCACCCGTCGGCGTCACGTTAGCGGTGATCTCGAACACATTCTGGGTGCCCTCTACTTTTTTGACGTTCACAAAATCTGACTCCTTTTCAACGAAAAATTTGTCTCTCATCTTGGCGCCGGCAGATTTCTGGTTGAATTCTAATCTCACATAGAACTTGTCGCCATTCCTGAAATTGTTCTTCTCCGACGTAGCATGATAGATGCTCTTATTGACATTCGAATACAACTTGAGCCCATTCACCTTGGTCGATGCTCCGTAGTCCATATCTACTAGATCGCTACCGTATGATACGTCGCTTTTTCCATTTCTAAGCACCCAAAAGTTCTTATACTTCACTTTTTTATTCTCCACTGACAGATTCAGATTGTTTTGCTTTTTAATCAGTTCGTTCCAATGTTCAATTTTACCTCCATACTTGATTTCCACTTTAGTCCCACTGGGAAGCACAATACGAACAGATTTATTGCCTGTGCCTAACCTCTTCGTTCTTCCATTGACGGAGAAATTGCTTTTGAGCTGGGCACCGCTGACGGTCTGCTCCTGTGTGGCGCAGTTGCCCAGGTTCGTATAAGAATTAATCAGCACCTCGTTCGTGGCCTTGTCCGTCACCGTGAAGTGCAACACCTGGTCAGCGGGGGCGATGGCGGGTTCGTCGTCTGCAGCGGCGTCTCCCTCATTAACGGGATTCTGATAGTCTTCCTCATCTTCATCAGTCCATTGATAATCTTCATGATTGGCGACGCCGTAATTATCATAGAGGGCGTCGTCGTCAATTTCCCAGGTTACGCCATGCTCGTCTATGATGGTTGCCAGATTAGGATCGCTGGTGGGTTCTTCCATCACACTGCCAGAAATGTCACCCTTTTCTTCGGGACGTTTTTCGATATTTATATTGTCGACTGTTCCTTCGCCGCCTACTTCTCCGTCGCCTACTTCTTTGCTGCCTTCATCGACAACTATATGTCTAGCTGCGATATCGACTATCTCCAGCGCTGTTCCTAAATCTTCCCAGTGCCTTGTGGCGGCCTTATTACTCTTCAGCTCCTGCAGCACGAACTGGTCGCCCTCTTTCTTGAACACGGCCTCGTAGTCCGTGTCGCCGAGGGTGTAGTACATCGAGGTGAGCGAGCCCGTCTCCTGGGCCTCTTCGAGCAGCGCCACCACCTCTTTCACCTGTTCGATTTCGATTTCAGCCTCAGTCTTCCCAACTGGGTTGTCTACCTCTCCGAAGAGACACGATGTCACACTCATGGCTCCGCCCATCAGCGCGGCCACCATCATCAACTGGTTCAGAATCTTTTTCATATTGGGCTAAAGATTAATTAGTTTTTATTTATTCTGCCTGCAAAATTACTGATAATCTCTGAAAATACCAAATTTTACACTGCATATTTTGGGGAATTCAGAAAAAATCAATAACTTTGCGACCGACAAATCCTCAGAACATGATAGGAAGAATCATCATTTGCTGCCTGTTGTTCTCCATGAACGCCACAGCACAGTCGACTCTGAAGACCCGCCTTCATCAGGTCGAACAGTTCCTTGACAACAAAGCCAAGGCGAGCGTAGACTCACACTATATCGAAGTGCCCGAAAAGCCCTGGAGAGTCGTCCTCCGCTATAATCCCAGCCTGTTCGACGTAGACTACAGCAACGTCGCCGGCAACCCCGCAGCAGGTGATGGCGCCGAATGGGAGATCTGCTTTGAGCCGCCCCTGGCATCCTCCGTCGGTGTGTGGGCAGGCTATCGGGGAACGGGTTTCGCCATTTCCAAGTCCCTCCACAGAAAGAAAGGCACCACATTCTCCTTCAGCACCACCGGCGCGAAATACGGCGCCAGCATCCGTCTGCGGAGCTTCGACATCAACGAAGTGACGTTCACCTCCACCGTCTATGATGGCGGCAAGGTGGTGCAGCAAGATGAAGAGGGACGGTTAGCCGCACCCGCCAGCATCGCATCGCTCTATATCAATGGCTACTACGTGTTCAACGGACGCCGCTACTCCCAGGCAGCAGCCTACAACCAGTCCGTCATCCAGCGCCGCTCGGCAGGCTCCTTGCTCGTAGGCGCCTCG